>ERZ778027.381-NODE-381-length-110065-cov-11.583956_pt1 | contig 110065 bp, 104 predicted proteins | sample MGYA00375757_ERZ778027 | MGnify/ENA primary metagenome ERZ778027 (study PRJEB29350, sample SAMN05389817) | bioreactor metagenome | isolation source: Ammonium sulfate bioreactor | place: South Africa: University of Cape Town | collected 2014-02-18 ...
TAATGCTTGAGCAATTGATTGTGCACCTGTATCGCTGATTTTATCCCCCAAGAGGGTTAGTCTAGTGAGTGTCTGTAATGAATATAGAAAACTAGTGATACAAGTGGAAAAATAAAATGTGTATTAACTTGGTTTCTTTCTAATATTTGAGCAATTGTTTGTACATATTTAGCTCCGATGAGATTCCAGCTGATGTTGAGTGTAGTGAATGTCTATGCACGATAGAGGGTGGATTCACTGTATAGAAAATATGTGAAGGTTGTTAGTTTAATTTACTTGGAATCGTGGATAACAATTTAGAATAGCATTGAGTCTCTGACTCAAATTGCTTGCGGATGTGAATAATTGTAGTTCAGTCAGATGATCGAATATACGGTCGATTATGTTGATCGGAAGTGCATTAAGTGACAAAGACATGTCTGTTTGAATCGAAAATAATATTTATTATAAATTGAATAGATTCGCTAGAAAAACATATAAGCTAAGAGTTGAAGAATCTATTTTGCTCATAAGATTCATAGACAAATCATGTAGAACGGATCATTGTTATTCTGTGCTTAATAATTCTCTGAAATATTACCTACTGGCTTAAATGAAAGTACTAAAAGCTTGCAATTAATTGCCACGACATTAGTTGGATGAATCATGCATAGCTTATGTTCATCATCAATGAATCAAATTTTTTTAACACGTCATCAATCAAACTATGAATATGATAACAACAATTCATCCGACATAGATTACTTTTAGACATTCATCTTTTTTTTAATCAAATATTGACTAAATGATAATTTCTCTTGATCATAGAAAAGAATAATCATCAAAACAGAACTAACTAAGCATGTGTGAAAAATGGAATGTCAATCATTGATACTCTTGTTGCGACATCTATTCGATCGTTTCATAGTGATCTTCTCAATGAAATCGATTCTACATATATTTATTTCTCACATCTATTTGCTATAATATTGACTTAACACTCATACAAAAATAATAAATGATTATCCCAGATTCTTATTGAACTATTTCTATTGGATGATTTTCAACGAAAAAATATAGCACACACACAACACAAGCAAGAGAAGCAAGAGAACTGTCTTCTTTCGATTGATATGAGTCATATTTCTTTTTTTGTTGTTATTTTTACTCATCAACGATTGACTGTCTATTAACTGTTATCTATCGATTTTTTGTATATGATAACTAATGATGCATGTTTTATCACATTTTTTCTTCGATAGAGTATAACAATAGATAAAATAAAAGCTCACACACTGTTACGTTACTCAAGTCGATTATCGATTTTGTCATTCTTTTTTTTTTCTTCTTGCAGATGTCTTGGGGCAAACAATATGACTCTTCATTGGAAAAGACGTTGCAGTATTGAAAGTTTGGACGACGAGACTAGTGTTGAACTAACGGTAGAGTATATCTATACGCACATCTCTTTAGATTCTTACCCTTGACCTATAGAATTCATTGATTCGCTTAGATAGAAAAGAAATTCATTGGAATTTTGACATTCTACGTAATTCGATTGAAAAGATTATATAACTAACAAAACGAAAGAAATAAAATAGACGAAACATCTTCATTTTTTTAGTTTTTATCACAATTGATATGTTTCTATCTTGAATTTTCATTTGATAGACATTAGAAGAATCATCAAATATCGATCAATAAAATGCAAACTATGAGAGTAACCGAAGAGGTAGATCATAATCCTAAAAACTCAATTATTTCTCATTCCATAATCTAATAAAAAACAACAACAAAAACAAAAGACTAATATTGATTTTCAAATTCAGGTTCTTCGACAGCATTGGAAACAAATCTTGCAAATCTTTCAAAAATCACTGATCGATCAAGATGATATCAATTGTGTCATATCACATTTTCAACATGCAGTCACACTATTAACCGATGAAGTCACTAGTCAAACTCGTCCTGGTCCCATACTTTTATATTTCATATCCGAATCCATACTCGATACTATATTCATTTGGTCATTGAGTTGTCCGGAATATGCGAGCGAACTCAAATATCATCAATTACGTTGTTTTGAATTTCTTCTCAGTCGATCTCGGCATGAATTACTCTTTCATAAACAAATCGTATGAGAACAAATGTTATTCATTAAATATCGAAGATTTGAATTTAATTTCTTAATTAGTTTAAACCGTTGCTCAATCTTCTTCGATCATGTGAATCATCAACATCATTAGAAGTTATTGAAAAACATATGATCGTTGTACTTAATCAAGTAGAAATCAATCAATCAATGAAAGAGAGATAGAGATGAGATTTCTGTTTTTTAAGGTTTGTGTCAGTATTACCAAAACTCCGGAATTATTAGAATTCTGTTTCGATATCAGTGCTGAACATGGTCCATCGAAATTTGTTATTTTCTCTCTTTTAATTCCATTCGTTCATCGTGATGGCCTTGCCGGTACGAACATCAACTAATTTCTCATAGATAGATCTGACTAAAAAAAAGACAAACAAAACAAAACTCTCTCGTATTTAGATAAACCCTCTGTTCAGGGTATAACCACAGGTGGGCATGATATGATCTTTATTCTAATCGAGTTGATAGCATGTGTGGTTTGACTTGACTATAGCCGAAAGTCATGTGTTGCGTGTGATTGTGTTTGCATTTCTTTCTCTTGAACAAATATCATTATTTGTATTTCGAATAGTGAATTGAATTGAATTTCGATTTCTTAGGTCAACAAGCCCGCGATGCTCTTTTACTTATTATGCAATTGTCAAATCGGAATGAAACAATAGCAAAATATATTGTCGAAAATACGAATTTTTGTCCGGTAGGATTGATTTTCTTGATGGAAGAAGATTTGTTTTTATGATCAATTCTTCTAATGTTTAGATCTTGGCAACAGGTTTAAGTGCTCTCTATTCAGATTTACCACACCGTTTAGCCACAACAAATGATGAATGGTATATTTTAACCAAAAAAGAATGGTCAGAAAACGCGTCTCTTGTACAATTTATGAATTCATTACAATTCTGTAATGATGTTATACAAGTAGATATCACTAAAAATAAAAGTATTTTTTCATCTAAACAAAACAAAAAAATCTAGATTTCTCATCCATCGATTGGTCACCATTTATTACAATACATCTATCATGGATTTCTCGTACCTGTTCTCGGTCCAAGTATTCATCAGGTATGTAAATTGAAAAGCAGACTGAATTTCGAATATAATACTGCAATGCTTATATTGAAAATCAATTGTGATTTCGTCATGCTAAATAACACATAAATTGGTATGGGCGTATGTATGCGTGCTAATTTCTTGTATCATAGGATCTTCACGAAATGCCAGCGAAATTTTCTGATTTACAACAGTTTTCGGTAAATAAATTCGATGATTTTCCAACATAGAAACGTATCCTATTGAATTCGAATTCTTTTCTCTTTTTTTTCTGCTTGCATGTGTTATTTGATTTTGTTTTGCATGATTAATATTAGAAATTTAGTTGTTTGTTTTTATGTCAAATCAGAATAATTAATTGTATATCTGATTTGTTTAGAATACAATGGACGAAGTCATTGCAGCAACCGCGTATTTAGATTTGTTTTTACGTACGATACACGAGCCAGCTTTATTAAAAGTCTTTCTCAAATTTATTCTCTGTGCAAAAATCGATGAAACCAATCTTTTGGATACGCTCATTCAGCGAATTAATTTCACCACAAAAGTAATTTGATGAAAAAACAAAACAAAAACAAGAACTCAATCGATTGTCTTTCGTTTGTAGCTTGGTTTAGTTTCACTTGGCTTGTTTCATACATTGATTAATCTCGATTGTGAAGATATTATGTTTCGTCTTATATTCATGTATTTGATACCCTGTCGGCATGTCATGTACAGTCAACGACGGCATATAACTGATGTTGAAATCTATGGAAAAAATGCTGAAAAATTTCTTTCATTAACACCAACATTTGCCAATCAAAAATCGGATTCCAAAGAAACACGTGTCACTTTCGAAGATAATCAACAAGCAACTGAACGATATGAACGTACGTTTCCTGCTTATCTCGAAGTAAATCAAATAATTCTCATTTATTTATTATTTTCTTCTTCTTCTTCTTCTTCTTCTTATTCGTCTTAGGATGCACATTTTAATATCGCTCGTTGTCGTGTAGCTTGTCGTTGTTGGACAGCTCCATATGATAGTGAAAATCCATCTCCCGATGCAAATCTCGCTGAAATCGATATGATATCTCTAGCAAGTAGTATATCATCTGTAGCCAATGACACACAACTTGTCAAACAATCTGATGACGACGAACAATTAACTAAATTCGGAACAAATGTCGCCCGATCGAATGATTCCGGGATACATGAAGATGGTCTCGATAATCATTTGCCAATGAAATCCACTCAAAATTCATTTCAATTGCCCGCATGGCTGGCGAATAATCAACCGATACCAGATGAAATACTTGCTAAACATTCGTCAGTCAATAATCATTCAATGTATCAATTTGATTTCAATGACGATGATGATGATGATGATTGTGATGAGAATACCAATCGTACTCATCCGTCATCGTTCTATGCATTTTCATTTATCGATTTATCGACTGAGAATGACGATGCATGGTCGATCAATTCGGTGAATACACCGAATACACTCATTGGTGATCAAATAAAATCCTGCGTTGAGTCGATACATAATTGTTTGAGTCAAATTCGTCAAATGAATGAACAATCTCAAGATATTGACGAACAAATCATCGATCCATCGATTGCTGATTTAGTAAATCATATTATCGAGCAAATTGAACAGACAGAATTGAATTCAAATGAAACACATGAACTTATCTTAGATTCGAATCTTCTCAATGATCTATTAACAAAAAAATTAACATTTACAGAATATCTCAATCTACTCGATGAATTAATTGATAATAAATATGTTAAACAATCGAATCAAACAAGCGAACAATTATACAATGAAATCGTTTCATTTGCAGACAATATTGAACAAGAATCTACTCATCGCAATGAGTGTGACGAGAAACCGTTGAATACACGATCAAATTATTCTGTTCTTTCGTTTTTACAACAATCAACATCGATGGATATGTCGATACTAGGTTTAAATGATTTTTCAAGTCAAATACAATCGACAATTAATCTTCAACAATTACAAACATCAATGATCGATAGTAAACCAGCGGATATTGGTAAGCGAAATCATGATTTCTCTAAAGATTTGTTTGTTTGACTCACGAGAATTGACTTTTCCTTTTTGCGTGTATTCAGGTCCATTTCTACGTACAATATTTTCCAAACTAGAAAATATGTTACAAAATTCTCTTCATGTTAATCTTTTGTTAACTGGGATTATCTCTCGATTAGCACATTATTCTCAACCATTGTTACGATCATTATTGCTCAATCATAGTCTGGTTTTAGAAACGAATATTAAATCTTTATTTCAAGTAAAACCAAATATCTATATGATTGAAATATTTTCTTTTTTTTTTCGATCTTATAGATTCTCTCCAATCTCAAATCAAAACTCGAAACAATTTCTCAAACTTTTAATGATTTCAATTCACTTTTTGAATTAGCACAAGAAACTCTTTATCAACGAGAGCATGCTGCCAAAGTCAATATCGAAAATTTTACTTCTAAATAGCAAGTCAATTGTTTGTTTTTTTTTCAGGAAATTAATGAACTATCTCGGCGAACGCATACAAGATCGAAATCTGCTGATCCAAATCGAGGTAATTAAAGAGAGAAAAAGACAACGAAACATAAAACTATTTCATTCATCATCTTTTTTTCTAAAATAGTAGGAGAAGATGAAGAAGAATACGATCAAGAAGAACGAGTCTTTTTCGAAATTCAACAAATACCTATAAAAGGTTTTTTGCATGAAATCTATCTTTTTTTTTATAATCTCGCATAGAAACCCCATCCTTGATGTCTTGTCTGATATGAATTAACTTGAAAAGAATATGAATTTATTATTTTTGTTTCTTCTTTCGAATAAATTTAGAACGTCCATCGACACGGAATCGTATTTTGGACTTCTTTCGTGGCCGTAGTCGAGCAACAGATAGAAATGATAATCAAACCAAAGATCGTGATAATTCGCTAGTGAAATTTATTGATAGAACATCAATGAAGTAAAACAAATTTCATATTTTCAATATCTTTTTATTTTGTGTGTGTGTGTGTGTTTCGTTTGAAAAGATTTATTAATGTCCGTGATAATCATTCGAATATTCCTCCAGCAACCGAATGGGATGATCCGAAAACACGAAATCTAGCTTATTGTGCTGTTATATTCAATGAATTTCTCAAAGAACTTGCAGCTCTTACGCTCGAACATAGTGTACAACAATTCGATGATGATCAAATTTTCGATAGTCTTCCACCAGCTTCACTTTTGTATTCAAATTAAAAACAACACAATATCAAATCTTTGCGCTTCTATTCTAAAAATATGCGTGTGTATTGTTATAACTAGTTCGATGAATTATTTTTCTATTTTGCTAATAATCTCTTTATACATACATACATATATATTCATAATATTTATTTATTAATCTACTTTTGTGAAAATGAAACAAAAACAAAACTTGCGTTCTTTCAAAATGTGCATTATTTAGATGACAATTTTATAGATCATTGTTTTTTTTTCATTTCTTCTTCTGGTTTGGCTAGCGTGTGGTAGATGAGAATATCTTCTATTCATGTGTATTTTTCTCTTGTTTGCTTTTTTTTTCTTTTTTGATTGATAATAAACAAGTACATAATACGTTACGTTCATTTCTACAACGCTTAAGAATATTTTCCAGTCTCAACAAACGTTTGATTGACAGTTGCATGAGAATCGTCTCTTTTTTTTTTGAAATACCAAGTTTACGATTGATATGTATAAATAGAATTATATGAAATAGAGAAAGAAAAGGATTAACCTTCTCGATCAATATTATATTCGAGTCCTTGTTGGAACTGTAATAGATTCATATATAATATTTCTATATATACGTCAGTGTCGAGACATGCGAAGGATAGTCGATAAGTTAATTGAGAAGAACGTTGTTCTTTTTCAGTCATCTTCAATGATAATATCGTCATCAGTGCAAATACGAGTTATTTGAAAGCTTATGTCGGCAATAAATAGAAAATTCTCGGCTATTTTCAATCAAAATTTATGTTTATTAGTTCATGCTCATAATCAATTCGATTGTTTTCTGTCGGTAAGTTCTATTGACGATAGTGTAGGAGTAAAACATTATTTTTTGCTTATAGACGTGTGTTGACGTACAATGAACAATCTTTTCAATGAAACAGAATTAATAACAACAACAACAAAAACATTTGCATTATTTGTTGTTTATTATCCGTTAATTTTAATTATATTCGGTACAATATTCAATATTTTAACGGTTATTATTCTCTGTCGAACAACATTTCGTAATGGAGATAAACGTTCAACATTGCATTATATGCGTGCAATAGCTATCTTAGATATTCTTATGCTATACGGTTGGAATTTCGATCATTTTCTCGAAGGAACACTTGGTATTACCATGGATACATATTCGATTGTTTCATGTAAATTTTTCAGTTTTATGAATTATTTTACTTATCATGTTTCAGCTTGGTTACGTGTATTAATTTGTTTCGATCGATATCTATCTTTGAGTCGTCTACATCGAACATGGTTTAGTATTTCTCGAAATGTTCTCATATTGATCGGTCTTATTGTTTTCATATTTATCTTAATCAATTTTCATTTTTTTATATTTGTTTGTTATTATAAAAATAATCAAGTTAATATCGAATCAATTTATTATCAAGTCTATCCAATGTGGGATCATGTTAATTTAATTATCTACAATTGTCTTCCATTTATCTTCATGATTATACTCAATACGGGTGTTATTTATCATTTAATTTTATTACGACGTATAAGTACAATTGGTAAAAATTCACGTATACAACATCGTGCTATATCAGCAACATTAGTTTTAACAACTTGTCTCTTTTTTCTTATGACAACACCAGTATCAATAGCTTATGCTTATTTTCCGAATACAAATTCAAGTGTTTTATATGCACTCGATTCACTATTGTATACATATCATGTACTTAGTTTTCCGATTTATTTTTCAACATTTGGCGAATTTCGACGAGAATTTATGAAATTAATTACATTTAATAAATGTCAACAATGTCAAAATATACCTCAAATACATTTAAGTGAACCATCACAAACTGATAAACCAAATACGAATATTATCAATCGATTGTTTACTGTATCTCATTCATCTTTTAAATAATAATAATAATAAAAACAATTTGAGAACGTATTATTTTTGAAAAATTCATATTATTTATTAGGAGCTTAGAGAAAAAACAACACAAACTGTACAAAATATCAACTATTAATACGGACAAAATTCATTTGTCGATAAACAATGATTAATATCAAGTGAACAATCACTTGTACTCGTTGTTGCAATCGGATCGAGACCAATTAATTCGACTTCATTTTTAAAAATATCTAGTAAATGTTCGATATCATCCGAATAGATATTTTCTTGTTCGATTGTTTGAAATGTTTCATTTGAATTTGCTGACAAATGATTCATAGGACTTGTATTTGCAAATGTTGGATCATTTTTTAATAGCATACATCGTGATGTTGTAGGTACTGATGTAACTGAATGATCGTAGTAATAGGATTCGGATGATGAATGCGGAAGATTTGTTGGATAAATTGGAAGAGTTTGTTCGGAATGAAAACGTTTTGTTTGCGGTTGATAGACTAATGATGAATCGTATTTTCGTTTGTTTGATTGAGATGTATAATATTGAGTTTCATCATGAAAATATTGATGATTGGGCGATAGTTTCGGTTTTGTTAAACGTATTTTTTGACCATTGACAATGGCTAATGGCTTATTTGTTCGTTCGGTTTTTGTTGATTTCATATTTTCATGAGGCGAATCACTTGATGATGATGCTGATGATGAATATCGTTGTTTAGTTGATTGTCGATGATTCATTTGTATAAGCCACGATAAATCTGTTAAGTCTTCATCGATTGCTACAGATTTATTTTCGATCTATAGAAATTATAAGAAGAAAAAACATCATTTAGCTTTTTCTATTTCTTAAACAGAAAAATCATACGATAAACTTACTGTTGCGACTGGCATTTGTTCGATTGTTATGATATATATTTTGTCTGTTTATGTATATAACACCTTTTTTTCGTCTATTTAAATATGAAAATTCTCTTTTTTTTTCTTCTCTTTCGCTTATTATATAATATGTCACTGAATAGCTTAAGATAGATAATCATTGTTAGTATTTCTGATGATGTCATATTTTCTTTTTTCATTCGATGAATATGAAATTCGGATGCCAGAAGATAACAGCAGTCTTATCAGTATGAAATATATGATCGAAAGGAATTCTTTGCTTATAAATATATGATTAAAAATTTAATGAGATGATATGTTTCTAGTAAACAAAATTCCAATGTTCGATAGGACAGATAAAATTTTCATTAATCAATCCTATATGAAAACGAACAAATTTGAGACGAGCATAACTTATGTTCAAAGTACATTTTTATTAATTAATTATGTAATTCCGTCTGATCTCATAAATCTATTTATCAAGAGTATAAGATCATCAATTAAACGATTGCAAAGATTTCTTTCCGCATATGAAATTCCAATCAAATAAGAAATATTTGTTGTTGAGTGTATTTTCTTCCGACAAGACTATAAGTTAATACATTTTCTTCGGATAAAAACTAACGGCTTTATTTGATTTTCGATTTCTTTTCATTCTAATCAACATGACTAGTTATTATTTCCGTATAGCTTTACATCGTCTTTTTTCTTTCTTTTACTAAATATTGATCTCAATCAATTCTATATTCAAACATTTGCTTTTGTCTATTGATTTTCTTTCGCTTACTTTCATCTCAAACTAATCAATAATTAAATTAAGATTTTTCTTTTTATTCTCATCAAAAATATGAAAACAACAACAACTTCTGCTAATGATCAAACGTGAGCATCAAGTCCTTTCAATCGATTTGTTCCAATAGATCATATTTTCAAAGCGAACTGTAACACATGACACGCGTTCACGCTGTTTCTCTCTCTCTCTCTCTCTCTTCCCCTTTATCAAATCTATCGTACGCACAAGTAAATTTTTCTTAGAACGTTGCATGTGATTCTATTGCATGTTGAGTTCCTTCCTCAATAACGATGAATAGACTTCAAGTATGCTATTACATCGATGAAACAATTTCGATTTATATATCGTTTTTGCTTGCTTTTATTCAAGATGATTCTTATTATCTTAATAAATATTATATAGATAGAGATATATTATATAAAAGACAAAAAAAAAACTAAATGTATGTATATGTGCTAAATTAATGAATAAGTAATGGCTAACAATGAATAAATAAGAAAGAAGAAGAAAAAAAAGAAAATTTTAATAGAATATATGTTCTTTCTTTTTTGTTACCACAGAATGAAAAGTGACAAAAGGAAAAGCGAAACAGAAAACATCGAATGTTTGTACGAATATATGCGTGAATTTTGTCTATTAATCTTTGTAGGCCCGTTGAAACTCTAAAAGAGGAAGAAGACGATCGAACAAAATCAAATAAGAAAATTTGAATTTTCATACCTTCAAATGTCACAAGACCATCTTTGTCTGAATCGATAGCAGCAAAAGCTTTAGCTATAGCAGATTCATCTTTATTTACTTTCGAATGATATGCACGAAATTCTTGTAAAGTAATAAAACCATCTTTGTCCTAATGAAACAAAAAAAAGGTCAATGGATGCAGATATTAATTCAATTATTGTTCATTTTGAAATATAACTCTTCGTACTTCATCGAGACGATCGAATTCATTTCGAAGATCATCATTTGAATCTTTTCCACTTGACATTGTTATTTCTCTTTGAATTAAAAACTTGATATACGACAAAAAGAAGAACGTATCTAGAAATGGATTACAATATTCTTAAAACTCATAGTGCATATATTTTATTGATAGGAGAAAAAGAGAGCTTAGTCGTACGTTAGTCTCTCTCACTTCCCTTTTTATAGATCCCGTTTGTCTCTCATTTCCTTTCTCTCTCTCTCTCTCTCTCTTTCCATTTTCTATCTCTTTTCTTATGCTAGACTCTAGTTTTTCTAACAAAAAAAAAGAATTTTGTCTTTCTTGTCGAGAAAATAACGATCGTGTGCCTTTCGGAAAACATACTTATACTACCGATAAAAGAAAAGTCTAGTTTAGTCGGTATAGTCAGTCTTATCACGATCGATTTGTATTGTCAGATAAAAAGAAAACAGAAAAATAATTAATTTGTATTTAACTCATTTTTTTCCCTTGAACACTCTCGTCTTTTATTTGCCTATTTGAATTTCAAATAATTTTCTTTCTTTGTTTTTGTTTTGTTTTCTTAAATCTAATCTCTTCTTACCTCTCGTCATACTGTATCAAGATAGGATGTAATTATACTTGATTATTTATTCATTATACTACGTATATGTGTGCGATTTTTGCATCAATTGTTTGTATAACAATTAAAAATTCTCAGAAAATGAATAGATAAAAAATAAGAAAGTCAGTTTGGAAAAAAAAGACGATTGTTTCAATGTTTTTCTGCTTTTTTCTTTCTGTTTTTGAAATCTATCGAATAAATGTCTTATTTTTAATGTTAATAATGAGAGAAATAATCAGTGTTCTCCAGTGACATTATAATAGGATGATCGATGGATTCTTATCATATTATAGCCTCTAGGATTTTGATTATACTTCTATAGAAATGGAAAAAAACAACATAAATTTCAGAAATATGATATGCTCAATTTGATTAAAGCGACAGACATGTCGGCAATTTTGTTTAATTGATAAACGACTCTAACAAAATCTCTCAATGACAATGTTAATAGTAAAAATTGAATTGAAATCTAGGATGAATAAATAGAATTGTTCTGGAAGGACATCAGCGATGGATAGAGGTCGTTTGAGAGGAATTCTGTAGAGTCGGTTACTATGGTACTCTGCAATGAAATGATGTGTATAGTCGATAGATTGTTGTAATTTGAATTTTAACTTGAAATAAAATGGCTCAAGCACGTAATAATCATAGAATTGATCGTGTTCCATCACCAGGCAGTGCGACAGGTGCTGATTCACATGAATATGCTACTCAAACATTATTCGATCAAATTAAAGAAAAAAAAGTATTCATTTTATTTTTAATCTATTGTTATGAATTTGTTGTTTTTGCATTTTAGCTTCCATTTCTCAGTAATCTTGTTATTATTGGTCGTCTACGAGATACTTGGGAAAAGCAACCTGAATTAGGAGGTTTGAATTAAGTTCAAATTCAATTCATAAAATATTTGATTGAATATCTCATAGATTATTATAAGAATTTTATTGGTTCTCTACCAATAACTCCTGAGAAGAACGTCGGCTCTCATCAACATAATACACCTGAAGAAGAAGTTGTTCAACCAGCAACTGGTCTCTTACTGATTTTTCCTACACTTTTCGTTCATTACTTAGAAGTAACAAATTCAGCATTGAAATTAATTCTCGAAGATTTGAACAAAGTTGTCAATAATCGAGAAGGTCTCATTCGAGAAGCATCAGTTCTCAATATTTCATATAATGTTAGAATTTTCTATTAGAAATTGATCGATGTCTAGAATTTCATTTCTCATTTTTGTCTAGATTCATACGCGTTTATATCCGAATTGGTCATTTAAAAGTATAAAATTAGCTGTCGAAGATTTGGATGCACAACCAGCTGAAACAACGGAAGCTATTGCAATTGAAGTTCTCGGTAAATTATTACGATTAGGAAGATATCAAAGTGAAGAACGACTACGAAGTGTAAGAAGCAAAATAACATTTCTGAATGTTTTCGTTTGGAAATCTTAATTTGTAAAAATTAGGAACGACCAGGTGATATTCTTGCTAATATCGATCAACAACGTGCGGATCTATTGCCTAATCAAGGTAAATAAAGTTTCGTTTTGTTTATCTCCTTAAAAATATTGAATTTATTTTTTAACAGTGAATATCAATTATCTTCTTAAACAGCCTATTTTTCGAACAGCAGAAGAATATCTCAAAACATTTCAACGTCCAATTAATGTTCGTTTTGAGAGTGGTAAGTCGTTGAAAAATGTTTTTGTTCAAACACAAACTATACGTATTTCATCTAGATATTACTGCACCACCAACGCATCGACTTTTTCCAATAAATTTTTCAATATAAATTTCATTTTTTTTTCTTTTTCTCATGATAATAAAAATATAATCAATCATTTCCTTCAAAATATTATTCATCTATGAAAAATAATTACAAATCAATGTGAATAGTTAGTCGATACGTACCGTGACGTACTCTTTCAGCGAAATTACGATGATTGACGCAGAGAAATTACGTTTTTTTCTGCTCATATTAGTAATACGCATAATCAACAGATATATATATAAACAATGTTTCTTGATTTTTAAACGCAAATATTTCGTCAGAATACGCAAAGATATGACTTTCATCGTTTATTTCGTTGTTATTTGTATTATTCATGTAAATGCTTTCAATCCTATAACAATACCATTACTCGGTTCATCGTCGGATGCTACACATGAGTCGATAACACGTTGTGCTTTTGCAACTGTGACGAGTGAATATATAAAAACACGTTATCAAATTTCAATAACTATACCAACCATAACCAATGGCATATGTCCATCATCATTTTTCTCTCAAATTAAACAAATATTCAAACAAATTCAACAACAAGGCGCTAATAAATATTCCGATTGGGAAGATACAATCGATTATATCGTTGATCGAAATAGTCTTGTCGATGTTTTAGAACAAACAGATGAATCGCGTCATTTCGATTCGGAATCATTTATTGCTGCATCACAGATTATTCTCGATCGGTATCGATTAGCTGTCAAAGCATTAAACAAATCAAATTACGAAAATTCAAATGAATATTTCGGCAAAATGTGTCATACACTTCAAGGTAGATTATCAATAAAATTTCTTTGTTTCTGAAATTATTCTATTTAAGATTTTTATTCGCATTCGAATTGGATCGAAATGGATAAACGACAACCTCAACCAGATCTTGGTCTAAAAACCATGATTGCATCACAATTCGCCAAACGAACTGTACGAACATGTATTGATTGTAGTTCAAAACCAGATAGTGTCTGCTATTCGAATAATAACATCACACAAGGTCTAACAAGTGGTTATTTCATATTGCTTGTTGATATTCTCAAAAAGAAACCAGTTGGCAAATGTTCACATGGTGGTTCAGCTGATGCTACGAGAAATAATGATGCTACTGGTGGTATCAATAAAGATACACGGAAATCAGTTCATGGCTATTTACATGAACCAGCAGCTCAAACAGCTTATTTAGCAACATGTAAAATTCTTCGACAATTTCGTACTGAAGTTCAAGACAATCGTTTTGGTCTGTTTTTAAATGTTTTAAATCGACGATCGAGTTCAACTCGACTAATTTCTCTCGATGAGAGCCAAACTTTAATTCAATCTGATTCATCATTAATTTATACAACTATTTTGAAGAAAGTTCAGCAAACACAAAGTTTTTCTTCAATTCAACAAACGGTTACACAACCAGCTCGTGATTCATTTTATAAAGCACATATACTTTCAATTGCACATCAAAAACATATTACAATTGATATTTTACGTCGTTCGAAATTTCGTCGAAATTCATTCGATTTCGGTCAAGATCTAGCACGATTAACTGGTGGTCTTTATTTCTCTTCTTATACATCAAATCAAAATGAAAACATGGAATTAATCGATTTATTCTATTACAAACAATCATCGGATAATAATATCTCGATTGTAGTCGATAGAACATGTTCAAATCTTCGTCTCGATTTCGTTACAAATTATATAGTTTCAGAACTCACAATACAATTGAAAAAAGACAATCAATCGATTTCACCATCATCGATTACATATCAATCGTATCTATTCGCAAATATATCCGCTGGTAATTGGCAATTAATAGTGCAATCAAAACGAACGTTTACTTTTAATCTACGTGTATTATGTTCAAGTGAATTTCGTTGTTATTCACGTATTTATGTTAATAATGACAATGCAGTTCATCCCGGTCTTGTTCAGCTTGAAGGAAATATGATTCAAAATCGAAGTGCAATTCTTCTAACAAATTGTGAGAATGATGAAACAGATCCTATTGATAATATGTCAGTTATGTTAGTTGATGAATTCAATGGTAAAATTCTTCAAAATCCAATTCAATCGATGAATGATACAGAAAATAATCGTTGGATAACAAACTTAACGAACATACCATCGAAATCATTTCGATTGAAATTTTCTATCAATCATCAACAGATTCAACGTTTATCACATTTAGCTTATCAACCGAGTTTAATCGATGTTGAAATTTTAAATACAAATGCAACATTACCAACAAAAACAATTGTTAACTATCGTTTGTATAATTATCATTCAAGATCTGTTCGAATACATTTTCTTGCAAAAAATATTGGTTCATATATGGAAATGAAAGATTATCTCCTACAAGCAAATGAAATTCGAGATGATCAAATTGAATTCGATCAAAACAGTAAAGCAGATGATATGACTGCTAATATGCTTGCATTGACAGTCAAAACACATGCAAACGATTGGAACTATGATGTTATATCAATTTGATTGTTGTTTTTTTTTGTTTTTAAATAAACTAAATGCCTAAGTGCAAAGTAGATAAATAAATATACTCGCACGCAAAGCACGAATCAATAACAAGGTAAAAACTCAAAAGCACTAAAGGATGTAGAGGTCAACTAGAAAGGTATATGAGCGACATAGAAATATAATCTTGTCTTTATTTTTTGTAGAAAATGTTTTTAATTACCGGTGTTCTATTAAGCATATTATTTCTTGTTATTATTGCATATCTATGGCATATTCGAAGTGCTTACGATTTTTTTACTAATCTCAATATACCCGGTCCACGACCGACGCTATTTTTTGGTAATTTTTTGGATGTTATCAAAACTCGACGATTATCACAAAATATTCGAGCATGGACGAAAACTTATGGTCGTGTTTTTGGTTTTTATGAAGGACATACGCCTGTTCTTGTCGTATCTGATCCCGATATATTGCAAGATGTATTTATAAAATCATTTTCGAATTTTCATTCTCGTCGTCTTCTTCCATTAACAGATGAGAAAGCAAAACGTGTTAGTATGTTTATTGCAAACGGTCTACGATGGAAACGACAACGATATATTATTAATCCAACATTTTCATCATCAAAATTGAAACAAATGACACCACTTGTTCATCGAAGTATTCAAATGTTTATGAAGAAAATGTCCGAAGAATACGACAAAAAACAACCATTCGATATCTATAATTATTTCAAACGTTTTACTATGGATACGATTTGGTCATGTGGATTCAGTATTGATACTGATATGCAAAATAATATCAATGATCCGTATCTTGTTCATTCACAACGAATCTTTGGCGAGAATGTCAATGTTCGACTCGTTATACTTTTAGCTATATTTGTCCATGAATTTAATCGATTTTGGCGAGCTCTGAGTTTGTCAACAGGTTACCTAATTGGCTGGCTACATCGACATGTTCCTCTGACAAAAAAATTAATCGAAGAAAATCCTGGAACATGGATTTCAACTCAAGTTTATGATATGATCGATATAATACAGAATAATAAAGAAAATAAACGAACAGACTTATTACAATTAATGTTAGAATCAGCTACGGATGAAGAATCGATTCAAGTAGAATGAGATTTTGTTGAGAATCTATCATTCGTATTTAAAAGTATTTTCCTATAGGATAGTGGAGCAGCGATTAATAATACAGAAGAAATCGAAGCACCACTTGTTCGAAAACTTACAAAACATGAAATTGTTGCCAATGTTATTCTATTCAGTGTGTTAAAACTATATCAAACACATACGTATATTTTGTTTAATTATTATCTTTTGTCTAGTGATTGCTGGTTATGAAACAACAAGTACAGCACTTGGTTATGTTTCCTATGTTCTTGCAACACATCCTGACGAACAAATCAAACTTCAAGAACATATCGATGTCTATTTCGATCCATCGAGTGACGATGATATGCCATCGTATGACACTATTTCACAAATAGAATATCTTGACATGTTTGTTCGTGAAGTACTTCGAATGTATCCAATTGCACCTTTAGTCGTCAATCGACAGAGTAATGAAGATTTTCATATCAAAGGAATTGGTACAATTCCAGCTGGTACACGAATTGCAGCTGATATGTATACTTTACATTATGATCCTGATTTATGGGGACCAGTTGATCCACAAATATTCTATCCTGAAAGATTCGAAACGAAACGTCATCCGATGGCATGGATTCCATTTGGTGCTGGTCCGAGAAATTGTGTGGGAATGCGTTTTGCACTTATGGAATTAAAAATGGCATTAGTTCGTCTACTGAAAACATATTCCATCGTTAGCTGTGGTGAAAAAACCGATCAATGCTTTACGAATTTGAAAGAAAACTTTGTTATTGCGCCTCGAGAAGTTTACGTTCGTCTACAACGTCGAGAGTTTATTAAAAATTTTCATTTAGAAAAATAAAATGTAAACAAAAATGCAGAGTAAAATAAGGAAAATATTGAGTTTAAAACTGAAATAGAAATGTATTGGCTTTTTTCCTGCTAAAAAAGCAACTTCTCGTTCATGATGTAGACCTTTGAGTCGTTGTGGTCGATAGATTCCAAAATATTCTGATATCCAATTGTTTGTTCGATGTAGATTAACTTTCATATCATTTAAATATATTTCTAACAAAGATATCCAATAGAATCTATAGTTATCAATATCTTGATTAAATGTTTTTAAGAGAAAATCATGATTTTGTTTTATCTCACGACACATTTCATCTTCAGTTTTGGGTAATTTTAATCGTTTGAGAAAATAATCTGATATCCAATGACTTGCAACTTCAGCATTCATCCAATAGCCAACGTTTGTTGTAAAACCAAGAAATGCAATATTTGGTATTCCGATAGGTAAAAGTCGACGATATAAATTCAGTTGAATACTATCGTTGACTTCATTGAAACCCATCGATTGCAAATCATTTTTCGAAAAAAATGGAAATTGTCGAACGAAACCAGTTGCTGAAATAATTAAATCAGCTTGTAATTCTTCCCCTGTACTTAAACGAACGGTGGTTTCGTCGACGATTTCATCGATTGTTGCTAGTTTACCAACAATACGACTTTGACTTTTAAGTCGAATGAAATCAGGCGATATAATAGAAATATTTTCGATGTTTTCAAATGAATGTTGTGGAATGAAAACTTTATCTTTGGAAAAATGAGGTCCGTGAATCGATAAAATATCATTGGAAATAATATTTGTCATTTTAAGAAATAATTTTGGAATCTTTTTATGAAGAAAAGTAAAGAGTGCACCGTAAGGCGCATTAGGAATCGGTGAAAATGGAATAGAAAATGCACGAGTAAATAGAAGTTTTGCTGGTAATAGACCACCGACAATATGATGTGGAATCATCCAATGAGCTTTACGAAAAATCATATAACATGAACGGGCATATTTACCAGCTAAAACTGCCATATCCGTTGCACATTTACCACAGCCAATAACTAATACACGTTTCTTTTCCAAGCATTTTATTGATTTAATTTCCGATGGATTTACAATTGATCCAGTAAATTTATTTTGTCCTTTGAAAACGGGTAGATATGGTTGAGAAAAAAGACCTGTTGCGATAACGATCAAATCGAATTCGTATCTTTCTATTTTGCCATCAGTTACAGTTTCCGTTTGAATAATCCAAGGTAGATAATCAGTTTTTAAATCATCTTTAGAAATTGATAAAACTTGAGTTTGAAATCGAATTCGTTCTCTTATATGAAATACATCGGCATACTTTTCTAAATATTCATGAACATGTTGCCACGATGCATACTCTTCAATGAATTAGAAAAGAAAATATTCATTTACGTACAATCAAATTATATTCATGTAATTACCTTCTCCATCCAATAAATCAGAAAATTCCATTGTACCTCCTGGTTGTTGAACATGTAAATCGGCATAAGCAATTTCCTCTGACCAAACACCACCAATTTGTTTTTGTCGTTCAAAAACTGTGACGTTAAAACCATCATCTATCAGTACTTTAGCACATACTAAACCGCATGCACCAGCACCAATAACAGCTACTCGTTTGTTGTCCAACATCATCGATTTTTGTTATGCAGAAAATAGTACTTTTCTGTTTAAAATAATGTGCGCTTCAATTATTGTTGTATGAGTGTCGTCAATCGAAAAAAATATAACAGCTCACGAGGCGATATGCATGAATGCATTACTGTATCTAAATGTCGTTAAATTGCAGAGGCAATTACGAAATGCAGCCATTCCAGATTCCATTTCTCTCGGTTACCAATGATTTTACGAATAAAAAGCCGCAATTATTTTTGACAAAATATTGCAGCGCTCAATTTTACCTCCTTTGAAAACATAAAATCTTGAAATTCAGAGTTGAAATGCAAAAGATAGATTAGGTCAATTTTTGTTCCTATCGTTACGAATCAACGAACCTCGAATACAAACATTATTTCAAATAGGTATGCATCGCAGTTTTATCCATTCGTCGATTAACAACACGAACATTTTTTCTCATTTAATACATACTATAGTTGATAACAATCAAATGAAAACTTATTAATGAAAAAGAAAAAAAAAGCAATTTATTTGAACACTAAAAGATTTTATCAGTTCACTCAAATATCATAAATATCGAAAAGAAAAACAAGAAAAAGTTCAAACTTTTTCTGTACTAGCAGTTATTATATTTTGTGCTTTTGTTCTGTTAAGATTCTGTTTATGATAATTAACTGCATGAAATGTCAGACAACCAGCATGTAAAATAAGTAGAGTATCGGTCGTTGAAAATCCTATATTCCAAGCTAGAATCGAAACAGATATGTTAAATTAAAGAACTATTTTCAAAAACAAAAAGAAAACATACGCCATGGTCGAAATTGAATCGATTTTTTTTCACCTTCAGGTCCAATAGCCCAGATTTTCTTATTTCCACCATCGGTAACTATAACACCATGACTAATCGGATCGATAATCAATCTATTCATACTATCGACATTAATTTCATATAAATCAACTCGACGAATAAGTTGACCTAAAAATACAAATAACATTCTTTTTTAATTTCATGTATTTATCGAATTAGAAATAATTTACCATTTTTATGTCGTTTCTCAAGAAAATATCTTGCTGGTTCACGTTCACGTCTTTTGCCTAGTATATAACAACATTGTGTATCGACAGCTAAACTTCGTACTTCAACACCTGATTCAAATGTCACTTGCAATTGTAATTCTTGATCGAAAATCGATATTTTCGATTTATTACAACCTTTTTCCGATGCATAAAATATCAATTGTTCATCCGATGCAATTCGTTGACAATTAAGACCTCGTTCGACAATACGTTCACGTTCGAGTTGTTTTCGTGATAAATTACATACATATAATTTACATTCAATTGGTTTTGATGCTTGTTTATGTTCACCAACTATAATTATACTATCCTCATGATACATACATAAATCTTTGATATCACCATCTGACCATTGAATTCTCTAGAATAATGATAAAAAAATATCTTTTCAATTAGATCGATACGATGAATTTCTCTTCGTATTACTTCATTCTCGTGTCCGTTAGCATCGTAGACGATCAATGAACTTTTATCTTTATTATAGAGTAAAATGAGATCCGTATTTGTTATTGCTAATATACCCCAATCGAAACTTTGCGAAAGAGGTATTTTTTTATATGCTTCTAAACAACATTGATCTAATTTCGATTGAAATGTTGATAAACGAATGTTTGTCGATGAAATCTTTTGATTATGCATTGATAATGATAGGTCAGCAACTGAATTTGACATTGTTTTTGACATTGAATTATTTGATACAGGTCGATGATGAGAACGATGATGATGTTCATTGAAAGAAGTATTATTATCATTTGAATTCGATAGAATATTTGCTGATTTATAATGATTACCAATGCCACTATTGACTTGTCTTTTACTTGGTCGATGATTTGTTGATGTTGAATTTTTAATAGGATCATTAGTTGTCGATGATGAAGCTGTACTACTTGAATCTATATCAATAGCATAAAGAAAGAATAATAAATTGTAGACAAAAGAAATTTGTCATACCATCGAGATGTTGTTGTTGCTGATGATGATGATTTCGTGTCGTTCCAATTGAAGCCCTAAGTATTTGTTTGCAATTCATTTCGGATAGATTATAAGTTTGAGATGGTGAAAGACCATGTTTAGGAAAAATTCTTGTCGTTTCATGTTCATCATGATTATCAAATTGAAAAATTTTCATCTCCGGTAAACGTTGATGAAAACCATCATGTACATCATGTAGATCGTCTTGTATATGAGTTAATTCCGTTTGTAATTGTTTAAATTCTTCAATTGTTGACCAATCTGTAATTGTTATTCGTAGATCTTGTATTGTCTTATAGATTTGTTTGCAACGTTGTTTATGTTCATCAATAATTCGGTCAAGTTCACTATTACAAATCGATGCTTGTCGTTCGACAAGTTCTTCATTTGTTATTTGTGCACAACGTAATTCATCAATTAAACGTGCATAATGTAAACGTATGGTTTCAAGTGATTTATCTTTAATTTGAATATATTTATCTTTAATATGATCAATTTGATCATCGATTGTTAAATATTCTTGTTCTAATGTATTAATATTATTTGTTAATGTTGTTAATGCTTCACGTCGATGTTGATTTCCACATTCGAAACAAACAAATAAACAGCAATGTGAACATTTGACAAACGATGGCAAATGATTGCACACTTGGCATTGACCTGTAGCTTCGACATGGAAATTACATGATTTTATAAGATCAAGAACAGTTTGATTCAATGGTAAATCAGTATAATTCGTTATTGTTGAACAAATTTCTTTTCGACATATTTGTACGGGACATAAATGTATTGATTTATTATTCCATTCATTTTCAAGACAGACTGTACCTTTTAAATATATCGAGGATGTTGAATGTTTTTTTTTGTTTCATGTCTTTTGAACTTACAAACTGTATGACCACATGTTGGTAGAACTCGTGGTTCATTATAACGTTGTGAACAAGCTGGACAATTAACAAGCGTTTCAAGAAGATGTCGAGGTATTGCTGCTGCCATCGAATACTAAAATTACAAAAATCAGAATGAAATTTGTTCTCAATATCGTACAATTTATTTGATATATTCATCCTTCGAATGTGTCTGAATGTAATTTTACAAGGTCTTTTAGTTAAAATGAATATTTAAAAGGAAACACATTTTTTTTATAAGAAAGAATAGATCTCATATTCACACATATACGTATATGTATGAAATGTGCATAATGGTGGGAGGTTAAGTATTTGCCATCCTTCAATATACATCCTTCTTACTTGCGAGAGAAAGAAATGATCGTTGGTATAAAATAACCATTTTCTTTCTATCTTACCTGTTCATCTCTCTTACTCATTCTTTTCTTTTAGGTATGTACATTATAATTTTCATGATGCGCATATTTGTTCAAAAAGGAAAGAAGAAAGAAAAAAAAACGAAAAAGAAAGAGAGAGTGAGAGTGAGAAAAAAAATCTGATGTATATATGTAATTATTGTTCATATTCTCCTTGTTGCCGTCATGATACATATAGAGATACACATCGTAATCGTTTGCTTGTCCACTGACTTAAGTCACGGTTGATTTGACCATTGAAAGAGAATGAAAGTATGAATGAATACTGATAGTAAATCTAATCCGATCGAAGGTGATAGAAAAAAAGAAAATGAAATGAAAAGAAATACGAAGACAATGAGAGGATTTATTCTGTACATATATGCTCAACGAATTTCGTTATATATGCTAACCTTTTCTTTTCAACATTAGAAGTTAGAATGTTCACATACGTAATGAGCACGTTCACATCGTTTGATATTATTTCTTCTTTGCATACATTGTAAGTATTGTCATCTCTAAAAAACAGAAGTCATACGAACGAAAGAAACAAAGCGGCAATTCGATGTGTCTATTTCATTTTTTTTATTCTTTATTTTCATTATTGACATTGGATAGTCTTTGTGTCGGTATTTCTGATTTTTCAAAGTAAGAATCATGATGTCGTCTTGAATCAATCTAGATATGAACAATGACGAACGAGTGTCAAGAGACAAGTAAATAATCGGCTCTTTTTCGTTCAATCGTTGGCTTAGGATATTCAATGTATATGAGAACGAACGCGAAAGAAAAACATTAAAGAACTTGAGATGTGTCATATATTTGAGTGAAGATAAACACACTCAAAAGAAAGACTTTATTTACACAAAAGGTTTATAAAAAAAAGAAATTTGTACAATTGACATTGAAGATTCGACGATTTAATGGATTGTATGAATAAGAGTAATTTCTGTTCGTTCATTTTCGATCCACTCGTCGTTTTTGTAAATAAAAATTTGACTAATGTTGTGTCATATGAATATTACAAACATAAACTAAACGGAGAGAATTTTTATATGCATCCAACGGAGTACTGTGTCTCATATCTGGAGCAAATTTTTTTTTCTATGATATCAAATAAACGTCAAAAGAAAAATCGAAAAGCATGCGAATGTATATACGTATTTCTTCGAACAACATTGAAAACCAATCGAAATAAAGATTTTTATCAACTGATTGGAAAATAAAAATTATCAGTAAATTTGTCTGTTTATTAGTTCCATACTCAGCAAAAGACAATTTTACACGGCTGGACACACGATTACAATAGATTAATAAACTGTAATTGTTATTGATTCTCACAGACAAAAAAAAACACATAAAACATATCTAGTTTTTTTTTGTACGATTAATCATTTTCTTGCATGTTAAAAAAGTACTATCACAAGGAAGATAGAGAGAGAGAGAAAGAGGGGAAAAGCTTAATCAATTGATATGATTGGTCGATTGTAAATAAAAAATCAACGATACATTTTCTCTCTCTATATCGATTGCTTCTTTTTCTCTTATATTACGAGATATATATATATTTTTTGGTTGAGTATAAAAGAAAAAAAAAGAAAGATCAAATATCATCAACACATGAAAAACAAACACGACAATTCTATATCTTTTGATTACTCAAACATATCGTTGGCATAAATTCATCATGTTTCCTATGAATGATTTTCAAAGTAAAATGGTCTATAGGTAAATGAACAAAAAATGTTAGATGTTTTTATTTGTTCAATGTTCGTATTTCGACTTTTTACATCATCCGAAATACCAATGATTTGTCTTTGGCTATTGAAGACGGAAGAAGATGTGATCTTGATTTAGGACAGCAGACATTGTACTGTGTCCGATATTTAGTCCAATGGGACTATACATGAGCATGAAAATATAATAGGCGAACAGCAACAAAAAAAAACGAAAGAATTTAATGAAAAACTTCGATTTTTTGTTTGCATTTTGTTAGTTATCCAGATACAACAAGTGGACCTCAATCAGAAATGGTTACCGATCCATTAGCGATTTTATTGGAAGCACGATTTGAACCGTGTCAAGTCTGTGGCGAACAATCATCGGGTCTTCATTGTGGAGCGATTACTTGCGAAGCATGCAAGGCAAGAAAACGAACTTTTTCAAGACAGTTTGTCTTTCATTTTGCTTGATTAGAAATTCTTTCTTCGTTCAATTAATGGTGAAGATCTGAAATATAAATGTGTCAGAAATAAAGATTGTATGATAACAAGAAATACTCGAACGCAATGTCAATATTGTCGATTTCAAAAATGTAAATTCGTCGGCATGGCTGTTAAAGGTAAGATGACAATGATTCATTGCTGTTTCATTTAAAAAACAAACAAAATCAACAAAGTTTTAGAAGGCGCAGAAATTCAACAAACACCACGTGTTGCTGATATATTCGCACAAATCTCATGCTATGTTTGTCAAGCACCATCAAGTGGAATTCATTTTGGTAAAATTTGAATACGAGATTTTATGTTTCCAATAAGATTACGTTTTTTCAGGTGCAATTACATGCGAAGGTTGTAAAGTTCGTAGTCAAATTTGATATTTCGTCGATGATTTTTAAAGAAATCGAAATTTTCTTAGGGTTTTTTTCGTCGAAGTATAAAAGAACGAGCACCAAGTCGTTATAAATGTATGGATAATGGTACATGTGAAATCAATGTTTCGACACGAAATGGTTGTCGATACTGTCGATTTCAACGTTGTATTAAAGTTGGCATGTCCGTTGAAGGTAAATCAAGAGTGTCAATCTTATTTGCAAACAACAACAAATGAATTTCTTTAGGTAGTCGAATCGGACGACAAAGTAATCTATTTAAACATCATATGCGTTAGTTTTCAATTGATTGATTTATTTCTTATTTCGAATTGTATCTTTTTTTCGATTGTCTAGGTATGATGCTTCAACGAAATGGGCAAATACCAAACGGTACTTTACTTCATCAAATGGTTCAATCAACATCAACAAATGTACGAAATCGAAATTCGAATAGAAAACGAACTATCAGTGAATCGAGTAGTTCACAAAGCGAATGTAAGTGATTCTCATGGATTGAAACCGACGTAAAGTTTCATTTTCATTTAGTAACACAATCGAATTCGATTATTTTCGATTATGAAGATCAATTAGACCATCAAACACGAGAACTCATATCAACAATTCACAAAGCCTATAAAGAAACCATCGAAGTAAACTCATTTGCATTCAAACGAAACAACAAACTATTTTTCTTGTTTTAGAATTTACCAATTTGTCAACATACAGGTAGTTCTTGGTTATCTTGTATGAATCAATTTAAAAACTACGCTAATCGTTCGGTGAAATTTGCAACACGTATACCTGGCTTTATGAATCTACAAAATGTAACCGATCAAATACAATTAGTTAAGTCAAGTATTCATAGTTTAATTATACTTTGTCTTCAACGTTCGAATAATTCTTCGAATTGGAATTATTTCAATGTTCATGATGCAAATTTGTACGAAGATTTTCGAAAATATTTTCCATTTATCGAACAGATACGTTCGGATATAGAAAAAATTCGATACTATCTATTCTTATTAAAATTAGACGAAAAAGAATTTGCATTATTATTATCATTATTAATTCTTTCGACAAGTAATAATCAATTAAATGATTTTCTTATTATTGATTCAACACAAACAGAAATTACATGTGCTCTATGTGATTATATGGATTGTAAACGTGGAGAAAAAAGTCGAGATTTCTATACATTAATGTTTTTATTACCAACATTGAGAAAATTAAATTTAATTATACAAGAACAAATACGAAATGAAATACCAAATAATATTGAATTACCGGCATTTTTTTCGAGAGTTTATCTTAATGAAAGATAAACAAAAGTAGATAAACTGTCAAACATTTTTTTTTATTTAACTAAAAAGACAAAAAAAAATAAATAATTATGACGTTTCATTCTTTACTATACAGTATCTATCTATGCATATATCAGTGTTATTTTGAAAATAAAAATTGCTAATTTTAGTATATGAAACATCACAATTATTTATTTTTAAGATAAAGAAATGATTGATAGTTTACACATATTTTTGCTTATTTTTGTTTTGTTATGTTCTATTTTAGAATCACAATGATCAATCGAATATAATCGTCAATGAATAATAAAACATTCCATTCGAGAACAGTATCATAAAAGAACCGGTTCGATTTTGTTGTAACGGTGAAATTCATTTTTTTTTCTGTCTAACTTACAAAATAAAAATTAACAAACAATTCGATTTCACATGTTTGTTTATTTGAAATACATCGAAAAGAAAAGAAAACAAATATTCGTCTATATATGAGTAAATGAACTCGATTGTTGACTTAATAGATTGAATAAATCCGGTGTACCACATTTACTCATCCATTCACTATCATTAATACGAGGATAGTAGAGATAACATTTTGGATTGACTGGTTCGATATATTTTCGTGTTGATGGTGCTTTTAGTAAAGCAATTGTACCGGCAAGACTAGCAACAACAAAAATAACAAGAAACAGACGATCGAGTATCAATGCAATAAAACGCCATTCTTCGACAATCTGAAAGAAATCGAGAGCAAATTTCTTTGTTTCTTTTTTTAATGAAAATATCAACGAACTTCTTTTTCGATTTTTGCATGTTCAATTTGTTCAGCGATGTAAGCAATATGATCGGCTGTTAATCGAGCAACATGTCGTCGTTGTTGATCTTTCCATGGAAATGTTAATGTTGAATTATCTGTTTCGTCGAATGAATTCGATTTAACATAAACATATCGTTGTGGTAGAGGTGGACGTTTCATAAATAAAATTTTTGGCAGATAAACTAAAAGCATATTTTTAATAAATGGTGACATATTTGTTGTTGGATTTCGACGAAAATGTACATTTAATGTTATAATTGTAATTATAATCGAAAGATTAACAATAACAAGTGTAAATAGTAAATATTTACCGAGTAATGGAATAACAAATGATGTTGGTGGAATAAGTTCAATCAATAATAAATAAAAAACAAGTAAAGCGACGAGAATTGATATTGATAATGTTATTTTCTTTTTACTATCCGATGGTAAAAGAAAAACAAGTACAGCAAGAACAGATATATTCACACATGGAACAATTAAATTAACAACATAGAATAATGGTTTACGTTGAACTGTACATGTAAATGTTAGATCAAGATAAACTTCAACACAACATGCATACACTTTTTCATGTCGAACAGCAGTGAGATCTTTAACAAACAAAAATAAAAATAAATACATGTATATTCGAAAACAAAAACGGATATTTTTACTTAAGATTTCCCATTCAATGGATGGATTATAATCTTCAAGATCCCAGCCACGTTCGAGTACTGCCGATTCATTACCAGTTAAAAATTGTATATTAACTAATAAACCCTACAAACGAACAATGATTTTCATGTGAAACTTGTCGGTTTCGTTGATATTTACATGATATGTCCATGTACCAAATTTTAAAAAACAAAATTGCCGGTCGAATGGATAATATTCAATATCAATTGTACAATAAGATTTATAAATCATCGGCGGATCCTAATCAATCTATCTATATTTTATAATTATAGAATAAAAAAACACAAACCCATTTAACAACTCCATCATAGCGAATTTGTGCTTTTGATCTTGTTGTTATTTGATAATCACCATCAGCGTCTACGATGAGAGAAAATAGATATTTGACATTTCATTCGTTTTGTGTTTCTCTTTCTTGTCGTTCGACAAGTGAATATTCAATTACTGTTGTATAAAACAAGATCGGGTTTCCAAATTAAATCACTTGGTATTTGTATATATTCGATTCCATTATAATCTTCGGGTGACCAAACAAAACTAAAATCTTGCCATTCCTAAATGTCAAAAATTTTGACAATGAAAAATCATTATTTATTTCAATGATAAACAAAAGACAAGATTAACTTACATGCAGCACGTAAACATGCGTCTGCATAATTTGATTTTTTTCATCCTAAACAAATTTGATAAATTATATTAATCTTATCGTTTGTTATGTATTGTAGATATTCTTTTTTTTCTTCTTCTTCTTCTTCTTTAGTTGTTACTCAAGATCGATTATTAATCATCTCATCTATGTCCGTTGTTAACAGATGGTTTTCTTCTTGTCATTTATGTCGATATCGATTCTCTTTGCTTTTTTCTAGTTATATATTTCATTGATTTTCCAAGCAGAAAACAAGTGCAATTATGATAGCGTACATAACTTACCACATCAGCTATTTGAATAAGTTTGAGACCAACTTTGACATTGACAACATCGGAATTATTTCGAACAGGACGGACATTTTTATTGTAATTTGCCATAAGATGATCGTAGAGTTCACTTGTTTTATCAGTTTGTACTACAAGAAACCAATAATTGACAGAATTTTTGTAATAATTGAAAAGAAAAAGGACAAATCTCTAATGAAATTACCTAAGATAAATGTCAAAATAAAAATGAGAAATGAACATAGAAATGATTTCTTCATTTCGAATGATCGACAGAAGGTATATCAAAAGAAATTGGTGTCATTTGTAATTTGGCGAGTCCAGCTGTGTACGTGACCTAGACGATTTTTTTTGTCTTTTTCTTCTTCTTCTTTTTCTTCTTCTACTACTCGTTTTTTTTGTTACAGTATTATAACGATGAACAACAATTGATAATGATCAACACTGCAATAGACGCTCTCTTCTTTCTTTTTCCATTTGCTTTTCTATATTCTAGAATTAGAATAAGAAATAGATTTATTAAACTAATGAAAAGACGTTCGTTTCCTAAGAAGAAATCGGAATAAAGAAACAGAAAAAAGACGAACAAGAGAGAAAAGGGGGGAAAGCTGCAAGACATTCTTGTCATCAACTCTCTCTCTCTTACTGATAACCAGAAAGAAAAGAAAGACAGATAGATTGAAAGAAAGAACGAGTGATGACAATCTGAAAAAAAAGAAAAGGAAAAAGAAAAAAACGATAGGCGAAAAAAAGACATAGAAATCTCGTCGTGCATATAGTTTGTCAACTGAATTAGTCATGCAAATATTGAGAGGGCCAATGTTTGCCAACGAGAGTAATCAATTGTCCATGTTATTATCATGTGAAAAACAAATTATAATTAAGACTGTTTTCCTCTCCAACTTCTCTTTTTCTCTCTTATTTACAATTTCCTATCGTGTTAATAAAATAAATTAAGTAGAACATTAGAAACCATTCTAATTACAACAGAAAAAAAAGAGATAAGATATATCATCACTGCTCGTCTTTTGATCAAAGTTCTATTTCTTATTTGAAATCAGATCAAAATAATTATACGTGTGCATTTATATAGTATATAGATAGATACGACAGTGTGTCATTGTAAAAATAGCCTGTCTTCTCTTCCGATAAGAAGAACAGCTGCATGTCTGCTCATTGATCTTGATAAGTGATGTACTTGAGTTCTACCCGATCGATATCAAGTTTTCCTTTTTTTATATGCATATTATAAAATCAAGATTTGACGGCCGGCGCTCTTTATTCTAATTACTTGTCAAACGAAACGGATAGTTACAAGATATACAAAATAGAATACAAATCTAAAACCAATGATATTGAATACAATCTGTACGAAATTCCATTTCACAGATCCAGCACCATGTCATTCCACATTGTGTACAAGTTATTGCATTACAACCACCTAAATACGCGAAAATCGTTTTGTACTATTACTAAAATGGATTCATTATTGTACAAACCATCTTTTTCAGTGTTTATCGAGCATCTTGGACATTTTTTAATCGGTGCTGATATGGATGATGATGATCTGTATCGATTACCAACTAAATAATTCCACAACTAAAACGAAAAAGAATAAATACTATGTAATCATATTATTTTTAAATTTATAAATCTACTGAATATGCTTGATTATCACCCTGCGTATTTTGATTTTGACATGGACAAGTTTCCATAGTTTCATCTTCCCAAAGTGATTTACAATTTCGACAAAATGTTTTCTATAAATCATAGAAATAGATCGAAGTTCTTTTCTCATTCAATCTTACTCCACATCCAACAGTTGGCGAACAAACAATTTTCATTCGATTTCCATCTATGATAAGTCCAGAACCACATGCTGGCGTTGGACAAAGTACTCCATGATGATGAAATACATATTCTTCAGCACCAAATGCTTTGTATCGTTCATACTAGAACAAAAAAAAAGCGAATGCAGTTGAATCTCTCAACGAAACGTTTTCATTGACATACATTTGTTTTATCCATTAAACGAAAAATATGTAATTCACGAAGCAATGTATGAGCACAACCACTTGGACATCCAAGACTATAACCAACAGTTGGATCGTATTGAAATTGACGACGATTAAGATTGGTGATAGCATATTGTTTAAAACATGACAAACAAACATAATGATGACAATCGAATGCAATCGTTATATCTCTTGAAGAAATAAAAACAAATCAAAATCCAAATAAATCTTTGCTTTTTTACTTTTCATCTAAGCAAATACAACATTCATGTTTATCTTCATTTACGATGGATGATAAAGGAATATTCAGATTTGCAGTTTCACAAGTCATTTTACATGAATTTCTTTTTAAAGAAACGAATTCTTATCGAGATGATCTTGTGTTTTCTATTGCGAGTATTAAATAATATTTTCGAAAAGTCACATTGCATTCGATTGGTTGACATAATTTAACCATTGCAAATAGCATCCATCAGACGACGCTATGAATACATCGAATTGATACTTGATTCTATCTGCAAGAAATAGCTTTGTTTTGCACTATTATTTCTATAATTACAACGCACTTTTTTTTGTAACAATTTGAAATCTAATATACTAACGAACAATTGTTCGTCGGAGAAATCTAATACTTTGAATTCAATGCGAACTACAAAAAAAAAGAAAAAAAATCTTTCTGTTATTTCTCATTCATTTCAATTGGCAAAAACTATTCGATCATGTTGTTTCTATTGATATTCATTTCATCAATACCTTCAGTTATTTTACTAAGTAGTCAAGAAGATTTATCTATTACAACATATTCTCAAATTGGTTGTCTAAATTTAAAGGCAGATAAAGAATTTCTTGTCAAAAATCTTCAAGAAAATACTCTCCTATCCTATCAAACATTGATTACTCCTTCGATGACAATTGAATTATGTTTTCGTTTATGTCGACGATGGTATATTCTTTTGTCGAATAATGGCAAACATTGTACTTGTTTATACACCATCAATCAAATATATGAAATGTCTGATCATCTAGGTGAATACATTTCATCAAAAGAAAATTGTACATCGAATTCAATTGAAATTTATTCATTGACTGATAATCTTGATATTCTATCGCCTGTCCCCGTTGCTGCAAGTAATGATAAATCATTAGATGGTTGTTATTACATGCATGGTATTCAAACAATTCGTGTCGATCGTTGGTTGACGCAATTCGATTATATTCAAGCCATGGACCTATGTCAACATCATTGTCAAACATATGAAAATGTTAAATCATTTTCATTTTATTTATCACGAAAAAAATCTTGTTATTGTTCGCCATTAAAACTTTCTCAAACAGCAAAAACAATTGCTCTACGAAAACCATTACGACATTGTTCATTTCATCCGTATCTATGTAGAGGATTTACTCGACTTTCATGTAATCAATTCTTTGCAGGTACAGATCCTGAAACTTTTATTAAAATTGATGTTCAACAAAATTGTTTTTCCAATGGTACAAATGAATTTGTATTTGATAAAGTTTTTAATCGATGTTATCAAATAATTTCATTAACAAAATCGTTAACATATTCAAATCTCATTTCACAAAATCAATGTCTACCATTGACAATTCAAACATTGAATCAATGGAATTATTTAACTAATTCAACATGGATTAAATATTCGAAAACATTCATTCCAATTACATCAAATTCGACGTATATTTTCGAGATTTTATCTTCAACAATTCCAATCAATGATCGGTGTCTTGTTCTCTATCGAACAGATTCGAATGAAATATCCTACGAATTAAGTCAATGTTCACAAGCATCGATCGTAGATTCGATGTTATGTCTTCAACAACCTTTCGCATCGGTATTTGTACATGAAGAAGATTTTCAAGATATGTACGTCCTCTTTTAGTTAATTTTCTTTCGAACGAGAATATTCTCCAATCAGATAAGATCAATTGTGTAGATTTTTTGATTTTATTGTGAAAATATCACTGAAAGATTTTTCTCAGACTCGGAGTATCATCATTTTGGAAAAATTCCATTCGAAAGATTCGAACAAGTGTCTATTGGAGATTTTTTTTTCTTCTTTTCTATCTTCCTCTAAAACATTTCAACTATTTTCACTGACACATTTAGAACGAATACATCAACACGTACTCAGTATGAAGAAATTCTCAATTGTCCATCGAATTTCGTTCTATTCGGCCGAATGTGTTATTATGTTAATATTTCAATTAGTTTTGGTATTAATTCAGGTGAACGTACTTGTTATGGAATTCATCCGAATAGTACATTAGTAGGTTTGGATATTCAAGAGCGTGGAAATATTAATTCAACAAAATTTCTCGGTCGACGATTCGATGATCTCTTATTAGAATTTTTATATTATTATCTTGAAAATAGATTATTAAATCAAACTAAAACAGAACTTAATCGTAAGAATTGGTTGAAATTATTATTAAGAAATAAACATGTGCCAAGTGAATGTATTTTAAAATATTTTGAACGCGCACCTGGTACATTTACATCACTCTATCAATGTCATAATGGTGGATATGCTGTGTGTCAAATCGAACCTATTCAAACATTCATTCCAATTTCAACTACAACACAAACTATTCCAACTACCGAACCAACAACAACAACAACAACATCAGTAACGATTGCTGATTCAACGATTTGCGAAAATTGTACAATTGATTATTCTCCTCTTCCTACTACGACGAATTCTACGGAAAAAAATTCAACAATCAAAACAAAAAAGAAATCGTTTATCTATCAACCATTATTACTCATTCTAACAGGTCCTATTTTAGCATTTATTTTATTGGCATTTGCAATTCTTTTTCTAATACGTTTTCTACGACAAAATCATGGTAGTTACTCAACACATAGCAGTTTAGCTGGGTCACATCGTACAAGACGTTCGTCGACTGCAGTAACAAATGCTGACATGCCAGGTTCAGGTTTACTTCAAGGTGTTAATACACCGCGAGTATCTTTATTTGAAACTGAACTGTTATTACCAACTGAAAATTTATTAATAACAAACGATGAAACAATCGAACTGTTGCCAGTGAATGATCAAGATGAACTAAAAGAAAAACAGGTTTCGAATGGAATCGATTGACATCTATCGATGGAACATTTCATTGATTTTTGTTTGTTAACCATTTATTGATTATCTTTCATATTCATCATCATCATCATTTATCGTCATTTCATTTTTTAACTTTGTTTATTCGTTTTTTTTAAAACTAATAAATTACATTTCAGATGTCTGTACCGGGAAAGAAAGGTCGAGATCTCTCACAATTACCAACACTTTCCTATGAAGTTAAATTAAATCTACCAACCAGCACCGACAGTAATCCACAAGAAATATCATTCTTAGATCTTGTTGCTAATGATAACAAATTTGTAAGAAATTTCAAAAAATCAAATTAAAAACTATCATTTGTTTTTCTTTTCGAATGCTTAGAAAAATGATAAAGATAGTCTAGAATTAGTTCTCAGTTCCTATGTCAAAGCCTGTGGAAAACAAAGTGTCAAAGAGATTCTTGCTGAACGCGATGTAAATTTATTCGAATCAATTAATCAATTGATTTTCTGTTTGTTTATCTTTTTTTTCAAACAAAAAGAATATAATGGAAGATAATGCATCATTATCTGATGTAATTCGTGCATTAATGGATTATAATGATCAACAAAATGCGAATCTCGGTGTTGGATATAACGATCCGGATGATGATGATTCGTTTATTGACGATTCAACAGCTGCACAAGATATTATACCGAAAAATATGACCAATGAACGTGATGGTTTCTATGTTAATGAAAAACATCAACCGATACAAGCGAAATATTTGAGTGAATCAAGTGATTCAGAATTAGACGACGAAGAAGATGAATCGGATGAGAGTGGTGATGATGATGAGGACGACGATGATGATCGATCGAGTGCAAGTGAAAAAGATGATAAACAAATGAAGAAAGTTGTTAATCCAGTAGGAAATTTTGACAAGGAAAAAAATATTTTGTTTAATCAATATGCTTTTGTTTTTCTAGAATACGACTGAACTCAATGAAAAAGTATTGATTTTTGTTAATAATCAATGAAAGAATATTGTCGAATCTTCTTTGAATAGATTGTAAAAAAACCGAAAATCGATGAGAGTTTATCAGCAAAAGTATCAAATACGAAACGAAAACGGTTTGTTTATGAAATGTATTTCATTCGAACATTTCTTATTATCTGTTCTATTTAGAAGTATATCTGAAGTCTCAGCACCTCCATTATCTATGAATCTCGATGAAAAAAATAAAACCGTTAAACCAATCGATGAACAAGTTAAAAAAGTCAAGAAACTCAGTGAAACAACCGGAGAAATCTGCGCACAGAATTTTCTTTCCAATGTTCTACCAGCTGAAATGGATGCTGACATTAAACCATGCATTGATAAATTAGTCCGAGTAAATAATTGCTAAAATCTAAAATTCATCATTATTTATTTTAAAACATGATGAACTTTTTTCATTTAGTTGATTTCCTTGGATCAAAGTATAACGCATATTCCAAAGAAAATCGAACGTCTCTATGAGAAAAGTCTCTGTCGAGAATTACTCAAGTATGTAGTCGAAATGATTTCATGTCGATCAACTAGTTTCATTGTTTAAGTTTGGTTAAAAAACTTCATCGTCATACAAATGCACATCGACAATTAGTGTTCGATCTATTAGGTGCAAAAACTGGTGTTGCAGCACCGATTTTAATCACACGAGGTCGATTATTATTGCTGAATGATTACGAGCCAACAGCTGCTTCAATGTCGATGAAAGATTTAAAAGACAAACTCAAAATTGAAATCAATCGATCGTTAGAATTTCACATTCAAGCACATAATCAAGCGATTAAGTTTGTGAACTGAAAATAAAGATTTCAATTGAATAAATTCATATTTTGATTAGAGAATGGCAACAGAAACTATCGGAAAATCCATCAAAAGATAAAAATCGTGGACCGAGAAAGAACTTTCGTTTCCATAAAACGATCAAGTATGAATCTAATTCAAGAAAAACATTTTGTTTTCAGTTTTTTTTTCTTCGATTAAGTGAATTGATTATTCGTTGTGTGGATCGTCAACTTGAAACAATGAGTATATCCGATTCCGAGTCATTGGAATCGTTTCTTCATGATCATATTGTTCCATTATGGAGTCAATCGGGCTGGATGACAGCAAAGTAAAATTTCAAAAATAAAAGTTTCGTTTGAAAATAATTTTTTTTGATTCTTTCTTTTCTTTTTTTTCTAAAGAAAAATTCTCAGTGAAGTTATTCGAATTGAATATCGACCATTACGAGATCCAAGTGCGCCAGCTCCAACTATTCAAGTAAATAAATTGTCATTCGTCTCATAGTTAAGTTAAAAGTTTTATAATTTAGGCTGCTCGAGTAGTTCCAACAATTGATCGAACAAAAAAAGATGCTCCAATTATTGTACCAGCATCAGCAACAAAAATATTAAATCAAAGTTCTACAATAACGAACAATGCACCTAAAGTTGCTCAAACACAGAATTCGAAAGCAAATGAAATCAAATCATCGGCTAATAGTCAAGCAAAACTACTTGAAATGGCCACACGAGTATCAGCACCTAATCCGATTAAACAACCGACAACATCACCCTCATCCTCCGCAGCAATTAATCAGGTAGATCAAAGAAATTTGTTTTGTTGTCGATTGATTATTGTTGAGTATTTGTTTTCTCAGATACCCGAGCAACTATACAGTAAATCGTCGAAAAATGAGGTCATTCGTCCAATTGCTAAACCGGCTGTTATAACTTCATCGACTCAACCTGAATCTGCATCGAAACGTCATTCAACACCGAATATTTCGACGTCAGCTGTTGATTTATCAATAGATTTATATTCTCAATATAAAAAACATTTGGTTGAAACATCAAAAGTTACGCCAAGTTCGTCTTCGAACAAAGATCCATCTTCATCGACCTCATCTCAACGATCAACAACATCTGTACAAAGTACTAAACAATCACAACAACAACAACAACAACAATTTGCGACGAAATTACCATCAGAAAAAACTCCAGCTGGATCGTTTTTGAAAGATCCATTGAGCAGCTCATCATCACCGAAAATATCCGCATCGTCATCTTCACCAAAAATCTCCAGTTTACCGCTAACTGTCGATAGTATGATTAATAAATCTCTTCAAAGTCCCAAATCAAATTCCAGTTCAACACCTATGAAAACACCATCGAATCTTCAAAGTCCAACAAGTAATCATCAACGTTCTTCAAGTTCACAAAAAGTAGCCACAACATCATCAACAACGAACAGTACAAATCGTTCTTCGAATGATCCATCTCATCATCGTACAGATCAACATCACAAAGCATCGTCATCGTCCAATCGTCCTTCATCAAATTCATCATCATCATCATCATCATCTCGACGTTCAACTCCAGCAGGATTTTCTTCTTCACACGATCAACAAGTACGTTCATTTTGCTTCTCTACAAACTCATTCAATGTTTTTCATCGATTTCAGTCTAGTCGTTCTCATTCATCTCAAGTAACCATTCCTTCAGGCCTATCCCAAGCTCTTCAATGGGATCCGACAACATTACAATTAGCTGCAGCTGCCCTAGCGAATCCGCAATTATTGAATTCACCTGTATTCGATCCAGCTTTGTTTACTTCTATGTTTGCGTCGGCTGCAAACATGGTACCTTCAAGTCACTCGCCAACATCATCGCGTCAACAACATTCACAAAATATCAATAATAATCGACGAACATAATTTACATTTGTCTCAGCAAAAGAAATCAAATTAACGATTTATCTCTTTTCTCTCTCTCTCTTGTTGTGATGTCAATAATTCATTTTCTTTAGACACTGTATTGTCTGTGTGTTAAACGTATTAGCTTTTATGTACATAATTATACTTTTTCTCGGTGTCTAAAAGTTTCTTCTTCTTCTTCTTCTTTTTTTCTGTACAAAATGACAAGAAAACTTCACTTCGAATTTTCTAAACAAGAATGAATCAAGAGAAATAAAATGCAGAACAAAATAATTTTGAAAATTCGTTTTTTTTATTATTTTATTGATTGTTATAATATTCATATCACCTTTGTATGAATAGATCATAAAATATACTTTAATGTAAACAAAAAACATTCAAATGATCTCACTTGTATAGACGTTTGTACAGAATGTACCTATTAAACGTTTTATCAAAATAAAATGTAACAATATCGATAGCATAGAATAAGATCCTAGTGCAATATAAATATAAGCAGATTAATATGATTGATCGAACGAATGAATCTGAATGGTGCTCTAACAAAAAGATTCAAGATGAAGAATTGCACACATAAGTGTTTGCTGTAGGAGTGTATGATATAAACATATTCAGCTTATGTCAAAGTAAACTGAATGAACAAATATCCGGTTGAAAATGTTGTGTTTCGTTCATATTGATACGGAGAAGATTAATCAATAGAAGGCAGAATATATTTAAACAAAGAGGAATTTAGGAGAAGAGATCGAGAAATATGCATGTATATGTAGATATATAGGTTTGGATGGGATAAAACTGAGAAGACCATAGAGTGTAGAGAAAAGTGCTTGAGAACAAGGAGTAAGAAATTGTGAGATTATCAAAAAAAAATGGTTGCTGCATTTTTTATCATAGGTTTTTTATGTGTGTTTTACCTTTCTGAAATAATAGAGCTCAATGGGCCAGCATTAACTGAAACAGAGATATAAGTTTTATTTGCATGGGTAAGAGAAAATGTCGATGAAACAACAACAAAAAAGAGAAGAAGAGAGGGAGAGAGAGAGAACAGGAAACGAAGAGACAGTCATTCACACTTGCGAAAATGAAAGGCAAAAGAACAAAAACAAAAGAATTGCGCATGAAGAAAAAACCAAAGCGAGTATGACAAATAATGAAAAAAAAAGAACAGAAGGATACTGTATGTGTATACATTTATATTTATATTTGCTCAGATCATGATTTCCAGCGATATTTAATTGAAGAATAAGAAGAAGATAAATCATAACAGAAGGAGTGTTTTTTTTTCGATTTTTTGTTGTGATTAAAGAAAGAAAAATTCACAGGGAAATTGAGGAACAGGAAAAGCAAGTGAATTTGGACGGACTGTCTTTAAGAAAAAGAAAACAAGGAGCTCAATGAGAAATAATTTAGTGTTCAAACGAGCACCAGATAATCAAAAAAGAATGATAAAGGATATATTTCGTGTGAGAGAGAAAGATATTTTGTATCACAAGCGCAGAAAGTCAGCAGAGTACATTGCAGGTGTACTGTTATTATTGTAGAAATAGAGAGCAGAAGGTGAGGAGAGAGTTGCAGTTTTTCCGGTAGTAACACCAGTAGTACCACCATTTGCACATACCTCATCAGATGTTGAAAGAAATATATAAGGACTTGTTGTTGATGCATGCTGATGATGATGATGGTGATGATGACGTTGTTGTTGTTGGTGCTGCTGCTGTTGTAATGTTGATAGTGATAATTGTGATTGTGTTGTGCCAGCTGCAGTTAATAAAGTTGCTGCTGAATTCGCTCCATTCGATATCGGACAAGCTATTGCTGTTGTATAAGGTTGAGTTAGTTGACTTGCATTTAACATTGCCGCTGTTGATGCTAAATAAAAGTTCAAAACAATAGTGAATGTACTTTGTTCTTTTTTGTTTGTTTCGATCGTACTTGGAAAATGAATAGCACCATTATTCATTGCAGAAAGTGTGGTCAATGGAGCTCCAGCAAGTGTTACAATCGGTGAACCGTATACATTCGGTAGACCTGGTACATATTTTGCACCGATTGAAATCGGTTCGTTGGAATTTTCGTTCGCTGGTAATATCGGATTTGTGTAATCTCGACTTTTATCATTGTTATATTTCACATTTAAAGATTGTAATTTAGAAAAATCAATTTGTAATGTACAACAGCCATTATAAATATTCTGTCCATTTAAACTCTTAAAGTTAAGAGAAAAAAATCAAGAAATGTTATTTCATTTTTGTTATACAAAAACTTGGTCTTTTTTTTCTCATACCAATTTCGCAGATTGAGCAGTTGTTGAATCTTTCATTTGTATTAATCCTTGAAATTTATCTAGACAAAAGAAAAAAGACGACAAATACATTTCATCGAATATGAATTCATTATCGTACCATTTTTCGTAAATGTTATAATTTTCAAAACAACACCAAATTTGCTAAAAATCTTAAACAAGAAATTCGTTGTTTTTTTTCTATAGATTTTTTTGTTTTTACTTGGTGAAATGTTTCGACATTAACAGGATAAATAACATTACTAACAACAACGCGTAGGACGCAATTTTGTCCACCTGTACGTCCGATTTCTTGTAAAAGAGTTGCCGATTGTAGAGCAGCTTGTGCTTGTTGATTATTTGCATTGTTTGGATCGGTTTTTAGTTCTTGATGATTGGAAAATTGTACAAAAATCTGTCGACCATTTAATAAAATTGGTATTGAAGAAAAATAATCCGTCATTGCTTGTGCATGTTCAATACTGCCAAATTCCAGAAATGCCTAACGAAACGAACAAGAATATGATCGATATTTTTAATAAATAAATAAAAGAAACAAACCTGATTCTTTTTTCGTAGATTAAGTACATTGGTTATTTTACCAAATGAAAGACCAAATTGAACGATTTCTAATTCACTTGCATCAATATTTCGTAGATGAACTACTCGAGACGGTGAACTTTTTTCAATTCGAGCCTAAACAGAAAAGCAAACAACACTTTCCAAATTGTACTTCCAATCATCTCTCAGATATACCTTTTTTGCTTCGTTACTATCACTATTTTGATATCCGTTAGTGACATTATTTGAGCTATTATTGTTGTTTGTATTATTATTATTATTATTGCTTGTAGCAGTAGTAATGGTAGTAATCGTACTGATTGTTTTGTTATTATTCATTTCTTCTTCATTAGAAGCAGTGGCAAGTATTTTTGTTGGTGGTGATGTTGGAAGATCATTTGAAAGTAGACGCTATGAGAGAAAATTCGAATAAGGAAAAATAAGATTTCTTTTCTTTTGTTTGTAAATACCTTCATGGATCGCTAAAAAGAGAAAGAAAAAAAAAGAAAAATTAGAATAATATTTATCGATTTCTTTTTAATTATATTTGTACTGACGAAGGGAAAAAATCATTAAAAATTCGATTAGAATTCTTCGTTCTTTTTTTTCTCATTCTCTTTCGTTTTCTTTTTTAAAGATTTTATTAGATTTTTGCTTTTTCTATTCTCATCTATAATAATGATTATTATTGTAAGAATGACGAGACTTGTTCAACGATTCCTTGAATAAATGTTAGCTCGGGGTCATTATTCGATAGGAACGAAAAAAAAAGAAAGAAGAGAAAAAGAGAGAGAGAAAGAAGAAAATATACATTTTGCTTGTTTGTGGATTATAGGACAATGTCCATTCGTTTGTTAGAAGATTATTCTTGTTCTGTCAATGCTTACACATATTTCGGCTTCCGTTCTAGTTAAACAGAACAAATACGAGACACACCGAGAGAGAGAGAGAGACAGAGAGAGAGACAGAGAGAAAAAGAAATGGTGAGAAAGAAAATTGAGTCGCCACTAGAATGTGAAAACTATCAAATGCGTCTTTTCTCGTTCTCAACAAATGAAATACAAATACGAAAGCGAATAATAATAATTCATCTATGATGACTTGCCATCGCAATAAGATGTTCATGAGGTCTTTGTATTGTATAAGCAAGATACTTCGTTGACGAATTCATATTCGATGATGTCGATGATAGATCAAATGGTTGATAATAAATTGTATTTTGTCCATTATGTGGATAAATAGCAGTACCATCGAGAGCATGTTTAGCTACTCGAATAAGTGTCGCCGATTGCGACATGATTAAGTATTATACGAATTGAACTTGTGTGCGAAAGAGAAAATGGCAACGAAACGGAAGAATCTGAGAAATTTGTTCTTCTTGTCGTTTGTCAGCAAATTTTTTTTATGTCTTACACATTCTCTCACTTTTTTTTACTCGCATATATTTATATACTTCTGATATTATTGGTGGCAACAGCAATAAGAAAGACGACGACGAAAGAGCACATACACCTGTCATTTCTATTTCTCTCTCTCTCTCTCCCTCTGTCAATCTCTCGTTTGTTCTCTTTCTCATTTTCAGATTTGTAAATACAAATCTCTCATTCTGTTTTATTTTATGACTATGTAAAATATGAAAAAAGAAGAAGAAGAAAAAAAAAACGAAGCAATATTCTTGACTAGTTTTCATCGTTTTTTTTTGCTTAGACGGATTAAAGAAATGAGAGAACAAATTTATGATCATAAAACAGCATGTTGGCAGCAGAAACAGCAATAAAAATAATAAAAACACGAAAAAATAAAATCATACTTTTTTAAGTGTACTAGTTGACATATATTTCTTTGTTCTATATCCGAAAATTAATTAATAGAACAACAAATCTTTATTTCTTTTTGTATCCAAAAATAAGTACAGAATATCAATTCGACAAACGTATGGGAGAAAGAGAGGGACAGAGAATATCGTCATCGGTTTAGTTCAAAAGCAAAGGTCATCCACGTGATTATATGTTCAATGTTTCGACGCAAATGAAAATAGAGTTCTCTTATTGAAAATGTATGTCCGGAACTCATGTTTTACAATTTTCTTTTTCTTTTATTGACATAACAACAAGTCACATCGGCAAAGTGAAAAGAAAAACTACTCATAGACATTTTACGTTTACTCTTCGAGCAATCACAATATTCATTTATCACTCACCGTTGTAGTAGAAAAAAAAGAACTTCTAAGTTTGTTTTCTTTTCTTTTCTTCGGTTGTTAACAACTATTAATGTATTGCACTAGTGTCTAGTTTTCTTTTGGGTAAAGTAAAAATTAAGTTGAAGAACGGCGAATCAATATAGCAGTGAAAAATGTAGATTGTAAGAAAAAAGAAAATATTTAAAAAAAAAGGAAAAGAAAAAGAAAATTTGTCTTTTTCTCTTTGACTAACATTTTTCTTCCTTGAAATGCCTAAGCAAAACATGGAAATGCCATGAGCTATGAAGGATGACAACGAGCACTCGTATGTGTCTATCCTCGACGACAAAAAAAGAAAGAAAAAAAGAGTCAAAAAAAAAGGAGTGTGAATGCTGATAGTATGAAAAAAAAGACTACGACGAAAGAGAAGAAGACAGGATGGAGGAAATAATTATTATCTAAAACTCTAAGTATTGGCTTGTCTACAATTCAGTTTCCGTGATTTATGTTGATCACTATTGTTATATTCAAGTCAAGACTCGTCTTATCTTTCTAACTGACTGGCTGACAGAAAAAGGCAAGCTTTATATTACAGATAATATGTCATAAATCTTTTCGACAGAGTAAATTAATTCAATATGTACAAACATGAAAGAACGAAAGAAAGAAAGAGATGATTTCTGAGTGCAGTTGATATTTCTCGTTTCTTTGACAAATTTGAATATAACTATTTAATTTGCATAAGCAATCGAATTGTAAAGTATTCTATCATTTGATACACGTGACGAATGAAGATTAAACATCGCATATAAGGTTTGATTCTTTACTTACGTTCGATTTCAATAATATCAATGAATAGATTCGTTGAATTGATTTCTTTAGTTCGGATTACTCTTGACCCTTGTTATCGTTTAATTACTGTGACACACACACACACACAGCGATGCGGAAAAAAGTGAACATAAAAGAGAAAAAAAAAGAAAAATGCAGACTTCAATTGGAATCAGTAAGCCGTTTCTTTATTATTATCTTCAATAGGAAAAGAAAATGCGACGGACACTGAAGAGAGTAAAAGAGAGAAGAAGAAAAAAAGTAAAATAAAAGAAAAAGAAGCAGAAGAAGAAGACGATTCTTTTTACTTTTTATATGTCGACACATATTGCAGTTTTTCTCATTCTTTGGCTGTTTCTCTTTCTATTTCTACTCGTGGATCTAATTTCAACAGAATAGCACACACACACAGTTTCTCTCTCTCTCTTCCTTCATATTTGAAGTACAAGACTTACCTTTTATATAAAATAAATTACGATTGTTGTCTATGCCAGTCGAATGCCTCATCATCATACTTTACCTTAGCAGAGAAAAAAGAGATTCTTTTTCATTGACATTGGTTTTTAACAGCAATGAAAGAAAATACTCGATTCTTGATGAATTGATTGTACGTGAATTTTTGCTCATTTTACAATCGAATATGAAGAAAAAAAGAAAATCGCAGTCTCACTATTGACATTGATATCAATCTACTTATATTTGTCTACGTAAACTTTGAAATCAAAGAACGAATGACAGGGATATCAAGATAGTTCCTTTTTTACAATGCAATTTAATCGTGTGAATACTTTCATCTGGTGCTATTTGAGTTTTATTTGAAAAGAAAAAAAATATATATGTATGCACGTATATAAATCATTGAAATTGAGACGGTTTAAAATGTCCTAATTCACGACGAACTTGTTCGTTTTCGTATTGTGCATGTTGAACATGAAATGTATTGATTCCATGTCGTTTTGGTTGATCTAAATCAGCGAAATGTGAAACCATTTTACGGTATCCCCAGGATTTATCAGGATATTTTGGAGCACTCTAGAAAACAAAAATAAATGTGTATAAAGTCAATTGAAAGATTTTACCTGATCGGCATAGTCTGAATGAGCAACTGTTCTCATTTCATAGGGATACGGTGGTGGAAAATCTGCATGATAAGTTGTTTCTAATCGTGCTTGTCCATGTTCAACAGGTTTTCGAACTGGTAAGATTTTCTGTGCGATTTGAGGATCAACTTGGCTGAGTAAACTAAAATGACATTTATTCATGAAGATAATTTGTTTACTGTAAATGCACAAACCCATTTATTGCTGCATTAGCAACATTGATATTGGAACGATCAATCATTTTCTTTGGATATTCCTGTTCGACATACGAAGGTCGTTCACGAAATGGTTGTTCTTGTTGATCTTTAGCTGTTGAATTGGGTAAATTCGTCTACGATTAATAAAAAATACAAACAAAAAACTATATTTTTCTCTCTGCAATAAAAGAAAACAGACAAATCATACTTCACCATCAGTAGCTATTTGTTTATATGTTGAAATATGCATATTTCGAACAGGAAGTTTATTGAGATCATTATCTTTCGGTTCAGCTTCACGTTTTTGATGCCTAGATGAACAGATCATTTTTTGATTAAAATAAAAAACAAAAAATGATTTTTCTCTTTTGAATTTACCATATATTTGTTAATACTGCTCGACTATATTCCATAGGAATATTCGATTTTAGGGTTACTGAACCCGGTGTTTCACGATAAGGCGTCTTAAACATATTGTTGTGTTTTTTTTTCTTTGAAACTAAATTTTCAATATGCAACAATCAATACACATTAGTATTTCTTCGTTGCATCTTGTAACTAAGTAACGACACTCGACGAGAAAAGATGTCGCTGAAGTGAATTAATAAAAAAATTGAATAAAATTTTCGTATTGAAAATTTATTTATCATGAAAAAAAATTATCATCAATTTGAAATAACTTTTTTTCCGTGTCTCATTCATAAGTAGCCCTATAACATTACAATAAAATAAATAAACAAAACGTATGTATACAGTCGATTTGATTGCTTCAATCGAAGAAAATGACAACTACCGAAAAGATTGAGTAAGATTCTTCTTCTTCTTGTTTTGTTCGTTTGTTATTTATAAATATAATCCTCAATTCTAGAGAGTCATTGTATGATACAATCAACAAAAAAATTGGTAAGAAAAAATGTAAATATATTCTGTTTTAAAATCGTGTTCTCCTAGAATCATTGTCAACAGTCAAATTTGCTGCTTATCGTGTTGCATGTAAACTTCGTGTTTTACAAAAATATCTGAAGTGTAAGTGTGTAAAAAAATAGAAAAACGACATTGACAAATGTTTTGTAGTATGTTATGTTGATTACAATGTACTTGTACGAGCTTTTAACACTCATCAATTACAATTTGGTGTTGAAACACAAACAATATCACTCGAAAATGCACAGAAAATTTTATTTGCCATCTATCAATTGATTTCATCGTATCATTTCAATGAAACGAGTATCGAAGAAGTTGTTCAAACATTATTAGCATATATTTGTGAAATTCTTGAAATGTAATTTCAAAAAACTTGTCGTCTTTATTGAATTTTTTTTCTATTCGTCATATTTTCAGTCAAGAAGATGAAGATATCGATTTAAATTCATTTAAAATTCTCCTATTCGCATTATCAAGCGCTAAATTACCCGAAAAATATCGTTGTATGTTGAAATGAGCAAAATTTCACGCTTATTCAAATCGAATTTGCATTTGTTTTTCGTTCAAGGCTTTTTCCGACAAATAACGTCACCAAATGTAATTGCATCACAAGTGAAACTAACTGAACTCTTTCAAATACTATTAAAAGTAGATTTCAAACAATCAGATTTTGTACTTTCTATTGTCGATATTAACCATTTAGTTGCCGAATTATTTCGATGATGTCGATTCATTTCATATGGATAATATTCCTGGTTGTGTTCAAAGTTGTCTCGATCATGTAAGATAACAAAATTACGAATTTATTTTGTCGAAAAAACGAAATGCTTTAGACACATGATGGAATCATACGAGAAGATATATTTGTCAATTGGATGAATCGTGAACCTCAGACATTAGTTTGGCTGCCAACATTACATCGTTTAATTGCAACAGAAACAAGTAAAATATTCAATAGATTATCGTGTTTAATTCGAAGATTTCGGTTGATTTTAGTTCGTCATGAAGCTCAATGTAATACTTGTAAAGCTTATCCAATTATTGGCATGCGGTAGAAATAAAATAAGAAATAAAATTTTCACAATTTCTTATTTTTCTTTCGATTTTAGTTATCGATGTCTTCGATGTTTTAACTATGATCTTTGTCAAAGCTGTTTTTTTGCAGGTGATCATACGAAAAATCATGATGGATCGCATCCTATTGAAGAATATTGCAAACAAGTATGTCGAGGAGAAGAAAATAAACAAATTTCGGGCACAAATAAATCATTTCTATGTTTGATTAGGTGACACCATTTGAAGATTTGAAAGCATTTTTTGAATTTGTTAAACTTAAAGTTGGAAAAAATGAACTAAGACGTAAAGAACGATATTTAACTATTGAACGATCGAAATCATTGTAAATTTTACTCGATTTGATTTTCTTGTCAAGCTAAACTCGTTTCTTTTTGTTTTCGGTGTATTTAGTTCGGACACACCAACTCATCACGCAAAACAATCAGAAATCAATGGTCATCATTCATTAAATCGTGATGAAAAAGCTTCGAAAAAAGTATTTGGAAAATAAAAAATTCTTCTCGCATCCTTCGAAATTTTCTAGATTCAATCTCAAGATATCTATCGTTCAGTTCCTAAGCTCGAAGCCAATGAACCAAGTTCATCGAACGAACAAAAACAAGTTCTTCCAAATCGTGATGACAATGTTGTTGAGAAAAAGAAAACAACAACTAAAAAAAATAATTATGTCAATGTCGATGAAAAGAAAATTTCATCGTCAACAGAACCTGAAATATCCGATGATGTGCCAATGCTCATGCCTAAACAACATAAGCCAACGAAGAAAGTCTCAGGAAATAAACAACCAGTCGAACATTATCAATTACCTCCAAATGAAAACAACGAGGATGAAAACGATGATTATCGACCGCCATTACCGCCTAAACAACGTCAACAGAATAATACATCGCGAGCGCTTGTTTATGATTTTATTGGTAGTGAATTACAGGAATTACGTGCGACACTTGCTCAATTCGATGGCACTTCATCGAGTAAACTCGAAACATAATTACTCATTTGTAGTATCGATTGTTTTTTTTGTGTTTTAGCTGCGTAAAAAAAAAGATGAACTATTCTGTTTCTATGTATATATCGTGCATAGATTTAAACACAGTATTATAGAATGTATCAGTGGTTTACGAATTTTGTAGAATTTTTTCTTATTATCTAATTAATCGTTTTTTATTTGTTATGTCTAACCGAAAATTTGTGCTATGCATGTGTGTTGTATGCTGTGAATAACTTAGCTAATAATTTTAGTGAATAAGGTCGTTTTCTCTTTTTTTTTCTGTCTTATTTTAAAAATATGATCAGATAAAAATCTCTCCATTATAACCTAAGATTTGTTTCTTTTTTGAGCCAAACGCAATCGACATATTTCTCATTTTAGATGTCTGAAGATAGCTTTCGTATTCCACATGATCTTCGAGGTTTACGTGCTTGTTTGGTATGTTCATTAATCAAAAGTGCAAATATGTTTGAAGAAGATGGCTGTGATAATTGCGAAGATTTTATGTCAATGAAAGGCAATCGAGAACGTGTTTATCAATGTACATCGAATAATTACGAAGGAATGATTGGTTTGATGCAACCTGAAGAATCATGGGTAGCTAAATGGCAACGTTTAGGTCATTTTGTTAAAGGCATGTATGCTGTTTCAGTAACAGGTACATTACCACGAAGTATACAACGCGAATTAGCTCAAAACGGCAAAGCCTATCGTAGTCGTGATGTTAGTTTAAAAACATAAGATCAAACATCACTTTCTCTCTCTCTCCCTCTTCTTGTAATTCTATGTTTATTTGAATAAAAACAAACAAAGTTATTGACTTTATTCAAGAAATTGAAAGTTAAAATTCAATATAGTTAATATGTCGGTATGATTTCAGCTCGAATCGGTTGTACACGTGTTGGTCTTATATGTTGCATGATACGATTGTAAGTTGAATGCCATGCACGCAAAAATCTCACATCTAATGCAGCAATAACGATTGGGTCGAGTCCTAAACTCACATAACTCAATGCTTGTGTAGTTGTACCAGCCATACTATGTCGATAGTAGAAAGGAAATAGTAGAAGATAAGGTGACCAAAATAATAACCATAGTGCATAGAAAACAATTGATTGAATTATTAATTGTCGATGATATTTTAAACGTGCATCGATTATATGTTGTGTTTGAATGCCATCTGTATTACGAACATGTTTGAGACTTAATAAAAGAAAAATGAACGCTGCAATAACGGGAATAAAATAGGAAAATAGAAGAAATATGATTTGATTTGTAATTGACATAAATATGAAATCACAAGCATCATTTTGTGGCCGTTCTAAAATCAATTCTCTTACTAAAAGTGCAATAACATAATACATAAGTGGGAGAATGTAGATCAAAATATGACCGAGAATAATAAGATGTTTTTTTGCTAAATAAACGTTATAGTTACGGGCAACTTGAAAATAACGACAAATATTTAATGCTAAGAGAATATAACTTTGTAAAAGATTGAGATAACTATCGAACATCGCTTCATAATAACAAATAATCGTGCGAAGAAGATGTGGTACACAAAGTGATGACCATCGATAGGCATAAAGTACAAAAAATCGAATGAGTAACATAAAATCCGTGATGAGATAAGCGTAAAGCCATTGCATAGAACGTTGACGAACTGATGAATAGGCAATTAGATTCAATTGAAAAATCAAATGAAAAATCGATGCAATAATACATATAACGAACAGAGATTTAACTTTACCAGCTGCATCATTCGACCAAATCATAACGACACAATCAGTATTGTTTAACATGTTAGTTTTTCTTTGAACTATATCAAAATGAAAGTACCGTCGGAACTTTTTACCTCAACAGAAAGAAATTTGTCTTTTGAACTGCTAATGAATGAAGATATAATGAATGATACTGTGTCAATTCCAATGTGGAATTAACGTCATGTCTCCCTTTCACTATATCTCATTAACACTAATATTTATCTAAAGACAGCTTTTCTGGGGACATTTAATCTTGCATAGTCTGCTATTATTCAAAATTTTTAATGAATTATATATGCTAGATGAGATGAGACATCTATTTTCGCCTAGAAATGACACAAAGAATATATTTGAATTCATGATTAAAACAATTTCACATAGATTGAAGTATTTTCTTTCCGCTAATTCCATCATTTTCAAGTACATAATTATGTTATTGTGGAATTATTTAAAAATTTCTCATATATTTCAAGGGATCTACGCTTTTTTATTCGAATATTATGCATAGAATATGGACTCGATACGAGATTTATTCTATTCAAAAGAAAACATCCTGTCAAAAACTTGAAAAACATTGCGTGACATTAAGAAATAGTTTTTCTCCCCATGGAAATTGATAATCTATTATGAATCAATGATAATTGTAAAAGCTGATCTTTACATGGTCATACATAATTAAATATTTTCGAATAAAATCTGCAAACTGTCATTAGCATAGCACTTCTGTTTATGAATTATTGATGTCAAGGACATTAGCAAATCGATTCCGAGCAATATCGTATGTTTTTGTCAATCATATTTTCAATGATAAATAAATCTATAAATCAGACACAAGCAATTTGCTAATTCTACGATTTTCTTTTTTTTTTTCATCATATACACATATCTATTAAACAGTTTCAAATAGTTATCACGTTCATAGAATCATATTGATGTTTAGTTTGTATCACAACTACTAGTCGGTTCGACGAGATCTTCAGATGGACTTGTAAGCATAATAGCTGGTACACGTACGGATTGTCGCCATTGTAAAGATGTCTTTATTCGATCTTTCGTTGATCTCCATGCTTGTAGAAATCTTGCGTCAAGACAAGCAATAATAATTGGATCAACGGTTATACTCAAATAATTTAAAATTTGCGCAATAATTCCAATTCGACTACTTTTATGTGAAAATGGAAATATAAGTAAATGTGGTGACCATAATATTAACCATACAGAATAGAATGCAACAGATTGTATGACTAATTGTCGATGATGTTTTAATCGTGCATCGGCTATTTCTTTCGTTCGAATATCATCTGTATTATGAATATATTTAAGAATAAGCGATAGAAATATTAATGTTAATACAACAGGAATAAAATATGAAAAAAGTAAAATTATAATGCGTATAATTGATGAAACAGGCAATAGATCGCATGCATCACCGGATGGATTATCAAGTTTTGACCATCCACATAAGATAGCAATTATATGACTGACAAGTGGTACAATATAAATGAATAAATGTACAAAAATAAGTAACAAACGATTAAGAGAATAAACATTATGATTATGAACAATTTGAAGATATCGACAAATATTTAATGCTAAAAGTACATAACTTTGTAGAAGATTGAGATAATTGTCAAAAATAGCTTCACAATAGCAAATAATTAAACGTATTGATGATGGGATACAAATCGATGACCATCGATAAGCATAAAATAGAAAAAAACGAATTATGAGAAGAAAATCAGACAAAAGATATGCATAGATCCATTGCATTGAACATTGTCGAACCGATGGATAGATAATAAATTGAATCCAGAAGAGAACATGATTGATAGTAGCAATAATACATATATAGAATATAGGTCGGACAATATTAGCAGCTTGATGAGACCAGTAAGTAACTTGACAATCGCTTATATTATCCATTTGCTGATTTAAGCACGTACACTATTAAGATCTAAAGTGTTATGCAAATGTTTATATTTATAGACAAAGAAAAAAAAAGAAGAATAACTGAAAGTTATGATTTAATCAACCATGCGCATATTTTTCAGAGAAATCATTAGATAGTTATGTTAACTTTATTTATATACTATTTGGATGAAATAGTGACTCCTCATTTTTAGTCTATTAATAATTGATAAATATGTAATTAAAATTGGCTTAAAAAAAGAAAGAAAGAAGTATCCCGATTGACTAGCTAAATTCTAAATCTTAACATTTTATATGCTTTTTTTTTAGAAAACTTTTGTTTGCGATATATAAAAATGCGGTCAGTCGAAAAACACTTGTTTTCAATAACTTTCGTCTAAACATTAAGAGAAACAAAATATTTCAATTTGTTAGTCACATCCTATTCTTATTTTCTACGATAGTAATGTAATCTAAATAATGCGTTTACTCATATTACAATGTTATTACAAATATCTAGATACAATGAAAGAAAGAAAGAAAGAAAGAAAAAAGAAAAAGCAAGAATGTAGAATTTTTTATTATTTTTAAAAGAAACAAAATTACCTGTTCCTTTCAAGGACTTTATTCTCAACGGGAAAATAGATCGAAACCTTTTTGCAATTACAATTCCTATCGGTTATTCTTGCAAAAACAAGAAAATACAAAAGAAAAAGAAGGAAAAAAGACTTAATTGCAAATATAATAAAGAATTTGCCATTTACTTATTAACAATCATCAATCATTGAGAAAATACAGACGAAATTGAAAAACATTTCAGTCGAAATTATATCTGGCATTTACTAACGAATTCAATCATGTCAATATCAATCGATTGTTAAAATAATAACGGGAGAAAAATAAATCAGAATTACAGATTGATATACGTACATACTCGTTGATTCTAATTCTTCTTGTGCTTCTCTATTTTAAATGGTGCATCTACTTGTCTTTTGTATAAGAATACTTTTTATTATTGATATATAACTTTTTTACATGATTATGTTCGTTCTGAAGTATTTTATGCTCTCGACGTGTATCGTTGTGCATTTCAGTAGATATTTTCCTCGACTATTTTTTTTCTTTCTTCTTCGTCTCTTTCTTTTGACATTCATACGAGCAATACACAGAAGAAAAAGAAGAAAGAAGAAGAAGAAGAAAGGAAAAACTTTGAACATGAAAACTACCATAAAAGAATGACATTAAGAGCTCTTGGGAATATAAATACGAGAAAGAATTATGAAAGTATTCAATCAACCGAACTAAAATTTTAAAGAAAAGGGAACTGATTTCAAAGCAAAGTAACTTGATGAACAGATATAGTCTACCGATTTTAATCAAATAATTGATTATTTCTCGAATGACAATATCTTTCATAACAATCTAACCACGTCATCAATTAGAAGTCAATGTTGATTTATTTTTTACGAACCACTTACGCTCAACAACAAACAGTATTGTTTATTATATACCTCAACACAAAATATGAATGATATATCGTGTCACTAGAGATACGGATAATTCCTCATAGTCTTTTTGCCAACAAGTTATAATTACATAGCAAAAGAAGGCATGCTTTTGGCATTTATATATAATCTTTCAAATCAATGAATTTGACATAATGGAAATCTATTAAGCTTTTATACGACTAGTTCGTTTCTATATAATTATTTGTTAGAATTTTCTAATTCAATATAATCTTGATCATCTATTCATTTTCTCGAGTCGATACTTTAACTAATACTAGGCAATTTATATAATAAAATCATAATATGTCGATCAAACATAGAACATATATCTATTTGAAACAGAATCTAACGTCTTATCCAGATGTCAGACAGTGTCAGTCGATCGATAATTAAAATCTTTTGTTTAACTGAACAACAAATAAATCGATGTATATGCATGTGTACGGTACGGAGAAAAATAATAAAAGAAGAAGAAAACTGTTGATTTCTTGTTCGTCTTTCATTTCGAACACGTTCTAGAAGAAAAAGAAATGTCGTTTGAAATCAATAATTCTTGGTTAAATTTAACTAATCAATCGATGACAAATGAGAATGATGAACGTTTTAATTTTAAAGCCACATCAGAAGGTAAGTCGATAACTAAACGATTGTTGTTGTTTTTCATCGTTATAATTTTTCTTTGTAGACTTTTTTGCTCGTGAAGGCGAACGTTTTATGCGTGAAGATCCATTTCTACCATTTTCAACGTCAGCTCTAACAGATATAACTCAAACAGAAGATCAATCATGGACGAACGAACAAAATATCGGCAGTCCTGGTTGTTCAACAACAACATTCTTCATGGCAAAATCATCGACGCCAGATGAAATGCTTAATGCAATACTTTCTGGTAAAGATGACATTAGACAAGATAATGAATTGACATTTTGTTTTCTATTTAAATAAAAAACAAAGGAAAAACAGATGGAATTCCAGGTAGAGAAAATCAACAGCCAACATGTTTACGAAGTCTTAGTGGTAATGATTGGAGTGAATCATCATTGATGAATAAAAAATCCGTCAGTGGATTGAATTTACGTCAACAAAAAGATTCACCATTCAATGAAGTTAGAATTTATAGAAGAATTGATTTTTTTAATTTATTTTTCTATCGATTAGAATTGTAATACTATTGTAAAGAAATCAAAAACTGTATTAACACCAACTCAACCTGTCAAAGGCGAAGTAGAAATCTTTGTTTGTTGATGATTTTCTTTTTCGAAACTATTCAAATTTATATCTAGGTTAGTCGAACATTATTCAATATGAAACCAAAATCGACATCAACCAGTGTCAATTGTGATATGCTCGATCTATCGAATAATAGTAATGAAAATCGTCGACATAGTTTAGATCTATCAGATAGCATGTCAGTTCTATCTCTTCATTGTCATCATAATCATCATTTAAATGGAAATATTTATTCGAATATGACATCGAATGGTGATGTATCAACAGTTAATACAGAAACTCAAACATCTCAATTAGGTAGTACAGGTGCCGGAGGTTCATGCACATCCTCCTCATCATCATCAGCCCATTCATCACGTACTTCCATGCACCACCATCATCAACAACAACAACAGCAGCAACAACAACAACAACAACATGCTCTACCATCAACTCATTTTCCACCGTGGACATCACATCAACATCCTCCAACATTATTCTATCCTGTTGTTTCCTATCATCCTATTTATTCATATGCACCTTCAACATCAACAACAATTCCTCATCAACCTCCAACACCACTTTGTATTCATCCACCGCCAACAACAATAAGTAATTCGTCGGAAATTTATAATCATCATCATGATATCAATAGTCCAATTATAACATCATTACATAGTCAGCCAAGCGATGATAAGTCAGTTGACAAAAGATATTTATTTATAGTTTTCTAATTGCTCTCTTTTCTTTATCTATTCAAGATCATCAACCACTTCATTTCAACGTAATAGTCGTTCATCATCATCTTCATTATTATCAGCCAATTCGCAACGTTTAAGTAAATCTTTTTTCTTATTAGAATAAAGAAGAAGAAGTCATCTTTCAAAATTAATTGCCTCTACTTTTCTTTCAGGCCAACATCAACTCTCTGAACAACATGATCATTGGTGGCTCGATATACCTTCGTCAACTATCTTTCGTATGCCTTCTTGTTACGCACATCAAACAAGTTCAATTGATATTCCTATAAAAAATAATGGTTCAGTTGATATCACAGTAATTCGGATACATTTGATTCTTTTAAATGTTCAAAGTCAATCAAATTCTTTAGTTATCCATTAATATTCATAAATGGGATTTAATTTCTGATGCAAGTTGTACACCAACAGATCATCAACAAATCGTTCCATTTCAATTAGATAAATTCGAATATACGATTAAATCTCAACAAGAAATTCATATTAAAATACGTTTTTGTCCACATCAAATTGGTAATTATCAATGTAAATTGAATATCAAATGTCAATTTTGTCCTTCGAATCAACCGCCATCGACAAGTTCACTCGTAACATTAGTTGGCGTGTGTCATGATCCACGAAATGAAGTTCGATTTTATTTAAAAGAGATCAATCGAGTTGTTGTTTCTTCTCTAGCATCCAATTCTTCTTTCATCAGTCAAAGATCAACAACAAAATGCAAATGATAATTCAATTCATCGAATATCATCACAAAGTCAAGTGTCAGATTTATCATTAGCATCGACAACAGCTCAAAGCGATGGCGACCTAACATCGACTAGTCAACATAAACAACGAGATGCAATACTGTAACGATTAAATTTGAATTATATATTCTTTTGGAATAAATTTGTTTTTTTTTATTTTCCATAAAGTGATATTGTCAATCAAATTGGTATCGAACAGAATATTCTCGATTTCGGTCAAGTTTATCTCAATGATGATTCAACAAGTAATTCGAAAACATTAAAATTAACTATTAAAAACTATAGTCGAACTGATCCATGTGATGTACGAAAAACAATCTTTTCAACAACAACAACAACAAAGTCTAATTCTCAACTGTTTTTAGGTTGATATTACTGAACCACATCTGCCATTCTGTATTAGTGTTCGTCGTGCAACGATTCGGTTAGTTCATTCGTTCGTTGTAAATACCAATGATTTATTTTTCTTTTATTTTTGTCAGAGAAAAATCTTTTGTTAAATTAACATGTAAATTTCGTCCGAAGAAAATCGGTCTCTATAGTGAAAATATTATTTTAAATATCAAACGACGAAATAATTTTAAAACAACAATTACATTAACAGGTCGATGTCTAATGGGTGATATTCCTACAATTTTACAAGATTCGATGGAAAATGAAGTAAGAAAATGAAATACACGTTGAAATCGATTGTCTTAATATTCGTATTTCTTTTCTGCATTTAGGAATAGTAATCAATTTATAATCGTATTATCTTCTGAATAAATCATTAATATTTTTTTCTTTTTGTCTTGAAAAAAAAACAAGCTGTTTTTTTTTATAAAAAATTTAATAAAAGAATGTCATTTATTATTTAATAAAAGAAAGAAAAAAAAACTTGGTCGATCTTGATGGCATCCATTGATAAGATTAGATATACACCCTCGCTTTTTTTTTCTCTTTCTGGTATGTCTGTCTCATATTTTTTTCCTTGTTTTGTAGTCGTATAAAAAAAATAAGTATTATTCATCTGTTGCGAGTGTCTACTATGCAAATATCTCAGTTCGATCTTTATTAAAGGTCGTCGATTTATTCGATAACATTTGCGTATTTGTACGAGACATCACGTGCGACTCTATCGATTTGCTACTATTAGAGTATATCCAGACCTCCGGATAAACATAAATAGGGCAGACGATTGAAGAAAAAAACAAGGATGTGCCACAGTTGTAGATTATAGAATATGTCCTTATTTGTAGGAAGAAGAAGAAAACAAACATCGAGAAAAGCGAGACAGAGAGAGATAGAGAGAGGGGAAAATAATCATTTTGCAATGTGACGTCACTATATAAGATGAATGATAATGATTATCAGCGTCGATATGATAGAAAAATTGACGCTATTCTATCCGGAGTGAGTTTCAGACCTGGAGAAAAACAAATTTATAGAAATACCCCGATTCGAATCGATTATTTTCATTTCTTTTATAAAACATATCTCCTGTACCAAATAACATCTTGTTTTTCCTGCTTTTTTTCAAATGGCATATATATATTTTTTTTATGTACTTGTAGATCATTGACAAAAAGAATGCATACATGATCGAATACCGACTACACATCAATAGTTTTTGTTTCGAACGTGCTGAGAATAATCATATGGAGACGAAAAACGAAAAATAACGATAGACATTCATATTCCTTGATATCTATTCGAGAAGGATATTTGTACTGATTTGAGAATAAAAGTGAATGCATAGTTTCAATGTTATTGGCCTCGATTAATTGTTTTGTGTCAAAGTACAATAATGCATTGTCTTATCTATGTTAACAATGACAGAAGTTTTTTTTTCTCCGTTTTTTTTCTGAGAATATAAAAGAACGGGGGAAGTTTCCCATTTTCAACATGCAACATCGTTCGAGTGACACATTCTATTCGATAAGTAACAGATGACCGATAGTTGACCCAAGAATAGAATACATATCTACCAGATTTTCCTTTTTTGCCTCCGAGTAAATCTTCTATACTCTCTTTTTTTACTGGTTCTTCCGTTTTGCTGTTTTTTATTCTCGAGTAATCCAAACGATCCACGATAGCTACAAACGATGTGTTACTGTATAGTACGAGTAAGATAAACATACAGATATTCTATTTGCTTCTTTTTCTTCTGTTCTTCTCAGCGTTACTGTTTTGCTAAGCCATTTGTCTGATGATGTTATTTAATAGAAAATGGTTTCTTATAGCTAAGCAGTTTTGTCGTTTTTTCTTTCTTCTCTTTTTGAAAAGTCATTACTCGAAAGATATTTTACTTAAGGTAAGCATGCATACATTTGAAAAAACGTTTTGTTCGTTTGCTTGCTTGCTTGCACATTTACTTTTATGTGAATATGCGTACGTGTGCGTTTGTCTCGACGACGATACGATTTCAAAAGCAACTACTATTGACGATGAAGAAGAAGAAATAGGAAAGAGTAATGTGTGTCTTTGCGAGTTAGTTTTACGCTCTATGTTCAGTACAGCGTTTTTTTTTTGATTAACTTATTTCTCCTTCATTTCTTCATCATCATTATTATTAACAGTAGCATAGTCTCATCGTTATTCTACGGTGAATTCGATTCTCTCGTAAATTCAACAGGTAAGAAGTTTCTAAACAAAAAGCGAAATTTAATCGGTATTTAACATGTAAATCAATAGAATAACGGTAAAAAAAAATAAATGATAATTTTATTTATGAGACTTAGATAAGCGTACTGATAGGTTGGGTAAGCTAAGAATAAACATGTCTAAATATATATTCAGACATATTTTTTTACGATATCTTTTTTTAAAAAAAAAGGTGTAAGATTTTATTTTTTATACGTTGTGAATGTAGATGAAATTTGAATAGAATTAACATGAGATTGTCGTGTATGAATGATGTTATTTAATTCTAGTTATGAGGACATTTTTACATTAATCATTATTGATCTTAAATATTTGTTTTTTTTCTCTCAAAAGTAATCATTTATCTGACTACATCGTTTTTTTCCTGTGTCTACACATGTTTCATTGACATATATTTATCGACTATATTATGTACGAGACAAAAACAAGAAATGCTGAATAAAAAAAAGAATTTTCTTGGCCCATAAATATGTAGAAAAAAAAATCGGTATATGAAAGGTTATGTTAATCGACAGACGAAAACGAGCGAGAAAAAAACTTGAATGTTAATCATCACGCGCCTGTCAGGTCAAATTGCATCTCTTGAGTTTGAAAGTTTTCTTTTTAGTCTGCTTTTTACTATGAAATAAATGTTATATAGTGCCATTAAAATATATTGCCAATAGCTATTGATTTGTTCGATGCGCACGTTAAATTCAATTCTAGATTATTAACGGTTAATATAAGAGAGAGAGAGAAAAAAGGGAGAAAAAAAACTAGATGCGTGCTGAAAAGCGACGTTGAAGGATTTGTTCGCTCAATTCAGAGAAAAACTCATTGTTACGAGGCGGAAAAAGAAATGCGTAGGCGCACGATGGTAGCAACTTGTTGTTGAAAGGAATAATAATAATATGTAAAAGCAGAAAAAAAAACGGCAGAAAAGAAAGAAAGAAATAGAATGTAGACTCGCGCATGTAAGAGTCGTTGACGTCAGCTGTTGTTTTCGATCATTTTCTAAGTCCAATTACGATTGAAAATTGTTAGCAAAGCAAGGTCACACAAAAAATATAGAATAGAAGAACGCAAAGAAGAGAAGTAATTCATTTTTCTTGTGTTCATTGCAGACTGAATAATGTCTCGAGAGATATGAACTGAAAAAAGAGACGACGACGACGAAGAAGAAGACGCTGAGTAATGCAACTAGTCTATTGAACATATACGTATGAACGTTCTATAGCGGCCTCTCTTTCTTGCTCGATCTAATTGGGTAGTTCGAATACATTTCTTCAAGTTATTTTAACTTTTTTCTTCGTCTTCTCTCTCTCTGGTTGTCTGTTTGTCTGTCCCTCGAACTTCTTTTTTACATATGTCGTACATTAGTTGATCATATGACTGATTCGAATAAAAAAAACAACAATTTTCTTCTTGTTTGTTTTTTTTTTGATTTTTCATGTCCGAAAAGAGAGCAAAATGTCACAAGACTAAATCATGAAGTGTCATATGAGAAAAGAAAGTTTCTTGCACTTTGTTTTGCCATTAGTTTCGAGTACCTGGTTGTAAAAGAAAAAAAACGAGGACAAAAAATCTATCGCCTCAATAAATATTCGTCTACGTATAAATATTGGAGATCGTCCTTTCGTATCTCGTGTTACGTTCGCATTTGCCTTTTCTTTTTTTGCTCTTCCTTCACTACTTTCTTTGACCTTGAGTGCATCTATCATCGTGACGTCATAGTATTACTAAGGAAGAAATAAAAATGATGTATAAGATACAAGATATTGAGTAAGAGCTGCCATGAGAGTACGAATTTTTTTCATATTCAAAGTAAATACGAAAGGAATTATTTACATAAGTCTAGTCAATATAATTTGAAAAAATAGCGAGGAAAAGAAACGAATAAGTATTTTTTTTCTTTCTCTCTTCTTTTTTTCATTCTTTTCCTTTTCCTTGTCGATTCTCTATAAAAAAAAACATACTGTGTATATACTCATTTCTTTCCATCGTGTCATTTATTCACTACCGAGCAACGACAGACACGTTTCTAGACTTGTTTGTCTGCTTTGCAATGACAGTTGATTACTATTTTTTTTTCTTTTATTTTTCTTTTTTAGATTCCATTTGGCATAAAACATCAATAAACAAGACAAGAAAGAAAAATATTGAATCTTAAGTGTGAGAACTTTTGCATTGTCTCGATCATTCGTTCGTTTTTCTCTCTTTCTCGATCATAAAACGAAAAAAAAAACGAATTCGACACACCCATTTACTTGATTTCTCTATTCTATCTAATGGAATATCAATTTATTGATAATTTTCTCCAAACAAATCTTCTCTTCGATTATAATTATTATCATTACTATTACGATTATCTTTCGTTTTGTCTACATATTTGACAAAAAAAGAATATTTAACAATTAATCATTCACAACAAATCTTTATTATACTTATCTTTGTAGATACGACAAAATATAAAATTTCGATATTTATTTACTTTATTATGAGGATTTATCTTTGATTCTATCGAAGACATATCTTAGTCAGATTTTTTTGTTTTATCTCATATCTATCTATACATACGTATATTCAGTCGATTTTTATTCATCATCGATAAAACAAAAACATAATCTGATTCTCGTATGTCGACAGCAGCAACATCAACAATACAAAATATTAAATCGAGATTACCTACAAGTAATAGTATACATACAATAGCAACAAATGGTAGCGAAAGAAAATTAAATGGAATATATGGTAAAAAATCGAAGAGTGTAACAAATTTTGTACAAAACTATTCGACTTCAAATGATCTTAACTATCATCTAAAACAACGTACGAATTGCTCGACCAAACCACTTACAATCGATAATAAAAAACAACAAAATGGACATTCATCAAAAACAAAAACTCAATCACCACCAACTATATTTCATGCTATTGCACCTGCTCCAAACCCGGCTGTTTCTGAAGATTCTCTAAAACAAGATACTCATGAACAAAAGGTATTTGTTTTCTTTTATTTCTATTCTATATCAAGTTAAAAGTAGAAATATTAATGAAAAGGAGAAGTAGAAAAAAAGAAGAAGAAGAAGAAAAAGGTTCTCTTTTTATCTCTTCATATTTCATTTGCGTAGGTGTTTAATTAGTGTAGACGTTCTTCTTTTTTGTAGTTATGATAGTAAAGAAACGAACGAACGAGAAAACTAAATTTATATTCTCGTTGTTTTTCTTTCTCTTCTGTTCAAAAATAATCCTAACATGACTTGTAATTAATGTTCAAAAGAATAGGAAACGGAGAATTTATTTTTATGATTACGATTACTGCGAGACATATCTAACAAAAAAAATATTTTCTTCTTTTTGTTCTTTTCTTATAGACGAACGATGAGCCATTGTCAGAAACAAGTCGTCGTATAGCAAATGTTCTTGCTAATACACGAATCATGAAAATGTCAAGTGCGATATCGTCTAGTTCAGATGAAGAAGGTGAATCAAGTTTACATCGTTCACATGATCAATCCATATCATCACTTGACACCGATGCTGATGAATCCGAACATGAAAATAGTTATAACAATAATAATAATAATGGCAAACCAACAACGAAATCTCGTCGATTATTAAAAACTCGTAAGACGAGTTTTTCATCTTTGAATAATAATTATACACCTCCAATCTCCCGAATATATATGCGAAAAGACGATTCTCAACCTCAATCAAGTTCGAATGATGACGAACAAAAAGAAATCACCATTATTCATGATGAACCAACATCGAATAATAATAATAATAATAATAATACTAATTCTCGTCGATTAAAAACATTTCCATCGAAAAAACGTGATCAAATGTTAACAGCAGCAACAACAACAACAACTGATGATGATACAACGAAATATCATCATCATCGTTATCATCCACTCGATAGTTTTCATTCAAATCATCGACATGCACAAACTGAATCAGCACGTTCAGCATCGATTCCAACAATCTCAACAACAAATCCGTTCTCATTAAATCGAAAATCGAATCGTTTTCAAATTAAATCCATAAGAAAATCTCAACAACAACACGTTCTCGTTGCTAATGCAACTGCAGCCAAATCATCGAATGATGATGATTGTTCACAACCTGTTCCACGTCCGAAATTCGCCTTGAGACATCCGTTAGCCGCACGTAAACATACGAATACACCAACGACCGATGGTGAAACATCAACAACGAATACAGATAGTATCGTTAATGGTGCTGTTTCAGCATTGAAAACAGCTGAAAATGGATATCCGCGTGTTCGTTTTCATGTTCCACAATCAAAGAAAACCGAATCAGCTGCTGAAGAAGAAAAATCCGTAACAACAACATCATCATTGCCAACGCCTGCTCCACCGTCATCAACAGCGTCAGCTCAAGGAGAAGTAAGCAAACAAACGGACTTTATTAATCAAAAATAAAATCTTATTTTCAATTGTTTTTCTTTTGTCTTTTCTTAAGGACGAAGAAGAAGAAGAAGCTGTTGGTAAAAGTCCTGATAATCGTTTTATAAAATATGCAAAAGAAATCGGTCGTGGAGCATTTAAAACTGTCTATCGTGGTCTCGATACTGAGACGAGTGTTGCTGTTGCTTGGTGTGAACTTCAAGTATGATGAAAGAAATTCATTTTTGCTTCGGTTGTTTTGATAGTAGATTGATTTATTCTAGGATTTTGCACAATTTGATAAACATGAACGAGCTCGTTTTAAAGAAGAAGCGGAAATGTTGAAGAAACTGCAACATCAAAATATTGTTCGTTTTTATGACTTTTGGGAAGAAACAAATCCGCGAACGAACAAAAAAGTTATTATTCTCGTTACAGAATTAATGACATCGGGTTCATTGAAAGGCTACATCAAAAATTTCAAGGGACAAAAAGAAGAAAAACGTATTAATGTCATGAAAAAATGGTGCCGACAAATTCTCAAAGGACTTGCCTATTTACACAGTCGAAATCCGCCTGTGATTCATCGTGATTTGAAATGTGACAATGTGTTCATATCAAGTACGACTGGTTGCGTTAAAATTGGTGATCTCGGTTTGGCAACATTTAAAACTCAAACATTTGCGAAAAGTATGCGTGGTACAATGGAATTCATGGCACCGGAAATGTTCGATGAAAAATATGATGAACTCGTTGATATCTATTCGTTTGGTTTATGTATGTTAGAAATGATAACAGGTGAATATCCGTATTTAGAATGTAAAGGACCGACAGCTGTTATTAAACGTGTTACGGCTGGTTTGAAACCGGATTGTTATTATAAAGTTGAAAGTGAAGATGTTCGAGAAGTTATTGATTGTTGTATACGAACGAAGAAAGAAGAACGTTTAGCTGTACATGAATTATTACAACATTCATTCTTTTTCGATGATAATGGCGTACGTATTGAACTCGTACGTGATTCATCGAATGATTCAATGGTTGTTGTTACCAATGATGAAATTGGCTTTAAATTACGACTTATTGACAAAGCTAAACGAAAAGCTGTATGTTCGGATACGAAAGTCGATTTCGAAACGATTCGTTTTTCGTATAATATCAATAATGATACACCAGAGAAAATTGCTGATGAACTTATGGCAACAAATTATATATTTGAAGATGATAAAAAATTTGTTATTCAATCAATAAAAGATCGTCTACGAGCGTTTAACTATGAAAATCTCGATCGACAAGCTGGAGTCTATGCTGCTAATGGTAAAACATTTATTAATCAACCCTCACAACCAACAATCATTGTACAACAACAACAACAACAACAACCGCAACAAATACAGCAACAAACAGCACCAATTGTGCTTTTACCACAACCAACAAATTTCCCTCCAGTTGCCAGTGCTCCTGCTCAACAAGTAATTCAACAGCCAGCTGTTGAACAACAACAAATTATTAAACCAGTTGTTTCTACTGAGCCAACGACTATTGCTTCATTGCCAGATTTAAATCAGAATATATCCGGTACAACTGGCAGTCTCGTTGAACTCGAAGCAGCTTTGAAGAAAACATTTAATAAAACCAATGGCGTACAAGGTGCGAGTACCACATCGACTCTTGTCAACGATACGTCTGATCCTCCGACACCATTAATCAATCAAGATGATCCATTAGTTTCGAAACAAGCACCTAACACGACTGCGATTGAACAAGTACAACAATCAGAAGAACCTGCCTTATCAACTACGAATGAAACATTACCAAGTAATATTCATTTATTTACATTGTCATCATAGAAATAGTTGAATTTCTTTGTTTTTTTTTCCAGACACTGTTCAATCATCTATTCCTACTGTTTTACAAACTCAGTCTCAGCCAACAGTTCTACTACATAATTCCCAACAACAACTGATACAAAATCTACATACTCTAACCCAAACATCACAAAGTTTAACTTATCCAACTGTTACTCCTACTCCTTCTTCATCTTCTCAACAAGTTCTAAACAACAATACCATTCCAAATGATGCGATCAAACAACCTATACTTCCAACTCCTCCTCCGACATCGTCGTCAGCTGCACCAACTCCACCAAATAATCCATCAACTACAACAGAAACTATCGAAAATCATATATCTATATCACCTTCTCCTACACCTCAATCTGTTCCACATACAAGCGAAGCTATTCAACCTGCAGTTCCGTCAGATAGTCAACCACAAGTAAGTCAATATATAGTTTCCTTTCGTTCACGTATTCTAATTGATTATGTTTATACGATAGACATCCAATAGTTTACAACAACTTGAAGTTCTTCTTATGAATACATTTAAAAAGCAGAATAAAACAACAGGCACAGCTCATAGTAGTGATAATGAAACAGCGAATACGAATACATCATCGATACCACCAGTTCCCGTACAAAATACCGAGGGGAAAACTGAAACTGATTCTTTATCAAATGAAGACGAGAAAAAACATCCTCAACAAACAACAGTTCAATTGGCACCACAATTAACTGAATCAACACATTTTGATCCAATTGTTTCAACTGAAAGTGGAAATTTACAAGAATTAGAAACGTTACTGAAAAGTACATTTCAAAAAACGACATCGAACGAAGAATCTCATCATGTTTCACCTCAAATATCCTCGGCATCGAACGATGAACTATCCGAATTAAAATCTATGTTCATGGATTTTAGTAAAACTCTCATAACGAAAATGAACGTTATCGAATCGAAAATCGATGATCATTGTCTGCAAACACGAAAAATTAATCATATGCTAACAGATACTATTCTTCCATCGTTAATCGATATAACTGAAATCATTCAAGAAACATCACCAACATCGAATGTCGATCCTCGTGTTCGAACTAAACTTGAACATATTCAAACGCGTATTCGTACAACACAAGAAGAACAACAAACTGAAATGAAAAATCTAATGGATATTTAACTGTTCAATTTTTTTTCTTTCGGAAGAAAAACTATATGTTTGCATATTTTCTTCGTTGTCAAAATTCACATGTACAGTTTCTTTTCTTTCGTTCGTTCTTCGGTTCTCGTTTGTTTTTTTTCATAATCATTGTCATATACGATCTAATTCAGATATTATATGAAAAGTCAATGATTCAAAACATTTAATTCAAGAAAAGACTATCCTTACAAAAGAAACATTTTACGTTGTTTCTTTGAACGTATATTTCAACACGAACAAAACGTTAAAAAAAATAAATAAATATATCAATCATTTCGATGATTGTGGAATGACGCGTCAGTACGTTTGTTTTGTTGAACTTTATTTTTCAAGACAGAAAAAAAAACCATAAGAAAGAACATGTGATAGAACAATGGCAAAATATAAATATTTACACATAACGATTGAAAAATATTACTGCTTTTGTGCACCAGCTTTTGCTAGGCGATCTGCTTCGTCGTTGCCTTTATTTGATGAATGACCGGGTACATATGTCTACGAGAGAAAAAGCAAATAATCGAAAGTTTGTTTTTCATCGATGAGTTTTTACCCATTTTAATTGAAGTTTTGATTGAAGTTGATCGATTTTGATCATCAAATCTTTGTTCATCACTGGTTTCGAATCTGTTTTCTTGATCCAATTCGATCTTTTCCAACCTTTAATCCACTCTGTTGCAGCTAAAAATTTTAATTTTCAAAAGAATATATTTGTTTCCCTTCAATTTTCTACGTATATACATACATTGAATGGTATATTTACTATCTGTACGAATTTCTAAATGTGTAACATTATTCGTTAGAGCTGTTTCCATTGCATGGATAGCTGCCTTCAATGAAAATCCATACGCACATTTTTGTTTTACAAAAAAATCATCTATTTTACTGTCAATTCAGCTCGTTGATTCGTTTGTTCTCCGTGTAAACGTTCGCTAATATTCCTACAGAAAAAGAAAAAAACGTGCAAAATTAATTTTTCTTTTGTAAGATAGAAATTGAATTATTAATCACCATGGATGATTATCATCCCAGTAAACTCCATAACCTGCTTTTGCTGCTGCACTTCCATTAGCAAAACAACAACCATCGGAATAAACAATTCGATAAATATGGTCAATACTCGTTAGATTTTCATCGGATTGAGTTAATTTAATTGCCGAAAATTTCCGTATGGAATCTTTGACTAAATTCTTTGGAATTTTATTTGCTAATTTAGGTTTTGTTATTGTTGCTTTTGTTTCAACGGTTTTTTGAATCTGTATTTTACCATCGAAATATGCTTGTGCATCGGAATAGATATCAAATTTTTTAAATTGAGCTAAGAAAACAACACGAGTTTTGTTTTGTTAATAGGAAATAAACGATTTCAATGTCAATACCTCCAGTAAATCGATGAACTTGTTTATTACATTCATCCCTTTGAATAGAAATTTTCAAATTGAATGAAATAAACTGAAAGTCATTTGTTTTCAAACCATGTATTATAAATTCCTGGAATTCTGCCCTGACGAACAACATAAAAGGGCATTTTTCCAAGTATGAATGTTAAAAACACTTTTCACGAATTCAATATTACCGAAGAAAACAGATTATTACTATTATTACTTGCTACTCTCAAAAATCAAATAAGAAACTCTTATACGTATTAACGAATATACTACGAGAGACATTATGAAGGCCAAAATGGCTGCATCTGACCAATCAAATATTTCGTATATTTATACTTTGGATTTTCTGTCGATACATTGTACATACGTCCTGTGTCCTTATTTTTTTTTCTCGTGGTCTCAATCAATTTCATGTGCACTTGTGATCTAACTCTGTGTATGTCATCGGAAAACTCCGGACCAGAAATTCTAGCTTTTTGCCAGAAAAATGAAATTCGTTCTTTCAAACAGCGGCAAATACCATTACAAATTGATGACAGCTTTATTGTAAAAAAAAAGATCTTTTTCTTTCATTTTCGAAGAAATTATCAAAATGTGCTGATTTTCTCTAGTTGCAATATCAAGTTGATGATTCATTTTTAATATCAAATCACGAGAATTTACCAAAAACAAATCTAGACTATCAACGATTTATTAAGTGTTATCACAGACTATCGAATGAAGAATTAGATAGTGCTTTAACTGTGCCATTCAATCAAGTCAAAGAACATATTCTTCGAAATATTTCCTGTGTTGGTTGTCGGACAAGGTTGTCGAACGAAATTGAATTTCATAAGAATGATCATTTCAATTTGTTCTGTTTGATAGTATTGATAGTTTTATGAAGTCATTAATCGAATACGGTCATCCAGCGCTTGAACCACTTGTTATGAATGAAAACGGTTCGATTAGTATTAATAAATCTGCCGGTTTAAACTGTGATCAAATTTATCAATTATTTCATATTTACGGGTAAACAAAATTGTTGATTGTTTAATGAAAATGTTTGCATTTGAGAATTTTCAATAGATTGAAACTAAAGAATTTAATTGAAACAATACCAAAATCGAAGAAAAATCGTCGATGTTTGATTCATTCATTAGATAAAACAAGATCTTTAAAGTAAAAAATGGACTTTATTTTCATGATATATATATATAAATTTTCATAAATATTTTATTCTAGTATCTGGGAATCTGTTTGGGAAATTATGAATAACGAATGTCGAAATGAAATCACTACAGTTGAATTCAGTTCTTTACTCACAACAATTGAAACTTACCTACGAAAATTTAAGTACGATCAATTGAATCTTCTATTTCGTTTTATGTACTATCGAATTTTCTTTTCGTTCTTAAGATTCTGTTCAGAATGTAGACTTAAAGTATTAGAAGCTTATGATCTGTTAACAGATGATTGTGATTGCAGACGTCAAGAAACAAAAGGTTTTTGTTCGGTTCTATATGAAGGTATTGAAGATAGTTGATGATGAACATCAAATAAACTAAAATATATTGTTGTTCTAGGTTTTCGATCTTGTTCGAATGAAAAACATATTCATGTCGATTGTCGAAAAGATTTCATTTGCAAATTAATTAATCGTGCCGAAATTGAGATTCAAGGTGGCCGTCGTGAACGTCACGCTAAAACAATCGACGTAGCTCAAGAAGAAATTTTAACTTGTATCGGCATACATTTATTTGAAAAATTCGAAAAACTTCATCGTTCAATGAAATCAGAAGACCAAACATGGAAAATGATTTTTTCGATTGGAATCGATTGTCTACGATTGAGTATGCTCACAAGAAAATCTCGAAGAAAATGTCTTTTTTTTCGATTAGATTTCGAGAAAACCATCGATCAAAAACAAGATTTTAATTTAGTCATAGAAAATCTATGTGAAGAAATGCGTTTAGCTGATCAAACGAAGCCAACAAAAAAACGTAACAAACGTAACAAACGTAAACCAATGAAACCTGCTCAAAATTCTAACAAAGATACACTGAAAATATCTTGTAAATCCGAAGAAATTTTAACACGTCGTCGTGCAAATAGTTGTTGTTCATGTCTATGTCATTATTGTGATGAACAATCGAATACACTATCGAATACATTGAAATCGTCATTGATTAAATCTCATTCATGTCCATCACTATTAACAATTATTTCGAATTCAAGAATGTCAACAAATTCCTTACCATTATCGAATTCTTTGGACACACTTTTTGCGACTATAGCAACAAGAGAATGTATTTGTCATGAGAAAAATCTTGAAAAAGATATTCTTTGCGATGATTGTCCAATATCATCATCGACATCATGTATTCGTTGTTCGACAACACGATTAGATCCTGGATATTCATCTGGTAGGACAAAAACAACCCTCAATTCGATATTCTTAAGAATTCAAATTTGTTATTTTATAGAACAAGATGATAATTGCTCATCAAATCTTTGTGAATGTACGTCAACAGGTTGTGATGATTGCTCAATAGAATGTATAAGACATGAAGAAGATGAAGGTAGTATGTCAATGCTATCAAGTGGTATCTATAGTCACAATTGTTGTTTTCATGGTAAACAAAAAACGATTTCAATTGAATTGAATGAATCTTTTTTTTGTATAGAAAATCATAGAATGGTCAAACTCTCAGATCGAACTGGAAAATCGAAATTAACAGTACGTAAAAGAAAAACAAATCTATTCGAAAATCATTCCAATATCCATTTGTCTAGTTACAATTATCGGATGATTATCCATTTTTTCAAATGAATTTCAAACAAATTTGGGTAAACGACTTTACACGACCGAATAATCATCTTTATAAATTTGTTTTTCTCTCTCTTATAAATCTCGATTTTAGGAAGAAAATTCTTCAACAAATACAACTGATCAAGCGTTTATATCAGATGCCGATCGTCGTCAATTTTTTCTTTCACACAAAAATTTTCATAAACGTCGTCAACAACTACGACGACGACTGAAATGCAAATTTCAACTTTGGAAACAATCATTTTCCTATACAACTTAAACATAAATATACATTATCATATCGAAATAACGCTTTTTTTTGGTTCTATTCATTCATATACGGCAGTGCTTATTTGTTGAAATATACATCTTTTTGTTTCGTAGGATAAAAAATAAAGAATATACATAGACGTTCTTAAACATTTTCTTTTTTGAAACGAATAGTAAAAATATGAAAATTGAAATCTTGTTGTTTTGCTTCTGTTTACATTTGAAAGAGAAAAGAAACCCAGACTCGTCTTATTCTTTGTTTAAAATATATAACTTTGACATTCAAAATTTGTTGAAACAATTTGATTCCGTCGACTTTGATACTTCTCAATTGATTTTAACATTTTCTTTTTTCTTTTCTTTTCTTCTTTCAATGTTTTACATTTTCAATACTTGAATATTTCTTTCCATTATATGAACATCTATTAAAACATGTTTGATAATGTATTCGACTACTTGATCAAGTGTTTTTCAACTTTACAGAACAAGACGACTAATGTCGGCAAACAAAACGATACATTTCGTTTGTTGATTAATGATTCGTACACCCAATAGCATTTTATATAAATTAAATTCAATTAGAACTTTCTTCTATTATGAAATGTTACATTGAAAAAAAAAGCCAAACAAACAATCTACTTGTAGATCAAACTGATCATTTGTTAATTAAAATAAAATCTTTTCGATTCGGATATATTTTTTTCATTGGTTTTGACGTTTCTCTTTTTTGCTAATAGTATATGTCGGTTTATCTATGATTAAATATCTTTCATTTCATTTCGATATTCATCCTTACAACGTATCATCCCCGATCAATCAATTTACTTTTTTCTTTTTTTCGCAACGTTTACTCTTCATCTTCAAGTTTTGTGTGTGCGTATGTATATGCACGTAAATTTTTCTCTTTACGCTCATTGGCTTGTTAATATCTTCACTCTCAAATATATTTAAAAAACGAGACGAGAGAAGAGAAAAAGAAAATCGTTTATGATTACTAAAAACAACCTCTTTTCTTTTAACATTACTGTCACCTAGTCACAAGCATATTTAATATATATACACACACACCTTTTCGCCTCGATGTATTTCATTCGTTTTTTTCTATTAAATATTTGCAAAACAATTATCGCTCAAGAAATCTACAACTAGAGAGTATAGAGAGATAGTCACTGATTGGTGGAATAAAAAGCGAGAGAAACGAAAAAAAAGAGAAGGATAGAGAGAGAGAGAAGGAGAGAAAACGAGAGAAACGGATGACGAACAAGATCGATTAGTGACTACATTATTGACTGTTGAAAGAAAGCGAAAGTAGTGAACACATTAACGTAACAAAGCAAACAACATAATGTATCAACTTCCACATTATTCTGATGCGCTCAAACAATTTCCATCGGCAGCTCTCTCAGCTTATTTTGCTAGTAGTACTGCAAATGCCGTCAACGCAGCAAATCCTATGTCAACAACGGCTGGTCAACATCAACTCGCTGCCGCAGCAGTTGCAGCAGCTGCTGTTGTTTCACAAAATAATCCATTTTCAATCGATAATATTCTTGCTCCACGTCCTCGTTTACCTGCACCATTATCATCATATTATGGTTCAACATCAACAAATCCCGCTCAAGCAGCTGTCGATTTCTATTGTACGTATACATTTGAATGCCTCTCGTTCTTTTTCATTAACTATAAAAATTTGCAAAGGTGTTCGACCGAAAATTGATAATATTTACTTATGATAAAACGTGTTTAATTGTTAGTATGCTCAGTGATTCGTTCCCAAACTATCACCTATCTCCTCTATTAGGACATACGCGTATGAATCGATGAGAAAAGAGATCAAAACAAAAACTTGCTGATTGTTCATGTAAACATATACAAGATAATTTACTACTAGTGGGCATTGTGCATATAGAAGTTAATTAGAGATTTCTTTGATTGTTTTACTGTTGTTGTTTTTTTAAAGCATATCCAGCTCTGCAAAATTTCTTTGCCGCAGCATCAATGGCGCAAAATCATAAACGAAAACGACGACATCGAACGATTTTTACTGAAGAACAACTTGAACAATTAGAAGAAGCTTTTAATCGAACTCATTACCCCGATGTTATGATGAGAGAAGGTAGACTTTCTTTGTTTCTGTTTTTATTTTTCGAAATTATTTTGTTTGTTTTTTGTTTTCATTTGCAGATTTAGCAATGAAAATCGATTTAAAAGAAGAACGTGTCGAGGTAATGATCTTTTTCTGTCGAATTCAAAAAGACTAAAGATCGTGAGAAGCTTTTATCAGTATGTTTCGTCTAATGGAAGAAAGCACTTGGTTACAATGTCGAGTGGTTTGAAAATCGTATTCATTTTTTCTTTACTTGATAACTTGTTTAAGAAAAGTTGATTTCTCTCATGTATATGTATGTATGAGACATAAACCCTTTGGGCAACAATAGAATCGATCGATCGATCGATCGAAAGCGATTGTTGTTGTTGACATGACGACTTTTGCTGAGATATGATGTGTTAGTATTGCTTCTTGTCTTCGTAAAAGAATCATCGATGAATTGTTTTTCTCTTTGTTGACAGAAGCAATTGCACGATTTAGTTCCTCGTTTTGCCAATTATCCGCTGATTGCTGTCTAAACAAACTTTATTGAACTCTAAGAAAAGCAAAAGTGAATGTGACAATAGATCAGTTAATCAGAATTGTCTCTCTCTCTCTTGTTTTTTCTCCTTCTTGACATTAAGAATTGAATAAAAGAAAAGGCATAAATTGAGATCATCTGAAGACAAATCCAGCACACAATTTCAGATTCTTATTCATACGTATATAAAACGAACGAAGAGATTTTTTCCATTTCCTCTCGAAAAAAAAAGAAACAAACGCCGTCCTACTTCTTTTCTCTTGCTTCCGATTGCTCTTTTCTTTGTTAGACATCAGAGATCTATCCATTGAACAATATTAATAATAATTTCCTATTTGTTGTTACTTCGTTTTGGTATTGTTCAATGATGCATTTCCTCTTCTTGTCTATTGCCGCTAATAGGCTAATAACTCACACAAATACATGATGGTGCCACTTCTCTTTACATCTATCTTCCAGTTAGATGTCAATGTTTATACATGATCAAATGAGTTCATATATAAATCATTTTCTATACTTCCGGAAAGTAGTTGATTGTGTGTCGATATGTTATCGATTCATGTATATAAATGATGTTCTAGATGGATAATTTGACTTGATTCATTTTTATGCATGATTAGACATGAAAGAGAATAAGAAAGATCGAAATAAATGTACAACGGACGACATGAATGAATAGTGATAGGTTACACCTGCAATTGTTCAAAGAAAATAAATTGTTTGGAATCGAGGAATTTAACTTTATATATTTGTTTTTGTCGCTTAGGTTTGGTTTAAAAATCGTCGAGCAAAATATCGGTATGAAAACTATTTTTAATTATTTTAAAAATTAAAATTTTTGTTTTCTAATTTTCTAGTAAACAAAAACGTGAAACAACAGAACGATGTAAGTTATTTAAAAAGTTAAATCAATTCATATTATTTTCGAATTCAATATTTTTCAGCTCGCCGTGAAGCACTCGATAAATCTCAACGAACCGATGGTGAAAGTACAGCAACTGGTTCATCGACACCAAGTGCTATTTCAAGTTCATCATTAAGCAGTGTTGGTCAAGACACATCGGCCAATAATGATCATTCATTATCAATTTCACATAATCTTGCTATTTGTCCGCCAATATCAGTTTCGACAGCAAGTAGTAATAGCAACTGTTCAGGTTCAGATTTATCACCGGGAAATCAATCGGCTAATTCGCCAACTTATTCTCAACAACCATTGGCTTTAACAACAACAAATACACGAATACAAACAAATAATTTCAATCATCATTCACGTAAAGAAACATTTCCAATCAATCATATTCGTCAACAACAACAACAGCAACAAACAGAGACAACTAATTCTGCACCTTATCTTAAAATTTAGGTTCGAGGAAAAAAGAAGATAACTTAAGATCGTTTGTTTTTCTTTTTCTTTTTTTGTTTGTTTTTGTATTATTGTTGTGTGTGCGTGTGTACAAAATATATTTGCTTATGCGATTCTTTATTTTCTAGTTTTTTTTCCTTCTTCTTGCCCTTGAACAGTGAGAGTTCTGTCTTCTTCTTCTTCTTGTTGGCAATAAAATCATTAAAAACAACAACCACACAAATAAATCGAATTTGATCAGTTAAATACCGCTCTACTTGTTCGATTTCTGATCGCAATTTATGATAAAATAAAAAGAAAAACAAGGTAGACCGAAAATATTATCAATGATCGTCATCAAGACGAAAAAATGATCACTACACACACACACACCTTGAAATCGCGAACGATAACGACAAGTTAAAGGTTGTGATCATTGGTAACCTGCTGTGCAGTGATAAGACGCCAACGGCGAGACATCACATATTGTTAGTGATCGATTGCGTCCTATTAATTAATTTGAAATCTGATTTAAAAAGAGAAAAAGAAACGAGGCAAAGCGCAATTGTTTATGCTTGAATAATGAACGAGATGAAAAACGAATTGTTTTTTTCATCTAATATCTCTGGGAAAATAGAATCTTGTTCACTTTTTCAAACAGATTAAAATATCAAAAAATAAAACGAGAAACGTTTCTTTTTTCGGATGATTCGTTATTTGATAACGTCAATTCGTGTTGTTTCCATTCGACAATTTTCATAACCGTACCATTGATGTATGAGATCAATATTTAACGAAAGAATATCCGATCGTTTTATCGATTGAATCATGCTGATTATTGCTTGACCGATTTCTGCCGTTTTATTACAATCGATTGGCAGGAGATCAGCGTTGTTGATACGCGTGTATCGTCGAGTACCATTGATATTTTCCGTATGAACGTGTGCGATTAAAGTAAATGAAGATTTCAATGAATTCTCGCTGAAAAGAAGTCAAAAATGAGAAAATACAAAAAAACAATGACAGGCTAGTAATCATTTTACTTGCAAAGATTTTTATCGATATTGACAACGAATTTATCGAGATTGGTTAGATGTTGACTAGTTGATATTTGATGAAGACGTTGACGTAGAATCAATGAAACTGTTGAATTAAAAATCGATGTCAAAATATAAGATATTCTTACAACGGGTTCATGTGAATCATCGATTGTTAATGGTAATAATGGAAATTGACATCGAAGAATATTATTAAACGTACATTTAGCTTCTGTTCTATCGATCCTTACGGTTAACAATTTCGGATATGCTGGTTGAAGACCATAAATAAAAAATGTTTCATTATTGAATAGTGAGAATTTTGTTTTAGATAATTGATATGAAGTATTTCTTTCTTGTGATTTAGGAATACGAACAAAACCTTCATCAATACGCCAGATTTTCATGGATGATGATTGATTAAATAGAAAAGTATTTTCATATGGAAAAATAATTTCAATTTCATTTAATTGAGAATTGTCTTTAGATTTGAATGGGTTAAGAAATAAAACGAATGTCATTTCATTATTCGTTGCTATTGCTACATGATGTTGTTTGTTAGCATATTCAAGATTGATTAATAAGCCCCATGTCGAACGATAATATGAGAATTCTGTATAAATACTTTGAATTAAATCATCAACTGAACAGAGTTCGATACCATGCAAACGCAATTGATTGACTTCGATCGTTGAAAATGATAAATGACGAAAATGAATACGAAAATTTTTCGAAGTAGCTTCGTCTTCAGGACAAATTGTCGATTGAATATATTTCGTACTTTGTAAAATAAGACTTCTTGAATTGCAATCGAAATTAAGTTGATTATAATTTTCATTATGAATTGAAATCGATGAAAAATTATATTGAAATTGATTACAGTCGCCTTTGAATGCATATTTTGAATTGAATGTAAACAATTCATCAATAGATAATTGACCATGAATAAAATAAAAATTCAAAATAAAAACTAAACATGACAATTTCGTTTTCATAACGCACATGCTGCTAGTACGTATGTCTTTCGTTTTGATCTTGGATATTTGATACGATCGAAGTCTTTTTCTTTCTCTCTCTCTTCTGTGATTTTAGTGATACGAGAGGTTCGTCAATAAATGACGACTGAAAAAAAAGAATAAAAGCTATATTTTTTCTTCGGAATAGATTTCATTTCATGTAGGTGTAATTGATAAATATTTATAAAGATTAAAAAGTCGTTTAAGTTCTAACAGCAAAAGAAAAGCAATATTTTCAACTTTGTCAGATCTAATGAAGTTATCCTATGTATTCGTGCGAACTAATAAATTTAATTTTTTTTCTTTTGATTAGATTTGATCTCGTTTGTTAGTCAAAAAAAAACAATTATGATGTATTTCTCAACTGAATTTCGAACGAAAAACTAGACAGACATGACTTGGTTAATTGTTGACAAGTTTTTATGGGATTTGACATACACATGAATAAATTTGTTTTCATAATTAACTTGTCTTTATCCTTCATTCAAAGAAATTTAATTATATCGATGATTCATTTTCTTGTTGTTCGAAAATACTAAACACGAGTTTCTCTGTTCAATAATGAATTCAGAAGATGAAATAAATAAAACTGAATCTTTCAATATTCTATGTGATGATTATTTAAAAGAAAATATCGGTAAACCTCTGTATGAAGCACTCACCTATCTTCTTCTCTATCGACCTGATGATCCAATTGAATTTATTATTAGTAAGTTAAAATCTTTGTTTTTTAAACATCATACATAAAAACAGAACAAGGAGGAAAAAAAACTGTTTTCCCTTTCGGAAAATTGCTAATCTAATTACGAAAGTAAAATATTATATTCCTTAGTGACAACCACCTTCGTTTAATCGGAAATAAATTCCTTCCGATGACGTGATAGCATCACATAGTTAAAAGTCTATTTTGTCAATCAGAGTTTCGTATGATTTCAACTCTATTGAGTACAATCGTATAGTCATTTAATGAAACCGAAATTGTAAACATGTTTTTTTTCAATTATAGATTTTCTAATTGAGTGGTCACGTAAGAATTTACAAGTCCATACTATTAAAGAAGACAAAGAAAAGATTAAAGATTTGTTCGATGAACGTTCTGACAAAGAGCAGGAAATCACCTTTGAAAATGTTGAAGCTTTACATTCGATGAATGAAGAACAAATTCATTTTGATAATGAGAAAAATCAAGAACAAAAACAACAACAAACTCATCCAATAAGTACTCGACAACATATTCATCTGCATGATACAGCTAGTGGACTTGATGTTAACGATGATAAGATAAAAACCAATCAAGAAACTAATAAAACTTTTTCTGTATGTCAAGATGGTCATCTATCATCATTTGCATATTTTTCGCAAGTTCGCAACAAACTAATTGAATGCGATGATTTTTCAAATGAAAAAATAAAAGATAAATCGAAAAATTAAAATCTATTTCATCAATTGGTTACTAGACACCTAAAACACAATTAGTTCTTTTTACTATGTCAAGCAGATGCTCTCGATCGATCATCTTCTTCCTTTTTATATTTATTTATATACATATAAATATATCCGATCATGTTTGCATGCAATCGGACTCAACTAAATACAAACACGCGTGTGTGTGACACTCGTACGCATAGAACGAGTGTCCAATCGATATTAAACACAGATTAAACAGAATAATAATCAGAATAAAAAGAACGACGATAGAGTATGTGTGTTTTATAGATTAATTCTTTTTTTTTCTTGCTTTTCTCTAGGACAAAAAAAAATTCTAGTGTGTATATTATCGTTTAATAATATGTAAGAAATATTTCGAATATATCTATTAGTTATAAACATGCAATGCGACAAGAATTATTGATCTGTCCGGAGGAAACAAATACTTCTTAAGAGAATTACGCAATTTATGATAGTATACGGCTTCGAATTGCGTTAGGTTGAAAAAAAAACCGAACAAGAAGAACGATCGAAATTGGATTATGGCTGTTTTTTTTATTGTAATAAACTTGAATGACAGTGACATCAACAATTCTTCACAAAACATACTTATCAAACTCAATAAAATAACACAGAGAGAGAGAGAAGAATAGAATCGAAGAATAAAAGCAAAAGGAAACATTATTTTATAATCTTCGGTTACACTCTTAACCTCGATAGATGATTATGTATATAAGCGTAAAACATTCATTTCCCGATCTGTGTGTGTGTGTGTGTTAAATTTATGCCGTAAGCAATAGTTTTTTTCTTTATTTAAATGCATTGAATCTACACCTATAATAATGCTCAACTAAGCTTTTTTTTCTTTTTTTATACTAATATTTCAACAAAAAAATGTTGCGTATGAATAATAAAACTAGCCTCAGACAAGCCAAATCATTGAAAGAGATACTTGATCGATGAGAGTCCAATCTAACCTTGGAATTAGACGTTGATTTTCTATATAATAGATACAGATGTGTTTTTTATATAAGTTGTTGAATACATGTCATTTTGTCAGTTAGTTCATTATGTCTGTCTACAAATCATTGAACTGTATATAGAATGTGGTTCATGCAACAAGGTCAATGTTTCGCTTTTACTATTACTAATGCTATTGTCGTGCTTGTTGTTATTCTCTCGTTACGATCAGAACATTGATTGAATAATTTCAGGCTTCTGACGAACGATAATGATTATCCTTTTTTTCCTTCTCCGTCTTCTTTTTGACGACATCACGATCATGATTGAGCTGTGCTCCTCTTAGCTTGTCTCTCTTTCTTTCCTTTGTCGTTCTTCATTTCCCTTCATTCTCTCTCTCTCTCTCTTTTCTCTTCATCTCATAACTATTGCGGTGTTCATTCACTCGCTAGAACTGCCATCTACTACGCTCCGTCGAAACATCAAAACGTCATCATCATTATCATCGTCGTCACCAATCTTCAGACAACTTTTCTAATAAATTTAAAAAGATCTGCCGACAGGAATAAAAGTAAGCTGAAATGTCTTCGATTTCTTTGTGTGTGTGTGTGTGTGCGTATGTATGTTTAAAATAAGATAAATCGAGCAGATGTTCTAATTGTTTTCTTTTGCATATGATGTATTCCGGTGAACGACTGATTATAGTAAAGAGAGTTAAAACTAATAACACCTTTACTTCAAAAGAAGAAGAAGAAAAAAAATGAGTGAAAAGCAATTGTAAAACACTGAGACAATGTCGACGCTTGATTAATCGACTTAGTTGAAAAAAGAAATGTGATTGTCCATTGGTCTGTATTAGTGCCAAACAATTACTAACATTTTGTACTGTTAACCATGAGAAAGAACAAAAACGCCGCTTTGTCAATCGATTGACTTGAATTTGTATATGAACTACTACCTGTCCACATATATGCATATATATAAATGTGATTGGAGACAGATGGTCAGTATGTATTCGGGTAACTATATTTGAGCATTTTTCTTTTTAATTTTCTCTTTTTTTTTATGACATGTTGTATAAAACACATTAACAAGGTGGATTTATATGATGTAAGATGACCGATAGATTGACTAAGAGAAAGACTTGAAGATAGTTCGCTTGTTCTCAGCGGGAGGAGCAACTTAAGATGATAAGAAGTGAAAGAACAAGAATCGTGTAAACAGAAATCATTTCTAGGAACGATTGATGATTGAGAGATGAAGAAAAAACAAGGAAGAGGAGGAGAAAGAGAAGCAGATATTGATAGAAAAATCAGTCATCGTATACGACCGATGAATGTCTAAGCTAAGTGATTGACTGTTCAATAACCCAATGCAGACATAGTGGTACGAATACATATATGAGTTGAGGATAAGCGGCTGCTGCTGCTGTTGTTGTTGCTGCTTCTTGCATTGCTAGAGCTCTGTTTAATGGACTGCGAACGGGATGCGATGTATGATGCAATTCTCTTCTGACGACCTAATTATCGACATAAGGTCGGGTCGAACAGATGAAACGGAAGAAGAAAAGAACGAGTGAAAGAAAACTAGCTTGATTGACGATGAAACTAGAAATTTTGAAAGTTTCTTGAGGGTCTTTTCTTTATTCTGAAAATTTAGAACGAGGAGAAATGTATCAATTGATTGTCTATCCGGGCATCTCATATTATGTCAGTTATGATTAAAACTGACATTTTTATACTCATTCATGAAGAGAGATCTTTTCTTCTCCTTTTGTCCAACGTCCTTGCGTGCGTGTGAACTCTCGGGTTCAATCACTATCAGTTTTTTGTCGAATGCATTTATGCGTATTGTAACACGCACTTCGTACACTGATATACATCTTAGAAATGTGGTCGTTTCCTATATGAACACACACACGCATACGTACATTGACAAATACTTTTTTGTTCTTTAAGCATAGTACAATGCATAATCTGACAGAAGAACATTGTGTCACAATCATTTCCTTCGTTTGTTCGATGTACATTGGTCAAAAGACATTGTTAATTGCAAGTAGACCATTGATTTGACTCTTCCGTTTCGTACTGTCTAGATGTGCATGACTTTGTTGTTTCAACTGAGTTGTTGAAAAGGAGGAGTCGCACTCATCGAAATCAATGACTTTGATGTGTGTACGACTAATGATGTTGATTGCAAGGCAAAGGCTAAATAGATCGATCATTGAATTTGACTAGAAGAGGTCGTTGAACTGATTTCATTACATATTCAATTTCTCTCTTTTTTTTTCTATCGTTTGGATACTTCTGAACGTTTATCAACAGTTATCTTTTCATGACATCGTGCTTCTTCTGTTCATCTTTCTTTCGAACCGATTTATCAATTGTTTCGAACACGCATTGTAAGTAAACGCGCGTCAGCGCGAATGTCCACTAGTTTTAAATGATTGTTTGACACGCATATGTCTGCTATTGTGTTCATAGTCTCTGATGTGAGAGAAGATCTGTTTCGAAGATATAAAAATTAACAAAACGACAAAAATCAATTGTTATGATTAAATAAAAAGAAAAACACATGTACATCTATTATGGTGACCAAGAAAAAAAAACAGTGAAATGTTATTTTAAACGACAAATATCAACTTTTATCAAAAGCATAGAATATCATCAATTATTTATTGATCATCAGTAATTAGATATATGAATAGAAATATCATAGAACTTCGAAGATCATTATTCATATTACATCAATTAGACAGTTTTCTTCGTGTTATCATTTTCATGGTCATACACATGAACATTATTTCTTACACATGGATCAATCGATAGTTCATTTATCTTACATCCAGAATACATAGATATCTCCTCAGATTATCTTATGAAGGTATTCATAACAATTGAATTCTATTCGAATCAAATGTATTTACCATGATGTATACATATGAATATCCAAGTATGTACTTTATTGATGAATGATAGATCGTTTATGTTAAAGATTGGTAATGAGAAATTAATGCCCATTCAATAGATAGATGTATATCACTTGGATACTTTTTTCTAAATGAATATTACGTCAAAATCTGTTTATATATTTGATTCAATCGGCAAGGTTATTTCGATATACATTAGTTTTCTATTAATCATTGCAAGAAACGATTGTATTTATACTTAACATGAAAAATGAACTCGTCTATATTTGGAATAATCTAACGAAAATCTGGACACAAATACGTTCGTCTCCAATAAACAATATCAAGACAATGAGATTTCAACGAAATGATTAATATTTAACCAATCTTAATGATGATGATAATGACCAATCGAACAAATTTCTTTTTACTACTACTCGATCATGAATTATCATTCAAGTGTTGATGAGTATAATTGCTTTGAAGTTAGACTTCTTTTTACTAAATACGTCGAAGAATATTGAATGATGATCTTTGCAAAAGAAAAAGTGAGAATTTCTTATTGACATTCTGTCAACAATTCGACTTGAATATGTAATTGATGCTAAACAATTCGCTTTTTATTTAAGCATAAATGAATCATCGATACACATCCGCAATTAACTCTTTTTCTCCCTCTTGCTGTACATATATACATATTGTTTCAAGTAGTTTCCATGTAGAAAGTGGTCATCGCGTCGGCGACGATAAGTGTCAATGAGTTTTTTGCATGCGCTATGTATACATAGACAGTTTAAGAATGGATACGAGTGATAGTCATCAAATCAACGACGTTTTCTCGTCTTCTTCTTCTTCTTCGTTTTGACTATTTTGTTGATGCCGACATCGTTCGCATGATAGGACATTGAAGAATAGAGTAGCAAGACGAGGACAAAGCTAAGATAGATAGAAAAAAGCAGACATCCGGCGCCTTGAATCATTGCAAAGGCGGAGTAATGAATATAAAGAAAAATGAGAATAGAACGAATGAAAAAAAAGAAAAGGAAAAGAAAAGCAAACTTGATGTTACTATTGTAGAAGTAGTAATAACTCTTGCATTACGTGCCGGAAGTTCCTTCACTCTTATCCACATTACTTGATTTGAGAAACGGTTCTCATCTCCTTTTACTGTCACTTAAGTAAGACTAATGTATAGTTCTTCATCACTGAACAAAGACAAGAATAGGTACATCCAAATCATTTAATCGCTTATTCAATTCTTTCTTTTTTCTATTATTTGAAAAAAAACTATAATAGACAGTAAGTCAGTCAGCTAGTAGATCTTCTTTTATTAGAATATTCAAACAAAAAAAAAATAAGAAGAAGCGAGATTAAATTGTTATATTGCATGTCATTCAATTCATCTTCTATAGATATGTTTTACATTTGTTGCACCATCCTTGATAACTCTCTGTGCAACCGGAAAGTTTTATTTTACCTTCAGCAGCATAGAGTGCTAATTCATGAGTAGGTCGACCACGTACTACTGGAACCACATCATTTCTACTTTGACATGTTGAACACGTAGGTAAATTTTCTCGTTTTGCTTTATATTGTTCGTCAAATTCTTGACGTTTTTCATCACTAAGAGTATCATTATCAGCCATTTCTAATATCAACGAATTTTATTTTTTCCTACGAAGAAAAAAGCGGCAAATATTGACTTGTTCTTATACATATATATGTAATCATCGTAGTGACTAAGCGAAGAATTTATGAATCATTTCAGATATAATATTACATATGACACATTATGGCATGGGTCATTAATAATAGGCATTGCAATGTTCAATTAAAATGCTGCTTCTAAAAGGTACATACATATATCAATCAATCATTGGATTCGAACAATTAACTTTTTTTGTTTTATTTCAATCTAGTCCTTTGGATTTTCGTATCTATTTGTAACATCTCATGTTCAATGTATTATTTGACAAATTTTCATACGGATTATCCCGATGCTCGTGTCGTTGTTGCTAATTGTGGTGATACAATATCTCTTTCTTGTCGGACAGAATCCGATAATAATCCTATAAAATCCTCATCGACAGTAAGAAATAATTTCATATTTAATTTCTTATTCTTGGCAAATAAATATTTTAGGTTCCAGCAATGTGGTTTCGTTTGTATGAAAATGCTTATCCACAACCATTGATCCTCGGTGATCGACAATTAATCGATGATCAACGTTTTATGTTACGTACACAAAATAATGATCGTCATCTTGAAATTGTCGGTGCACGAATCGATGATCAAGGTTATTATATATGCAAAACAGGAAATACTATTCGTTCAAGTTACAATCTAACAATTACGAGTATATGCTGAATTGTGTTGATTAGTTTTTTTTTTTCAAATCAACTTTTCGAATTTAGCTAAATCATGTATCGACATTATTCCAAATGAATTACACGTCAATCCCAACGAACCTATTCGTCTTGTTTGCCGTATTCGTCCTACCGATGCTTTTAATGAACATAATATTCGTGTACAATGGACACGTAATGATTTTGAAATTATTAATATAGCTGAATGTCTTTCGAATTATTCATCTGTTGATGGCACACTCTATGAAACATTAATTATTCGAAAAGCACGAAAAACTGATAATGGTATCTATGCATGTCGATACGGACAATTATTAACAGCGACGTCACATGTTATTGTCAATCAATGTAAATATGTTTTTTTTTCAATTTTCTATTTGATTATAACCATTCATTATTATTTTTTTAAAGATACTGGCGTAGGTAAATCTCGACGTTTAATATCTCATGCAAGCGGTAATAGTTCACTATCAAAAGCATCCACACGAACAGTAATCAATGTTTTTTATATTGTATATCAAATGTTTTTTCTTTCTCAATTTATCGTCAATATAATATAATAAAATAAATAAATATATCTACATAAATATATCTTTATTAAGTAAAATATTTATTGTGAAATATTATCAACAGAAAGAAAAACATGATTGCCTTTCAGTTTTTTTTTGTATTTTTATTGTCGAAATGAAATGTTTTTTCTATTCGACAACTGTTGTTTCTCCTTCAGGCGTTGTCACCGATATCGACGGTAATATGAGACCTAAAACATTAAAAAAAAATGAAATACAATACTTAAATCAATATGCATACACTTCCTAGGATCTGGACTTTCTTGTGAAATACATTTTGAACTTCTGAAAAGTTTTGCAACTTTATCGATAAATACACGATATTGAGATCGTTTAGTTGTTGTTGTTGATGATGATGATTCAGTTTCTGGGTCTAACGACATTTTCTTTGCCTAGTAAATACAAATAAAATCAATATTAACAACTATTTATGTCCTTTTTCTTTATTATTTATCATTTTTTTTCTTTTACCTTAAACCAACGATTGCGCATGACTTCGATGAAGAGACAGGTTATTTTCTATTGCTATGCACCTGTATTTTGTTGCATATGAATGAGCAAGAAATAAATGAATGAAAAACAAAATATTTGTTTCAAAGACACCTGTATTTTTTTCTCGATTATCTTCGTTGTATGATGAAAAGAAAAAAATTATAGAACAGAATGACGAATATTAATAACAGTATGACACAAATTTCGACTTATTATCGACTAATAAAATATGAAGTCCATGTGATTAATGATGACCTGCTGATATAGAAACGCTTCTTTTTAAGAATCAGAGAGAGAGAAAAAAAGAAATATATACGTATCTATGTTATCATTTACACGTCATGCGAAGATAATTTTTAGTGAATATTTTTGAAATATGTGATTGATAGCGGGTATATGACGCGTAATCATCGTAATACTTATATTATTTATTATTTTTTTGAAAGTACAATGATAAAATCAAATAAATCCAGAGGGCAGACAGATATTTATCGAGATTTTGGTTTTTTTCGTCGTTTATTATTTCTAAACATGACTTGATCGTTCGATGAGTTTATTCAACGTAAAAAAAATGAAATATAAATCATTGAGGAAATGACACAATCACTTATATAAATCAATATTTCTTCTAGCATAGAAATGCTTGAATGAACTTTTTGAAATTTTTATTGAGCAGTATTCTATAGAGAAAAAAAAGTAGACTCACGTATATTCTGATCAATACTCTCTAAACTTAGTTAAATATCCCGAAGGTTTATGTGGTAATACTTCATCTATTTATTCACTGATATATAAGATGTATGCATTTATTCTTGCATCTGAAGACGAAAAATCAAAAAGCAGCTATTGACTTCTCCGATTTCTTTTCAACACGACGGCGACGACGACGAGTCAAACGAAAGACAAAAGAAAATATAAAAACTAGACTAGTTATTAATTTGATTTCGAATCATGTCGTCAATCGTTCAATTACCTATCGAACAAGAATATGGTTATACAATGAGATCAATTCGACTTCCATTTAAAAAGAAATTCCCAACATCAGCTGGAATTATTCTTGGTGTCTTACAAATGTTTTTAAATGGTGCCATTATTGGATTAGAAGGTGGAAGTGTAGCTTATAATCCTAGTCGAGGGATTGTGTACGCTGGATTTTGGTGTTCGTTTGCTTTCTTTTTTACTTGGATAGGAATGTATGCATTTCGTAAGTTAATCAACAACATACATCAAATGTAATATTCGATTTCTTCTTTTTTTTTTAAATAGTTTGCTTTCGTAAAACAATTCGTTGGGGTTTAGTTGTAGCTGGTCTCAATCTTGCATCAATTGCTTTCGCAGTTATTCTTATTGTTTTCGATGCACTAATCATCGACAATCCTTGTCAATGTTTTCTTGCGACTGTTTGTGATTATGATAGTCAAAATACAACGATATGTCTTAATTCAGATGGTAAATTACGTATGATCAAATCTCAACTTGCATGTACTGTAACAATGCTTGCAACAAATATTGTTTATATTATTTTATTTCTTATTATTTTTTCTCTCACTCGTATTACGTATAAACCAATGACACCATCATTTCAACCATTACAATCATCACAAACTTCAACGCCAAAGCCAATTCTTCATGCATTACATTCAACAGCACCGTATCCATATCAACAACCATCAATCTATCCTCCTCCACAATATGAACAAACAGTCTATCCTGGACAGCATGTTACTTGGCGTTCGCCAGTGTATTTCAATGGAACACACAAATTCTAATAAAAATATCTCAACGAAATAATTGACTATCGGTGTTTGTCATTTCGTTCAACCTTTTTGCTAGAATAGATTTTCATTAACAGAACAACTTTTATTTTATTTTTTTCTTCGCTCTATCAAATCAACCATTTGAAAACAAAAACAATATACTAATCTTTATTATCGTTTTTCTTTTTCGATATGTTTCTCTCTCACTATTTCGGAGTAGTTGAATCGACAATAGCTTTTCTTCCTGCAGCTTTGGGTCGTGTTCTTATAATCTTGACATTTTCTTTACTATCAATACGATATTGTGCGAGATCTTGTTTATGTTGTTGAATATCTTCATAAATTTCTGCTCGATCATCATCATGAATTTCTTCTCGATATTGTCTCATGATATCCCACGGTCTCCATGGTTCACTGTAACGTTCAGCTGCTTTTCGTACAGTTCGTGGTAATGACGGTAATTGTACACCTTTCAAATCGTAACGTTCCCATTTATATTGCCAATGAGTACTTGTAATTGGTACCTAGATAAACAAGAAAGATCATTTTTAACAAATATACGTAATTATAAAATCTATCAACTTGAATTGTATTTAGCGGTACACCGGCACCAGGTGGTAATTTAACAGGTTCCATATCAAATGGAAATGTACAATATTCAGGTGGTGCATCACGTAGATAAGCAAGATTATCATCTAAACGTTTTTCAAGTTTCAAAACTTCAATTTTGGTTATTGTTGGATTGTATAATTCGTAGATAATTTCCACACCAACACCATCGACGATATTTCTCAATGTAAATTGATGTTTAAGTCCATGTCTTTCACGTAGAATACATATGCCAACGAAACGATTTCGACGAGTAGGTGCATACGGATCAGCCGATGTCACAGCAAGAACACTTCCAACATAGAATTCCGGTATATCAATTTGTTGTCGTCGACGAAACATATCTTTTCGTTCGAGTTTTTCAAGTATTCGATCACGTAGAAAAGGTATTGGATTTGGTAGAAAATCCGGAGATAAATCTCTGAGTAAAATTTTTAAAAAAATCGTTTCGTTTTATTTTATTTTTCAAATCATCTACTTGAAATCATTCGGTACGGCAGTTAAATTCGGATTTTTCTTATTCTTCGGTGGTAAAACACCGATACCAGCACCAGCCTTAGCATTACCTAATGGTGATTGTCGATGATGTTCAACAAGATCATCAGGAATATGATCACGTTGTTTATAACGAACAGATGAAATCCATACTAATCAAATCAAATGAAAATCAATCGAAATATTGATTGAATTTGAATATACTTGATCTTAATATTTGTTGATTATTCAACAAAAATTTATGATTTTTCAAAATTATCGATGTCATATTCATCTTTTTTTTTCTCTAAAATTTCATCTGAAAAAGTAGAACAAAACAAAATGAAAAATCTTTTCTATGATTTTTGTAAACGTGATGAACAACGAGAACATAATTGATTTTCGTTTTCAGATGTTTGCAAACGACAACGTGGACATGAATAGAGTGTGGACGGTTGAATTTGAAGAATATACTGAAATTCATCATTGGCTAATGGTAATTCGACACGACGAAGATTTTCTTCGATCTTATTCGCATCGAATTCGGATAGAGACTTAGGAAAAATACGTGAACATTGCATTAATTCTTCCAATGGTTGCCAATGTTTCAAATCTACGGAAGGAGTTTGTCGAAGAACGTTTTGAACTTGTTCAAACTAGAATAAACTCATCATGAAAATCGACTCATTCTCAAATGATCATTGTTTGCTACTTGTTTTTGAGCTTTATCATTTAAATAGATTGTAATATCAAATAGAATTCCTCTTCGACTCTGAAGAAGTTGATGAAATGTATCGCGTAAATGTAAAACAATTTTCATTGTTGATGCAAGTTCAGGAGATATATCAGTTAATTGTTTATCGAGATAAGTAAATGGATTTTGAAATATATCGTTGATTTCTTTATTCGAATCGATATTATGTATTTCTTCATATAATTCTTGACCGAGATATGGCATCACTGGTGCTAAACGTTCGTTTAAACATTTTAATAGATAATAGAAAACTGTTTGACTCGATCGACGAAGATATGAATTAGGAGAATTACAATACAGTCTAACAAAAATTTAATTTATGTTTATTTACACATTTGATTTTATAACTCACCGATCTTTTGTAATCGAACAATAGAAATTCGAAATTTCCGTTTGAAGAAATTCTTCAATGACAATTAAACCATAATACATTCGATAACTATCGAAATCTTGATGATACTAAATTATTATCGATTGTAAACAAAGAAAAAAAGATCCAATTCTCATTGATTTACTCTTGCTAATGTTTGAGCTAATCGATAGGCCATATATCGATCAACAGCTGAGAGATTTTCCGTTGCTATTTGATCTTTCTTTGGATTATAATCATATAAATTTCCAAGTAAAAATTTCAAAACATTTCGAATCTAACTCAAAAACTTTCATTCAAACAAACAACATTATTTATCATTTTGAAAAAATCTACCTCATAGATTCGTTTGTTAATCTTATTCAAATCTTCTTCACTAATTTTACATTGTTGTTTGTAACTTTCTCGTACGACCCATTCACGACAAACATCTAATCCATTCGCTTGAAATTTTTCTTTGCCACCACCGAATATAATATGCGATGGTTCGATAACATTACCGATTGATTTCGACATCTTTTGATTGTTTTTATCGACAACAAAACCATGAACAAATAAATTCGAAAATGGTGCCGATGATTGACTTGCACTTGAAAGTAACAATGACGAAAGAAACCAACCATTGAACTGATCATGTCCTTCGCAATATAAATTTGCACGACAATTAAAATCTTTGAGAACAGTATTAAACGATGAACCACTATCAAACCAAACGTCGAAGATATCCTTTCCACGTTCGAGTTGATCAGCTTGATTATGCATTGATTTCGGTAACAATTGTTTAATATCGTTGGTTGACCACCAAAAATCAATCGAATTATTTTCGTCGACTAGTTTAACTAAATGTTCAATCATTTCTTCATTGATAACTAATTGACTCTGTTCATCTTTCGTGTAGAAAGCCGGTATTGGCACACCCCAAAATCGTTGCCGAGATATGCACCAATAGGGTCGTTGTGTTATCATCGATAGGAAACTTTTTTCACCGCCTTCAGGAAATATTGTTACTTCATTGACAATACGTTCTTTTGCATTGTCACGTAAACGCATTGTATCAATAAACCATTGTTGACTACCTAGGACAAGCACGGGTTTCTTAGCTCGCCAATCGTACGGATACGAATGTTGAAATTCGTAATGATGTAATAAATTCGAATTTAAATATTTCAAAATCGATTGAATACCTTCGGCTTTATCGAGAGCATTTTGATTGTGTAACGAAGGAATTGTTGGACAATTTAAATATCCACGAAAATCAACTGCATTCACACATTGAAGATTGTGTTTGAGTGACAGAAGAAAATCATCGGAACCATGTGCAGGCGCGATATGAACGAGACCAGTACCTAGTTGATCGCTAACATGATCACTGGGCACGATTGGATATGTTTGATTATCTTTATAAATTGGATGAGAATATCGAAGATTCGATAAATCCGAACCTAGCAAAAGGAATTCGCTCGATAATAAGATTTAGTTCGATCGATTTACCTTGACAAGTGCCAACAATTTGAATTTGTTCATTTAGAAAAGGTGGTATTTTTCTAATATTCTCTAATAATGGTTCAGCAAGTAAGTAGATGTCATTTGTTGAGAGAAGTTTTACGAAAACATATCGAAATTTATCATTCATAGCTAATGCTTGATTGCCAAGCAATGACCAAGGCGTCGTTGTCCAAATGATTGCATAGACATTTTCATTTTTATAATCTATGAAAAATAATAAGAATAATAAACTGAATTTTTATTCATTGATCGTTTACCTAGAAGATGTTTAGAAAAGAAATCATTTTTGTCCAATTGAAATCTTACATAAATAGCCGTGCTAAATAAAAGATTATGTGTGTGTGTGTGTGTTTTTTTCAATTCAAGTTCTTTAATCCTACCTCTTATGCTGATCATTATATTCTAGTTCTGACTCAGCTAAAGCCGATTGAACTGTAGGCGACCAATTAACTGGTTTATATTGTCGATAAAGAAAACCCTGAAAAGTAAAAAAAATACTTCTAACATCATGATTCTCGGACTAATTCGTACTTTGTGATATAATTTCCAAAATAATCGAATTTGATCAATAATATATTGTTTATCAAATGTTCTATAACAATTCTCCCAATTGGCTAATACACCCCAGGATTGAAATTCTTTTTTCTGTTTTTCAAGTGCTTCATTAGCAAATCGACGAGCTACACAAATCAAAACAATTCGTAATTCTATCAAACAGAATCAAATTGTTTCTACCTAATTGTCGAACAGTCAATGGATCTTTATCATTTGAAGTTGTTCGATTTTCTTGCAAGGCTTTTAATTCAATCGGTAAACCGTGACAATCCCAACCGGGTCGAAAATCTATTCGATAACCATTCAATAATTTATATCGAACAATAATATCTTTTTGAATCTAATTAGAATTGTCCTTTGTTTAATCACATATTTTTCTAAATTCTATCTTTGCTAACTTTATTTAGAAAATGTCCAATATGTAATGGTCCATTAGCGAATGGTGGTCCATCATGAAGAACAAACAATGGTCGATCAGTTTGCTGTGCTTGCCAATTCCATAGATAGTTAATTGGATGTTTCTGGAAAAACAATGTTTCGTTTTTTTTGTCTTTTGGACAAGCAAAGAAACACAAACCTTTCGAATATCATTTTCACATTTGACACGATTTTTCATTGTACTCGCAAATTTAGTTTTCGGCATATTGAGCGTATCTCTATACGATACATTCGGTTTTGTCGATAGAAATCGTACATTTCGATAGCCAAACAAAATCCTCATATCTAGTACACACGAAAGAATAATATGAATATATATTTATATACGTTTATATTTAAAAATGCAATGATGCTTTTTTTTTGTTAGTTATAAGACAAAAAAGGATAAAACACACATGCAAACTAGAAAAAAAACAAACGACATTAAGCGGTATTTGTAAAAATATCCATCTTTGCATATATATGGATATGAAAAACACACATACAAATGATAAAATAAAATACATGACTAGTCAATAGTGAAATGAAATGTTATAAGAATAGTTTGTCTTTTTTATTAATAACCACAAGAAAAGAAAACGAAAATCTTTAATTTTGTTTCGCTTTCGCTGCACGTTCGGCATCGTCAAGTGCAACCATATCCAAAGCGGCTGTATACAAATGAATAAAACTGATGATTTGTTTGCCGACCATAATTGGCGTAACAGCGTAGAAAATAAAACGCCAAAGACCTAGAGCATAACCAGCAAATGAAATAACTAAAATCAAAACAAACGAAATGACTTAATCAGAAAAGAAAAACTAGAAATCTTACGTGCTGGACCTTCGCTGAAATGAAGCATGTAGAGCATTGAAAACCAAAGTTCATTTCCGGCACACATGACAAACAAAACTTTCTAAACGCCAAACAAACAAAAATATCTTTAGTTTTATACATCGGAGAGAAAGAAAAACGATTTGTTGTTTATTTACACGTGATGTATAATAAAGACGAAGAATTGGATTGCCGGATAAATCGATTTTCTTATGACTTTCTGAACCTTTAACCGTCGATCTAGGAGAAAATGTTGAAATCAAACAAATGATTTATTCGTTTTTTTTTTGTAACTAACGCGTGTAAATGAAGCCAATGACTGGCAACGTCAATGGCAGCCCAAAGTTGAAAAAATATCGCCCATTTTGGATAGAACATAGCCAAAACAAAGCAAATACACATTGTCGAACAACGATCGACTAACATATCGAACATAGCTCCGAATTTCGTGCCTGAAAAACATTTTTTTTTGTCATTTGATTTTATTTGAAAATAACAAAAAAGTTTTACTTTGACCAAGTGCTCGTGCAGCATGACCGTCCAATGCATCGAGAAATCCACTTGTTAAATAACAGAAAACTGCTATTCGTGGACATGTCGGCATGAAGAAAAATGAAACAATCGAAAAAAATACTCGAGCATATCCTATAGAACGAGAATTTCAATCATTCATTATCGAATTAAAGTCAGTTTTACCGATGATATTCGGAATAAATAAAAAGACATTATCGGTTTTAAGTAATGCGTTCAATGAATCGATTTTTTCCGGTTTTTTCGTTACTGTTGACATTTTTTTTTACAAATATATATCTGAAATAGTTTAGAATTAAATCAATGATTCTTCAAATAAGTCGATTGATTGATGTTTTAAAACCTAAGAAATAGAAAATTTAAATGAAAACACTGGCTGATAATGTATCTTTTACTTCATTTCCTATCGAAGTAAAATTCGGTAGTAAATTTCTCGCATAAATTTCTAAACAGAAATCACTTTCCACCTGAGGAAAATCAATTAGATTTTGAAATAATAAATGTAAAGCTGGCTTAGTCGAATGAATTAACGCTGGAATCTAGAATAAACATATTCAAACATCCGAAAAAAAAACTGAATTCTAATGATTATTATTACACTACAAAGAATTTTTGTTGTTTGTTTTAACGATTGAAATTTGTTCTCATCGCCTGTATAACCAAGAATTAGTGTTTCATATGACTTTTTATCGTTTGACGAAAGATCAAGTACAGATTCACCGGTTTTTGTTATCTGAAAAGTGATGTTTCGATAATGAAAATGAAATGAAATGTGTTATGTACATACTTTCAACCAATACCAAGTTGCTAAATATTGACAATTCCATTTGTTAAATAAATTTATCTTAATAAATTCTTCGATTTTAGTACAATTCGTTGACCAACAACAGATCAATGACGATCGTGTTCGATCAATTAAATCTTCTACTGGAATATTTTCAATATCAACAAAATCTGACCAATTATACGGATGTTTTCGTCGGACACTTTTATTCGACCACGGTGGATCAATTGTAATAAACGAATATTTTCGTCCTTCATCAACAAGTAAACGAACATTCGTAACATCACTCCAAAGAAATCGACAATTCGCTGGCAAGAGAATTTCGCCAGCTATCGATGTATCAATTAGACTCGAATGAGATTTATCATGAGTATAGAGAATATTCGGTTGAACGCCTAATTTCGATGCACGAAGAAAATAATCTAGAGAATTTCTTGTTGTTGTTTGTTTTCGTTTGATTTCAAATGAATACCAGTGAGAAGAATTTGTCGAATAGGTGGAATATTTCGACATTGTTGAGTAGCAATTTGTGCATAAGGAATTTCATCGAATGCATGTTCAGTTTGAACGATTGACGATTCGTCGCTGTTTGATGTCAATTGACTTTTACAGAAATCAACAGCTTGCTTTAACTAAATAAGAAAATGAGTACGTTAACATTTTGAAAGCGAATATTCTACCTGGAGGATGAAATCACTTTGCTTTTCATCGAATGCATCTTCATATGTACGTTTCTAAACAAAAAAGTAAACGAAATATACAATCATTTGTATTCAGTACATCAGACGGTTATCTACAAGAGTGATTGATATTCTCGTACCGATTTATTTTTCTTCTTCTGCTTTTTTGTCTGTTCGATAAGTATCTTTCGAAATGGTTGTTCGACATGAAATAAATCTTTCTTCCAAATAAAATTCTTTCGAATATCATTTGCTAAACTTTGCCGCCAATATTTGACATTCGCATAAGTTTGTCTTAGGAATAAATACTGATCGAGTACGACAATTTGTTTGTCGCCGTGGCAATGAATCACCGACATGTTGAGGGTGTTTTTTTTTCGTTTTCTTTAATCTAAAGAATACATATATGACGTGTCAACTTTCAACAAAAAAAATGATTTTTTTTGATTCATCGACACCATACATTTTGAAGATTAAATAATACAAAAAAACAAAACAAAACAAAACAAAATGATATTTGTTTGATAAGACCGAGAAAATGTTTTGAAAACACAGGTGATGATGATGATGATGATTAACATTGTTAGTTACGCGGTTTTACTTTGAGAAAACATTCGATTTCGTCGGCTGTTTTCGAACATAATGACCAGACAATTTATCCAATTGATAAAAAGAAGAAAAACAAACACATTACAAATATGTCTAACTAAGATAGTGCAACGGGAAACGAACTAAGCAAATCTGTGATCGAGAAATTGTTCTATTTCGGCATGTTTAACAAATCTATTGATTAGAATTAATTAAGCAAAAGATAAGTCAGAGAATTGACTATTGAAAATCGACATTTACATAAAACAAAACGAACAAAACAAACGAGATTTCGATTTATGATTTGCACGAATTATTTACGTGGACGTAATTTTCGTACGTAATCGCCAGTTGCTTCAGGTGTTTTTTTAGTAGCATTGGCACGTGGTTTTTTCGCTGGAGGTTTTTCAGATGACGTATCTTCCGGTTGTTTACCTTTGGGTGCTGCTTTTGCTTTTTTCGAAACATTCGCTGGTGATGCTGCACGTTTTTTACCTGCATTGTTAGCGGTTTTAGGTGGTTGAACAACTGACTCTTCTGATTGAAAACAAAATATTCTAACAGAAATGTTGGATTTTCATCGTAATTACCTGTGGTGGTGGTGGTTGTTGTTGTTGCTTTTGGTTGGCGTTGACCACGTTTTGGTGTTGCAGTTGTAATTGGTTCTGCTGCTGCTGCTTCTTCTTCTTCTTCTTCAGCATTGACAGCAACTGGTTTTCGTGCACGATTTGATTGACGTGTCGGAGCAGCAGCAGCACCAACTGGTGCTTTGGCTTTACCACGAGGTGACTAAAAGACGAAATGATTTCGTTGGAAACAATCGAATATTTTGTGTTATTACTTTAGTTTGACGAGCTGAATCAGCTGGAACAGTTGCTTCAGGAGCAGTTACTGATGCTGGAACAGTATCATTCGATGATGTACTTGTTGGAACTTGTGTTTCAGCTGGTGCATCAACAGGTGGAACATTGTCGGGTGCTGGTGTGATGAGTTCCGGCTCAGGTTCATTGTTGGTTGTTTTTTGTTGTGAATCCGATGTTGTTGACACTTGTTCGACAACTGAATTACCATTTTCAGTTGTCGATTGATCAGATACAGCATTGGCTGCATCGTTTTGTCCATTAGCAACTGGTTGTGGTGGTGTAACTAATTTTTCTGATTCACCGAGATCATTGACCGGTTGTTGTTGAAGTTTTGTTTGTGAAACTACACTTCCAAAGACAGGCGTTGAAGACGATGGCTCATAATCGTCGACTGATTGAATTGACATTTCAAGAGTTTTGTCTTGTTTTTTTTCTTAAATTTAACTATACGCAAACTAATCTAAAGCAAATAGAGAATTTTTCAAGATGACAAATAAATAAATAAATAAATAGAAATGAAGATTCCAATATTCTCTTAGGTTACTGACACACATCCAGGAAAATACCAATAAGAAAATTCTTCTATTCGAACGATTTAAAGACTATGTTCTCTGCTTTTTTTCTCGCTAAAAACATTTGACACGATCAATTATGGACTACTTCTAAGCAATCTTTTTTTTTCTTTCGCCTCATACTTTCTCTCCTTCTTAATCAACTTATTATTTTGTCTGCGTTCAATTTGAAGTGCATAAGTGTGCTAGATTTTGTGATTACGATATTATTCACGCTAGGATTTATCTTTTTATTTTATTTGAACAATAAAAATTATTCCTTAACAAAGTGTGTCAAATGAATTTCGAATTGTCAAATATGTCAAAAAAACAGAATAAAAAATTCTGCAGAAAATGCTACTATGAAGAACAAAACAAAATGGCTGTCTAACTATCTCGATGAATCATCGTTCGGGTTACAGAGAACTTCTGACATATTGAACGAATTGCATGGAATAAATATTAGCACACAAATGTAAAATTAATGACTAATGTCTATAGATTTAAACTAACGGAAGAGGAATAATATTTTCCTAGTTTATCATTCGTATTCATAGACAAAAATATCATTTTTTTGTTCAAATTAAATTTGCACTAAAAAAATACAAAATGCTTGATATATTTTATTTCTTCTATTCAGAAAATATCAATCGATATAGACTGAAAAGTTTATTTCTACTTGTTTAAGTGATATACTTGCCGTCTACGAAAGATAGGCCATGTCATCAAATTACACTCAATAGACTTAATATCCTTTTAAAAAAAGCAAATCATCAATAATTATCAATCATTTCACGTGTTTCGTTCTGTTTTTTTTCCTTCGTTTTCTTTCGAATGAATCATAAATAGTATCGATTGATTTGATCAGTTATTTTTTGCTTGTTTTTTCTTTCTCTCTTATCATTCGTTTCTTATGTAAATAAATATTTGCTCATGTCGTCGATAACTAATAATATATCTCTACAAAATCTTGATGAACTTGATCGACAATTAAAACAAGCCGAAATGATTCGGCAGTATTTACAAGTAACAAACGTCGATCGAAATACGACACTTGATACTAATGTACAACCACCAACTAATACAAGTTAGATTTACAAAAAAAAACGTACTTTTCATAGTTGAAAGTTTGATTTGTATTCTCTGTAGACGGAGTAACATTAGCATCATTTAATTTTGATCATTTTCGTCATGATTTGCGTATGGCTGAAGAACGTGTTGAACGTTTACGACAAGAAATCAAAGAATTGCAAAGAAAACGTGATGAACCTTTGGTCAAAATCATGCCACCACCATATATGCCACCGAATATTAATGTTGACTATGCAAATACAAATCTTTCAATAGGAAATAATCGAAATATTCTTGATATGTCGTCTTCATCACCTTTTGTACAAGAAGTAGAAACAAGATAAAATCTCTCTGAAAAGAAGAATCATAATGAAATTTCCTTTTCTTTATTTCTAAAGTATTTATCAGGTCAAAATCAACGACAGATGATGAGCAATAGTCTATCGCCTGCTATTCTAATTCCAAATTATAGTCCCGTCAATCATTTGGCATCTAGTCCAAGTAGGAATAGACTTCGAGGTTTTAATGACAATTAAAATAAGTTTGTCTTTTTTTTAATTCTAAGATGAGACGATACTTGATCATCGAAATCGAAAATTATATTTAACTTTAAGACAACAACGTGAACAATTAAATGTCTATCTTGATTCTCTTAAGCAGGCTCTCAATTCACTCGATCGAGTTGCATCATTGGAACCAACGAATAATGAAATTCAACAGAACAATATCAAGTAATTTGATAAGAGAAATTCAATTAAGTGAATTGAATTTAAATTAGACTTGATACAATCCAACAAAAAACTCGACAACTTCATGCGTTGAAATTGAATCGATCAGCGCAACAATCACCGTTTATTGAATGTCGTATAAGACAGTTGGAACATGAACTCGTTACAATGTTAAGTGAACATCAACGAGATGTTCAAGCTAAATTAGAATTAAATGAACAACGTAGTGCCATACTATTGAAAATTATGCAAATAACTGATGAATTAAATGCTATTGATCAACAAATTCAACAGTAAAATTAAAAAAATGTTTTTCATTTGAAAGTATTTTGAATAAAAAAAATTCTTTTCGAGAATTCTACCAAATACACCGGTATCAACTGATCTTCATCGTCGTAATTCATCACCATTGCTAAATGAAATTAATCAACAATCATCACCATCATTTCGTGTTCTTCATTCGCCAAATAATTTTGATGGACGACGTATTTCATTTCGTGAAACAACACTAGACAACAATTCATTGACAAAATTACCACCTGTCTACCATCTTCATCATTGATATTTCATCAACAACATCTCGTTTGTCTGATAGAAACATACACATCTAAATTACCAGCTGACAAATCAATTAATCTCGACATTAGATCTTTTCTTTTTTTTCCTTTACAATAAACTAATTTGTAGATACTATATCTCTTCAGAGGCATATGATTAGTATTTTTGCTCGTTTGATTTTTAATAAAATATTCGTCAATAGTCTATTATTTCTCATGAGAAAAATTTTTTCCTCGCTTCTCTCTTTTTTTGTTTTGTTCTCGATTCAAGAAAATGAGAATGATCGCGACATTATACAAATAGAAGGAACGTAGTCGTGCGCCTAGAACTAAATCCCAAACGAAAGAAAACAAGAAAACGTGCGTCATTACTTTTCTGATGTATTATTATTAATTGGGATTTGATAAAAAAAAATAGAAGTAGACAATAAAACAAAGAAAAGAGGGGCGGATGGTTGATTACGTGTACAACGTGGTAATCTCCGGTCAAATAATTAGATGAACGACGACACACAGTGGGAGGTATGATATGTCAATTGTATTCATTTGTCATTTTCCTATGTCTCACGTTTGATTTCAATCGAAAGTTCATGCAAAAAAAACACAGTTGATGCATTCTAATTTATCTAAATAGTATATGCATTCATGTTGTCATCGTTTTTTCTGTTTTTGAGATCGAATCGTATCAATAAATTTTGATGAGTCATCGCCAGAGGGGAATAAGAGTAGTGAAGACAGATAGGACGGGAAAAAAAGGAATACTGATTTTGTTTTTCTGTCTTTCATCTATTTCTTTTTCTCTTTCGCTTTGAATTGATTATAAATAAGTGAACAGATGAATAATGAGAGTTCGATGAGTGACTATAGTCTCGACATTTTTTTTTCATCTGCTAAATATAAGATCTAATCGAATTATAGTATTTCTCTATGTGATGATTATTTCTGTTAATTTTAGTTTTGAAAGAAAGATGCGTAAATCGGCAACAACAATTCTTCCACGTTCAACATCGACACAACATACACTTTCATCATTGACGACAAAAACAGCAACCACAACAAAACCCAGACCATTATTTCCGCATAGTAAAAGTCAGCAGAGTCTGTCGACCAATCATTCACATTCATCGATATGCTCATCAAGTCCAACAACAATTCAACTTTCTCGTTACGAACCAATTCTTAATCATGATACAGATTCACTCAAGATAGGCGATCGAATCTATGTCAACGGTCAATGGTTAGGTGTGATTTTGTATATTGGTGAAACAACACTAGGCAAAGGTGAATGGGCTGGTATCGTACTTGATGATGCTTCATTAGGTAAAACGAATGGTATCGTACGAGGACGATGTTATTTTCAAACAACTGATAATCGAGGCATTTTTTGTCGATTAACTAAATTGACTCGCGAAAAAATTTTATCCGATTAAATCATAGAAAACAGATAAATAGACTATATATGCATACAAACTACCAACAACACAAACAAACATAAAAATGAATTTTTTAAAATTTTTTTACATAATTGAACAACGTGAGTGATGCGTTTTCGTTTTTTGTTCATGTTTAAAAGTTTTCTTATTTGTTGAACGTGTAAATAAACGTGAAAAATCGTGAAATTTCGATGGATGCTTTGTTGGTTGTTCTTTATAATCAGCAAGATAATCTTTCATTAAATTTGAATAATTAAAATGATCTTTATCATTCGATAATGGTAAATGTACTTCAATGTCTGATGCATAAATATTTTCTTTGACCATTGATTTATCAAGGATAGTCGATGATTGACGAGGTTGAAATGTTGTTGGAAATGGATTTGTTAAACCATATTGTAAACAATTAAACATCGATATTGGACGTGTCGATTGAGTTTCAGTGACAAGATCATTGATAGGCTTACAGAAACTAAAACTACGCATGTGTTCATCTTTCTTCGGCGAATCAGTGATTTTCTTTATTGGTATTGCATATTCAACGGGAGGATTTTCCGGAGATTTGTTCTCGTTTTCAATTGATTGATGTGATTGTTTACGTTTTTGTAGTAACGATGGTTTAATATAGTTAATTTCTTCATTTGGATTATTTAAACGTATTTTTCGAAATTCTTGATCTAATTCTTCGGTAATCGACGATTTCTTTTGTTTATTAATTGATAATGATGATGTCGATTGTTTGGGTATTGAGGGCAAGGGTGCTTTAGGTGGTGAAAGAATTTGTAATGAGATATTATTCATTGTTTGTAAACCTTTAGCTTTTAATGCTTTGATTAAATGTCGAATTTCTAAACGTTCGAGTGAAGTAAAACTTGATTGACTATGACTACGTGAGGGTGATTGAGATTGAGTTTGACATCGAGATGATGAATGATCGGATGAATTCGAACAGAGACTATCACGACTTATGTCACATTGATGAGTTCTAGAGAAAATAAACGAGAATATTTGATAAGAAGAAATCTTTGTTTTTGATGAATTGACATACGTGAATGATGTACTTCGACTTGATGTTCGACAAAGTTGTCGAAAATCTTCCATAGCAGCATTTAATAATGGATCATTTCGTAAAATACCATTGAAACGTTTTTGATACGATGCTTGACTACTTGTTGAACTCGACGACGACGACGACGACGACGACGATGATGATGGTGGTGGTAATTGTTGTTGAGAAATTTGTAAAATCGACTTATTCGTATTGTCATTTGGAAAGACATTGGTTTGATAGACAGGATTGTGCATAATTGGCATAGTATCAAAGGTTGAAATACGAACGAGACCTTCGTCTGGTATTAATGGATTAGAAGTTGACGACGAAAGATTTCTTTGATAGGAAGAATTGCTCTTTTGTTGCGACGATTGGTGGTGATGGTGGTGATGATGATAATGATGACGATTATTATTGTTGTTGTTGTTGTTGTTATTATTTTGTGCTAATGGTATAGAATGTGAATAGTTTACATTTGCATTTGGTTGATGTAAATGTTGCATTGAATGCCATGAATGAGCTTTTAATAAATGTGATGAATTTTGTTGAGATAATAATTGTTGAAAATCAGATACAGATTTGGTTTTCAATGGTCGATATTGATGTTGTTGCTGTTGCTGTTGTTGTTGATGATGATGATGGTTAGGAATAGATTGGCGTGATGAATAAATCGATGTGTCAATTGAACGATGACGATTAACATGACTGGTTGATTGTTTGAGATGGTTATAACGTGTATTTGTATATGGCGAAGATGTTTGTAAAGGTTTCGATGGAATATTGGCTCGAGGTGGATGAGAAAGAACAAATGGTAATTGATAAGGTAAAGGTGTAGGTGGATAATGGTAGGAATTCGAAGGCCACATATATGGATATGGAAGTTGTGGTGTGCCCATATAAAATGGATAATTAAGTGGCTGTTGCATGGTTAAATTCATTTGTGTATATGTTTTCTTTTCCAATGAAGAAGATAACTGAATTGAAAATATGATAACGATGTTTGATGATTAATATTTTGCAAACATTTTCTTCTTTTTTTTTCCGAAATGTTTGATATTGGAGAAGTGTTGAGTTAAGGCAAATGTTGTTGATTTTATGCGTTCTCTTTACACTTATTCGTATGTGAAGATATGCACACTGTTTAAACTCAATACGTTAAAAAGAAAATATCTATTCATTTTTAAAGGTCATATGCATTGTGTCCGAGTGTTCAATGAAGCGAGACCGTGACAATAACATAAAATATATGTGAATGAATTCATACATATAGATAAGTGATGTACAGCTATGTATGTTTATACACATATACGTACGTATGTATTCTCCATATCTGACTTGTATTCTTTTTTTTCTCTCTTTCTCTTGAGAAAGATAACAAAAAAAATAGAAGACAACGATTGTACATACTTCTGTTCAATGTCTTTGTCTTCTTCTTTATAGATATGTGTATATTTTACTATTGACATTGTCATTTTCAACCTAAAGCACTTGATCAAAGTCATTTTGGATTAATGATGATAAATATGTAGACAACAAAAACTATTCATTTATTGACAATTAGCCTTACGACGTTTGCTTTAATCGATAAGAACATCATTTTTAAATTTTGTCAATCAATGCACACACATGTTTCTTTATATGTAGAATGAAATTTATAATAATAATAATAATTTAAAGAACAAAAACGAAAGAAAAAGAAAGAAATGCTTTAAATAATATTTCATTTTTACTTAGTCAGTTTTTATAAAAGAAGACAATCAGTTTTTGTTAATGTATGACATGTATGACTTTGTCCAAGTTCGCATCGACATGTTGTCATGCTAAATGCATAGTTTGTTGGACAAACAAAATCATAACGAAGTGCACTATTATCTGTTGGTTGATTATTTGTTGTACAGAAATAAAATTTCGTACAATCGTACATATCTCGATAAAGACCCGATTGTCTACCAGCACAATCGAATATCGGTGTTGAACCGCCTGAAACGCCTAACAACTGTCCAAGACCACTCAAAGCAAGCATGGCTGATTGAGGCATATTTGATTGACCTGATGGCAAAGTAGGCGGTGCTGCTGGTGAGAGTGTTGTTGTTGTTGATGTCGTTGTTGATGGATGTGAACTACAGAATGTTTCACCCATTGATTGGCATGCATGACCTGTTGGCCAATCACATGTACAACCGTTCATAGAAAATTCCAAGCCCGGTGGACAAAAGAAAATATGATAACGTAATGAATTGAGATCGTCACCTTCACAAAAGTAAAATATCGAACAATTGTATCGATCACGATAGATTCCATTTCGACCTGTTCGATGACGAACACAGATTTGTTCGGCATTGTATGTCTGATGTGCGACAGGTGGTTGACGTGTTGTTTCAGTTGTTGTTCGATAAGTTGACGTTGTTGTTGCTGCTACTACTGCTGCTGCTGCTTGTACATTTGATAGGATACTTAATGCATTTAATAATTGTTGTAAATTATTATTATTATTATTGAGCATTGTTGGTGAAGGAGTTGTTTGAATTTGTACATTCATAAAACGAACAGTTGGAGGATCGGTATAGGTTCTTTCACTTGTACGCATACGTTCTTGAAGAGAAACAGATGGAATAACTGTTGAAGGAACAGGAAGATTGAGTGTAGAGAAAACTTGACGAGTAATCGGAAATGGTTCAGTATTACAGAAGAAACCAGAAAATTCTAAAATTATGGTTAAAAAACAAAAATTTAATAAATCAAATATGAGATATAACCATCATTATCTATGCTCCAGATAAACACTCCAGCTAATTGTTCGGCTTTTGCATATTGTGCCTGAATAAATAAATAATTAATTTTCTTTCAATTGAAAAACAAAAGAAAAAAAATTGTTTACTTTCAATGCCGCTGAATCGACATCTTCATAACTAATCCATTGATTTTCATTATTCATATACCAAGCTTTTTCTGATTCTAACCATATTCGTTGCCAATTTTGAGATTGACCTTTTTCACAAACCTCAAAAGCAAAAGAGAAGAAGAAATTTCCTATGAGAAATAAATATTCTTACTTCATAATAAGATAGAAAACCTCGAGTTTTCGTATATGGACCAGGTATACCAGGTCCATTCGCTATAGAATACAAGAAAAATTCATAATCTATCGTACAAAATTTATGATACGAACCTGGTGCATGAAGACTTCTCTGACTAGACAATAATGTATAGGTTCGACCATAAGCCGGAATACCGATAATAAGTTTTTCTCGTGGAACACCCAGACTGAGCCATAATTTGACCAGACCATCCTACATAATCAATCGCATCAAATCGATCGAATTGAATTGTTTACTAACCACATTACGAAGTGATTCCGAACCGATTTGATATTGTTGATGAAACAATGGAGCAAAAACACCGGTTTTCTCATCCCATGGACCTAAGTTTTATTTTCTTCTATCGTTAATTAACAAATCGAATATTTACCATAGAAATCAAATGTCATTAAATTGATATAATTAACCGAACTAATAAAAATCTATTGAATTTCTCTTAATTTCAATTGATTTGAAAAATTTTACCTTTCAATTTTTGGTACATCATAAACTTTGAGAAGATTCTCAATAAATGGTGCTGCTGTTAATGTTACTATAGATCTCACCATCAAACGTTTTTGTTTGTTTATTTCCTACAGAAAATAATTCAAAACGAAAGGTAGATTTTCATTTGCAATTATTGAAATCGATTTCTACACACTTCAAGCAATGCTGATAATGCAGCTTTATCTTCTGGAATATCGGCATCTTGAAATTCTAGTGCAATATCAACACCATCGAACCCGTATGTTGCCATATACCTTGAAATCAAACTTTGAGTTTTCTCAATGAATATATATATATGAACGAATTACCAAACTAAACTTCGAACGAGTTGTGTCGTTAGACTAGGTTGTTTTAAAAATGGTGTATATTGAGAAATTTTTCCACCTAATCGAATCGATAGTCTCAAATTTGGATTCGATTTTTTCAATAAACCAAGTTCACGATAATGTTCTAAGAAAAACATATTCAAACATTCAAATCGATATATATTTTTTTTTGTTTGTCCTCTAACCGAGATCATCTTTTTGTATGGGAATTATTTCCGGTTTTTGTTCATCGACCGTTGCATATGCATAGATAATGTGCGAGCACATAAATGGATCGATAAATTCGATTTCAAATTTCGCATCACCAATCCGATATCGAGACCAATTGGTGACATAACAAACACGATGCATACTTGTCGGTTCCTCTTCATCAGCGGCTATTGATCAATAGAAATAAAAAAAACAAGTGTTATACTTCATATCCTCTTATCATAATTTCAAATTCAATTTAATCTTTTTTTTTACATAAGTAACAAAACACACACACGAACATCAATGATCTAATCAATATTTTCGCATTAAACTCTCAGACGTACTTATCCGATTTGCATGAACATGATGTATTCGACCGATAAGAAGGACTAATAAGACATGATACATTATCGATGACGATAATAATAATAATAAATAATATTGGCCCATATATTCAATTGAACGACAAATCAATGTACTAAAGTATTCTCGTATTGTATAAAGAATGTCGAAAGTATTGCACACATGCACGAAGTTAGACAATGTTCATCGTCGTCGAATAACGAATAGATCCGCATGTCAATAGCTTATTCCTATGTATACAAAATGACTAAACATCAAATGTCATGTACATACAATCTACAATGCAAAAATGAACAAGTTGAACCGATAAAAGAACCTTTGTATGCAAACAAAGCATAGTCACCTATCGAATAGAAAGTAAATATTCGAGTGTAAAGTATATACATTTTTTTTTCTGTACAAAAATCAAGTTGAATAAACTTGATCTTTTGAAGAATAACATATTTGACTTGAACATTGACAAATTGACCTTGGAAATTGAATAGATGGAGAAATAGACGGGGAAGAATGAACGAAATTTGCTATCTTATTAAATATTCTATTGATCTTTGTTATCATTCTCAAATAAGATTTAAGAGTATAATTCAATGATGTAATCTTCGAAAAGTGATTAGTAATAAAGAAAGAACGAACCAGACAAAACAAAAGAACAGAGAAAAGGACGACGACGAAAGAGAGAATTGAAGAGAAATATAAAAATCTATATTCGTTGACCATAATCATAATTCTATTGTTCTATTACGGTATCATTATGATTTCTCGACAATTTACTTTGATTATTTCATTTTATTTTGTCGTTTTAATCAATAAGAATTATCTATTCGCTCAGGAATATCCAAGTAAAACTGAAAACAATTCCATGGATTTAGGATATTTTCGAATTTATTTAACTTTCTAATAGATTCTTCAAATGAATTTCCACGTCTCTGTGTTTATCATCGCGATCCATCGCAGTATTATCCATGCGTATTAAATTATATAGGTTTAAATAGTTGGTCATTATATCGTTGTCCCGACCGATCGACTTTCGATGAAATATCACAGCAATGTCTCGTGAAAATTCCTGTTAGTGATACATTCGAACAATTAGCATCAATATCATCGACAAGACCAGCACAATTTCATCGTATAGCAAGTTTTATTCTAGCAACACCGAGACCAAATGAAGATTCAATGGGACTTGTTTCATTAACACCAACTATTGATCAATTTATTGATGAAAATCCAATAGAAAAAAAACATCGAAGAGTAAGAGAGAAAAATTAATGAAAAATTGTAATGCATCTATTTGAATATTAGCGAGCGCAGCGTGATGTTAACGGGGATTCAACAGGTATATTCTGGTCTCATGGTTCACCATTAATGAAACTAAATAAACAACCGATTATTGAAGAAATGGCTAAGATTACATCACGATTGAGTCATTTTTCGGTTGTCGATCATCAACATCTAGCTGTTAATGAAGGTAAACAAAAAAATATCGAATAAAACAAATAAAAAACTCTTTCATTTCTAGATGAACTTAAATACAAAAAAGTCTGTTATTTTACTAATTGGTCACAATATCGTGTTGTTCCTGCCAAATTCGAACCCGAACATATCGATCCATTTCTTTGTACACATATTGTCTACGCATTTGCTTATATTCATAATGCAACATTATCAATAACTAAAATTGAAGAAAATGACGAAGGTTGTTCATCAACAAATACGAAATGAATCAAATTCGAATTCTGTTTTTTTTTGTTTTCTTTGAAACAAATAACTTAGATCTCTATCGACGAGTCAATGCATTGAAAGTACGCAATCCAAAATTGAAGACTTTACTCGCTATCGGTGGATGGAATATGCGATCGCATGCATTCTCTACAATGATACATAATAGTATCAAACGACGAACATTTATTCTCGATACAATCAAGTAAGTATTTCGAAGATGAAAAATTAGAAAACTAGTTTTGACTTTCAAGTTATCTTCGACAACATAAATTCGATGGATTAGAAATCGATTGGGAATATCCGGGCGCACGCGGTGGACACAAAGATGATAAAACATTTTTTACAACATTTCTTCAAGTAAATTTCGATTCAAATGAGAGAGAGAGAGACAAGGGCAGAGATGAAATTTTGTTGTGTTCAAGGAATTCAAAGATGCAGCTGTTGCACAAGCAATGATTTCAGGCCAGCAAAGGTTATTATTAGCAGCTGCTGTTGCAACACAATTAGATATTGTCGAAAATGGTTATGAAATCGAGAAAATCTCCAAGTAGACAAAATGATCTGTCATTTTAGTGACAAATTAAGATAATAACTATTTTCTCTATTTAGAATTTTAGATTTCATTAATGTGATGGCTTAGTAAGTATTTTCATGTAAAAAATATATATTCATTGTGGAAATAATTCTTTTAAGCGATTTTCATGGTCCATGGCAAAATTATACTGGACTTAATGCACCGTTATATAAACGGTTCAATGAAAATGATGTTGAGGCAACACGTAATCAAGTATGCAGACAGAGTTTTGACATATCTATTGAACTTAATTAACGAATTTGTTTGTTTGATTTTAATCAAAACAAAAAGGATTTCGGCATTTCTTTATGGCTAAAAAATGGTGCACCTGCTCATAAACTCGTGCTCGGTGTTCCGTTATTTGCTCGAAGTTTTCTCTTAGCACGTGCCGATCAAAATCAACTTCATTCGCCAACAATAGGCAATGGCACACAAGGACCATTCACGCGTACTCCGGGTTTTCTTTCATTTTTTGAAGTAATTCAGAGAAAAATAGAACACTTCAAGTGCATCAAAATTCTTTCTATTTAGATTTGTTTATTTCATAATGATAAAAATTGGCGACGATATGCTGTGCCTGACGGTTCTGAATCGGAATATATGCATCAAGGCCGACAATGGATCGCCTATGAAACAATTGAAAATATACAAAAACGTGCTGCTTATGTCGTTGCAAAGAATCTTGGAGGAATGTTTATTTGGTCACGTATGTTCTTTTCGTGTTTTTTTCTTTCGAAAAATATATTCAGTGCTCGATGACTTTTATTTTTAGTTGATATGGATGATTTCAGTGGAACTTTCTGTCAAAATGGAACATATCCATTTCTAAAAAATTCCTTAGCTCTTTTACCTTCGACTATGTCATCATATATTTAAAATTGTAAATAAATAAACATTAGAATTCATTGAGTACATTATAAACAAAGATACTCTTGTCTTATCATGTTTTTTCTTTGAAATTTCATTCATAGATTCTTCATTAATAGCGATAAAAAAAGAGCTATTATCTGCTTGACTGAGTTAATGAGTGCATAGCTCTGATTCATTTAATATCATGTCGTCAGAGTATGATAAAATATCTTTCGTCACAATAGTATTAATCACGTTTTACCATCTTTTGTGATCAAAGACAAACGTAAGTTGCACTGACATAAACAAAAATAATACGCTTCGAGATAATTCATTTAAACGCAGCACTTGACACAAATATTTCTATTTATACATGGATATTTATAAGACAATAATTTACATTAATTATATTCAAAAAGAGAAAAAAAAATTTCTTATTATTGAGTTTTCAAAAGATAATATCGGCATGAATATACTCGTTAGTGATCTATATATTCATTCGAATGTCATGTGCTTTAGAAGTTACTAATGGATATAGGTCAGAAAATTTTTTTCTATAACATGCCCGTGTTTTAGACACATAACAGGATATCTTATGATGTTTTTAGCGATAATTACATGCAAACTATTTGCATTTTCAAACGGAAGTAATTAATTCACAAGTTTCGTTGTTAGAATTCAGACAGCACAACAAAAAGCACTCGTTACATAAATGTAACTACGTGTAAAATTTTGAACTTGATTCTTTGTTTGTATACATTTGGAAAATTAATAATTTCTTTCTGTTAAGGATGTTCGTATGAATAAATTCGAGACGATAATTAGAATCTGGAGATAAACTATCAATCATTATAATTATAATTCTTTTCATAGGTAATCAACGATGAATTGAAAGATAAATTTCCGCACTCGGATTAATTTTCATGTTATTTCGCAAATCTTGTGTCTGCGAGGATAAACGAATGCGAAATTTCAATTAAAATTCATTCAGAAAAAGTACGTTCATGTAATCGATCGATCATTATCAATAAAAACACGTTTTTAACGCCAACATATTGTCATGCTCGTAATACTAATAAAAAATAAAAGGTCTCTTAGTCGATAGTAGACGGTAAAAAACAGCTCAAGCAATGAATATTCAAATAGAATTCTATTTGAGATCTTTTCCTAGACTC
>ERZ778027.385-NODE-385-length-109135-cov-11.820160_pt1 | contig 109135 bp, 112 predicted proteins | sample MGYA00375757_ERZ778027 | MGnify/ENA primary metagenome ERZ778027 (study PRJEB29350, sample SAMN05389817) | bioreactor metagenome | isolation source: Ammonium sulfate bioreactor | place: South Africa: University of Cape Town | collected 2014-02-18 ...
AAGAAAAAGAAAAAGAAAAGGAAAGAAACAAAAGATGAGAGCACGTCATTTAGCGCCTCATGTATATGATTCGATTTTCAAAAGCTGTTGGACGTTGTTAACAACTAGTATTAGAACGAAATCAGATCAACTTAGCACGTCAAGATAAAAATAATGATGAAAGAAGAAAATGAATAAGAAAAATTTGACATTTCACTCATATAAAATTCTTAGAAAACGTTACTTATCATTCTTCAGGAAATTATAGGCCGATCGTACCGCAATTTTTTTTCCTTTTTCTTGCTCGTAGTCTGATCGATATATTTTCTAATAAAAGTACTTGCTTTTTCATTCAATATTAACAATCAATCGACAGATTTGAAACAAAAAAAAACGAACAACTTTTCTTTTCTTTCTTTGCGTCTCGCTATGAAATAAATATAATTAATAGTTCTGATAACTATAATAACTTTCATCTGATTCATGATTCTACCTGTGCTATGTTATTATTCAATAATTCTTACAATAGTCAATATCTGAATCAATCTTTGAAAGTAAATTAGTGCACGCACTGAAAACGCAAGGAAACATCTCTTTTTTTTTCTTTTCTTCTCTATATTTAATCAAGCAGAAGGACAATTATTCGCAAAAATTATGTTTTCTAATGAGCCAAGATAGATTTCTAACCGTAATGCATCCATACATCATTTCAAGCATGCGCATACCATATCTGACTATCGACAGAGAGTTAATGGATAATCAAATTTTGGTTTTGCTTTCGACATGAAAAACAAAACAAAAAACGAAGAAGAAGAGAAACGACATTGATGAAATATATGACAAATAGAGTATCGATTTTTGATGGATGTTTATTTGTCAACACTCAATAATCTATTATCAACAAACATAATCATCAACTAATATTTTAATGCTGTTCTCCGAAAGCGACAGCAAATGACAAAATAAATCTCAATTGTTTTTTCAACTTACGTACTTACACAGTTCGATTACAGATCAAAATCAACTGATCTCGTCTTGTCTACGTCGAGATCTCTTCGCTTTTGACTGTAACTACATGAGTATTTTTATCTTGAAAGGAAGAGAAACAAAAAGAAAACGAATAAGTAGATAATATAATTACTTGTAGTTCTCGAAGATACATTTGCATTCGAAAGAACTCGTTCTAAACTACAAATACAATGTTATCTCGATGTGCTTTTTCTTCTCCTTCTTCTTCTCCTCATTTACATGATCACTACAGTATGAAGATGAGCGAGTAACAACATTTTGATACTGATGTTAGTTAAGGATGAATAGGCGAATGCGTTGTCGGTACTATGTAATCTTTCGAAGAAGAAGAACAAGAACAAGAAGAAAAATAAGGAGATGATGATGATAAAGAACAGAAGGGGAAAAAAAGTCGATGAAAAGCAAACTTAGAAATGAAGAATTTCTTTTTGCGCTTGGATAACACGCAAAATAGGGAATTGACTATTTTTTTTTCTTAATTAGATAATAAATACTATTTGATATTAAACGATTCGATTCGAGTAAAAAATTAAATTTGCTCATCTGATTTGAGATTTATGCAATCCCTTTTGCGTAGAATTTCATCCTGATTGGATTTTCTTCGTTTTTTTCGAATAAATATCTTACGCCCACAGAATCTGAGAATGTTATTTGAAACAACAAGGAAAAACATCTGATGACAACAAGACATATTGTATTTCCGACATCAGCATAAACATACTTAGTTGAATGTAGACACATAGGAGAAAAGGATTCACTGTTCGTTAATCAATCGATGAAAGGAAAGAATCGAAGAGAAAAGGTGAGTTGAAAAACACTATGTAGTCTTACTTAACAATTAAGTTTGGTTTTTCTTTGAGTGATCGTCGAAATTTTGATTAATTGAGAGCACATGTGAAACAAATAACAAAAACACAATCATTTGTTTGCCATCGTTATCTTTGTATTGGAAATCAAATAATTGAGTACAATATGTTCTCCATATTATATTTCTAATAATGACAATAAAACTGTCGAATACTCAAATTTCCGTTGATGAATAAAAAGGCACAGTATTCTCAATCTAGAAAATAAAAAAAAGTAATAATACACATACTTATAACTATCTCTCTATTGATACATTTAGTTCGTAATGTTAATTTTATTCTGAACTTTTATTAGGACACAGTGGTTTTGTCTAGGCGTCTGCTTAACAGAAACAAATTAATTTCCATAATTTTTTTGTGAACTAACAATCTTCCTAATGTGCATAACCTCATGATGTCAAAATGATTCTTGTTTGCCCTTCTTTTACTTGTCTACGAGCTTTTATTGAGTTATATATGGATAAAACTTTGTCTTACATCGAGTTCTAAATAAGTAGGCGCAGAAATGAACCAGAACACCGTAGTCAATTTTACTACACACACATGTATATTCTTTTTCCAATCGACATTTCTCTTGTTTCTGTTCGATAGATCTAGTCTTTCTTTTTCTTTTCCTTCTTTGATTATTTACTTGAGTGTTTCGATGTAGAACACATAATGATGACTGTTGTCGTCAGAGGAAAAAAACGAAGGAAAGAATGAATAAATGAACGAGCTAGTTCTTTGTTCGGTTCAATTATCTATTTCTTTTCTTTGATGGAAACAAATTTGTCTGTATTGTTGACGAGATTTTATGTAACTGTTTCAATTTTAGAAATTCATTCGACCACAATAAATATTAAAGTCAATGAGAAAAATAACTAATCTTTATTGTTATTATTTTTATACAAGAAAAAAAAAAGCAAAAGAAAGGCAGAAAATTCAACTGTTCGATGATCACTTTGCGTTCTAAGCATGGAACATTGGCGATGATGGTTTTTGTTGACGAAACTCATTGACTGTTGTAGCGCTTGACAATGGACGTTTTGCCAGAGACATTTTATTGATATTCAAATTCTCTGAAATGAAATTTGGATCGATGACATAACGATGTACACGTTTAGGCATTGTATTGTAAAAATACGTTTCCGATGCATTGTAATGCAAATCGGGAACTGGTTTAGGTATTCGAAATTTCTCAACAGGAATTGTTTGATAATATTTTGGCCGTTGAGGAAGACTAAACAAGAAAATCAATTGAATGAATATTGTTTTTTTGAAATATTAGTTACGTTATTGTTTGATTATGTTTTTCAATTAATGTTGGGTCAATATTTTCTATCACATTATATCGTTGATCTTTGATTAGATAGAGATTTCCTTCGATTAGATATTGTGTTAAATTTAACGATGCATCATCGATTGTCAATGTTGGATCGTATATTAGTTGAATACCATCAAGATCGAAAGGCATTTTCGGTGTTGGAGGAATTGGCGTGAGCGCAATCAAAGGTTCACTTTGTTTTTCACGACGATGATGACGATGATATCGATGATGTTTCGAAGATTTTCTCATTGTTGAACTTTCTTGTATGACGGATTTCTTCTCGGTATTTCGAACAGCAATCACACCTGGACGATGAACATAGAATGGATTGAGTGGAACAGTAGAAATTTCGATGGCACTACGAAGTTGTCGTCGTTGTACAGGTGTCGTTGATTTTGAATAGGCAAATGGTGATTGTTCACGTTGAATAGTAGGATTCGTTTCATCTTTCGATCGTGTTGATTGTGCTGATTTAATATTACGTTGAAATTCTGAATTCGGTAGTTCATTAGCAAGAGGAAATGTTGTGTTTAAACGAGCTTTCGCTGATGATGCTCGAGCTCGCGATTTAGTCGTTGGTGGTATTTGAACTTGTTGATTTGTTGACACAGGAATAATTGGAGTAACAAATCTCGGCTCAGGAATTGTTAGAACATCTGCTGCCGGATGTGAACGAACGAGTGGAGCACTCTTGAGTCGACGAGGTAAATTCTCGTGTGTTGTTGACGCTTTGATTGAGGAAAAAAAGAAAGGAAGAATATTATTTATAGAAATTGAATAAATATAAAATGAAAATGAATCGTTTCATTGATTAGCTATGTTAATATTCGAAATAGGAAATCTATCATAAATTAAAGTCTGTCAAGGTCAAAGGAATTAGATATTCGTTCTCTTGTCAAGCAAAATTCATTTCCTAACTGATTGCTAAGTTTATTCTTTTGCTTTTGTTTGTCTATCAAATCCTTTGTGATTATCATGGCTAATATAGTCAAAAGACAAATGAATAAACTCAATTCATTTTCAGTCACAAAAGACCTTGTGGATTTTGCTTTCTTTCGGCTTACCATCAACTGAATTGGATGGAAAATTGGGTGTCGCTGCTCGTCGTTCAACTTCGTAATGCAAAGCCCAAGGAGTTTTCAATGCGTCATCAAGTGTCCCAGTTGACTGATAGATTCGTTCACTTGGCGCTATACTTTGTTGATAACGTTGTAAAATATCACTATTATTATTATTATTATTACTATCGTTATTATTATTGTTGTTGTTGTCGTCATCACTATAAGTATTGATGACTACTCAAAAGAAAAACATATACATACAATTGAAAATTCATTTTTGTTTTTGTTAGTTTTGAAAATTACGAAATAAAAAACAATTAGCTTACATCGATTGATTGAGGAACTTTCTCGTAGAAGATCTTTATCGATTCCTTTGTGAATATAGATATCTCGTGGTTCGCTGATTGCATTCGTTTCCAGAACAACTTCAGGATACCATGCATAGAGACATTCTCGATTGACTTGATTTCGTTGTTTTAATATCGTTGGAACCGATTGAACGATCATCGTTCGATCTATTTAATTCGTCTAACAATAAAATTAAGTCAACTATTCTTAGAATTGAATGAAGGTTAGAATTTTGTTAAATACTCGTCTCGTCTGTCGTTGCTAACAACGATTAATATACACAAACAGTGGTACGCATGTCACAAACATCAGAAGAAGAAAAAACGGATGCCCATTTTTCTCTCCGTTCGTTGGCAAACATCGATCGGTATTCTTTTTCTTTCACTTAACGACAATGGAAATTTTTTTTTTCAAAAAAAAAAAAAAAAACTTTTCTTTTTCTTCTTCTTTCTTATTCGGATTATGACAGAAGGAAAGGAAAAAATTATTTCAATGTCAACCGAACGATAGTAAATTTTCGAAAAAAAAATGATTATTGACACTGTTGGAATTTTCAATCTCGATGTTTCTAACCAAAAAGAAAAGTTGATTAGCATCCTTCAACTTTTTTTTTAAATATTAATACAAAAAAGAAAACGAAGTCTTACAATTAACCATTCAGTTTGAAAATATAGTAGAAAAAAAAAAGTTATTCTCGTTTCTGTTTTTTTCATGTCGAAAATTGTCTCCGGAATGATGCCAGTTTAGTCATGTTAAACATCGAATAGAATACTCGAAATTTGAAGAGGTTCTTATCGATTTGATTCAATATTATGAAAAAATCGAAACCTCACAAGACAACATTTTTCGTCCTCTCGAATTAAGCATTAATTCGTCGTCATTTTTGATAAATTATGCAAATAGATTACGCTGAATATGACATCTATTTCAACATGTTTCTTTTTCTCCTTCGTCTGTTGCTGAGTATTTATTCGAACAGTGAAATTCGAGATAAATCATCCGTTTGTTGAAGTATTTCTTTTTGTCAATAGTTTTATTGATACTTATCATTGACACTCATCTCAAAACACCTGTCAAAAATCTTTGCTTTCGAATAAAGCACAAGACTCGTTCACATTGGAATTACAATAGGTGACAATTGCCATCAAATGAAAAGAAAACAATAACGAAATGCTTCTCTTTGTCATATCAATATTCTTTATCAACCGAAGCCCTTTAGGGATCAGTCAAGAAGAAGAAAACGAGTGAGAATCAAAAATTGAAATTAAATTCGTTCACTGATCTTCGAAGAAGAAAGCAACGACATTTCTCTCATTATTCATCCGCTTTCTTAAGTCATCCTATTGGCGTGAAAATCTTTTTGACGAACTTCGCTCGTTTTTTTTTCTTCTTCTTCTTCTTTTCAATCTATTTCAAAAACTAACATACTTCAATTGACAAGTAACTCAAATGGTGTGCATCAACAACAACAACATTTGTAATAAAAGCAATTCGAACAGGCGCTCGATGTTACAACGAAAGAAAGAGAAACAAAAAAGAGCCTCTAGTTAAGCATTTCATGTACTTGTTCAGAACTTAAGTGCTCACTATCTACATGCATCGAACAAATTGCCTAGAGAAAAAACGAATGAAATAAGTGTTGATAATGATGAGAACGTTTAAAAAAAGTTCTGTCCTTGTTTATTTTGTCATGAACAAAAAAAGAAAGTGCATTTTTTAAATTTCAGAATATAGAAAAAAGAAGAAGAAGAAGAAGAAAAAGGAGGAGTAGGATTGATGGAATTCTTTTCTTCTTCTTCTTCTTCTCTCATTTTTTTTCGATTATAGCAAAGTTTTATTCTAGAGAATTTGAATTAATGCTAGAAAAAAGAAATCGTCGACGATTCAAGACACATGCCCATTGCGAAAGAAGATTGATGTAACTTGCACGTTGAAGTATGTACGCCAAGTCAAGAGTTTCGTTGTTTTGTTCTTGACTAGTCAGATTATGAACCTTTTTTTGCTTCAATTTAATCGAATATAGAATATATAAGTAGATAAGAGATAGTTACGATTGTGTTTATCGAATATTTTTCAGTTTTTTCTTTCAATATTTATACTGTAGTCGTAGGAATTTGATTATTGAAATTGGATAAGTTTTCAAAGGATTCTGTTTTGAAAGAGTTTTTCTTTCTTTTATTCATTCATTGAATGACAATCAATTTGAACAAGAGAGAGAGAGCGAAAGAGATGAGTTGTTGAATTATTCGATTGCAGCACGAGTCAAGGTGTTAACTTGTTAAATATATTCTTACACCTAACAATTAGTCACACTTGGTCTCTTCACAGAATATTTAAAGATGATATATATTGAAGATATATCTAAGCTTCGTTGGATTTTGTTTTTAGTCTCCTCTTGTCTTAATTATTTAATTGAAACGTCGTTTTCTTTTTTTGCTTAAACCGATCCGTTTGATTTTTATTATTCCATTTCCATGGTCAGATCAGAATACAGGTAAAATTCTTCTTGTTTAAATAAGAGTCTTCACATCTTATTGGTTCTTTTCGTCAATCGAATTTTACACCAATCGGATTTTTTTGTTTGTCTACCGTTTTTCTTTTCTTTTCTTCTTCTGCTTATGCTCGAGTTTCGTGAATGATGAATGGAATAATTCATAAATATCAATACAAAGTCAATTGTACGGTGATTAAACTTCGCATAGAAAGAAGAAAAAAAATGAGAGAGAAAACGAGAAGTGCTCCACTATTTGCATATGATACGACCGATGAAATCAATTTTGACAGGCCTCTCTTCTCTCTCTCTCTCTTTCTTTCTTTCTCATCGCTCTCGTTCTCATTCTTGTTCAAGTGCAGATTACACAGCGACGGTGTGTTCTCTACATTTATTTTTTCCTTTCTTTTTCTCTTTTCGCGTTTTTTATTTGAGCAAGTAGATAAAGTTCTCCGGAGGCTATCTACCTGAAAATAAGCAAGAGAAGAAGAAAAAAAATCGTAGAAAGAGAGAGAAGAAGAAGCAGAAGAAAAAAAACGGTGCGCATACACAACAATAACAACTTGTGTGCACAACACACAAACGGTGTGCACTCGAGATTGGCTATTCCTTTAGCATAACGAGTGGCTCTTCGTACGTTGACGAGTACGTAACAACCGTCATCTCGTTTTTTTTTTCTTCGTTTTTTTTTCTCCTTCTCCTCTTCCCCCGTGTTTTTTTTTCAAGTGCCCATTCGAGTAGCGATCCTTGAAAACCAGCCTGTGTTGGAGTGGTCCCTCATGTGCGGCATCTTCTAATCTAGAGAGATGGGAGAAAAGATAGACGTCAAAAAGAACAACAACAAGAAAAAGACGGACATACACGTTTTTTCTTGTACTAGTTGTTGTATTCTTACGAACAATGACGAGCAGATTACTAATCGAAATGCAAATGCTTGATAACGGTATTGAATTTGAAAAAACGAAATAGTTTGAATGAGTTTTTGTGTTCTCAAAGGAATTGACGATCATTTCTCAAAATGATTCATTTGATTTATTTAGAAATTGCCAATTATGAACGGAATCAAGCACGAATTAGTTGGAAGTACATCGGCTGCTGCCGCCGCAGCTTCGTATCCCAATGCTCTACTCTATGGTCCAACACCATCGTGGATGGGTTCAGACACGTTTTCAGGTAAAAAAACGAAGAAGAAAAAGACACAAAAGATCAATTGAATTGTTTGATCAACAATTAGAAATATTTTCTTGAGGTTTATTAAAATTTTTTTTGTGTTTCGCCGGATATTGCTTGATCTTACCGGCGGATGTCAATCGTTTAAAATAGAAAAAACATTGAAAATAAAATAGAGAAATAATTGTCTTAGAAATTTTAATTTATTCATAAACATGTGGTATCGTTTAGAAATGAACAGTTTTGGCCTCTATCATCCACATTCCTATCCGACAACGTATGATCGGCATCATCATCATCATCATCCGGCATCATCCTATTCGTCGTTAGCTGCTGCAGCAGCCTACCGAAATTCTCTCTCGCCATTGAATAACGATTTTAAAAGTGAAAAAATCGAATCTTATATCTCCAATTCGACGTCATTACATCATAGTCCTGTTCATTGTGTTCCATCGACATCATCAATTAATCCAATAAAACCTTTATATAGTTCTCTTGACGATGAAAAAAACTCGTCGACATCATCATCATCAACTAAACTTCTCGATCATGACGAACAACAAACATCGATACGTACGTCGTCGCCAATACCGTCGAATTCGACGACGAAAAAAAAATCTTCAAATCCAAATGAAATACCAACGAGCGGCAAAAAACGTAAACGACGAATTCTATTTACTAAACAGCAAATAGCCACATTAGAACAACGTTTCAATTCTCAACATTATCTATCAGCACCTGAACGAGAACTATTAGCTAAACACATCGGTCTAACTGCAAATCAATGTAAAATTTGGTTTCAAAATCAGTAAGCATTTTTGATCCAACAAAAGAAAAACAATCGCAACATTATACATTTTCTTCTTCTTCTTTGATTAGTCGATATAAACTCAAACGTGCCAAACAAGATAATTCTTCAAAATCAGCTTCCTCTTATCCAGATATTTGTTTTGATCCAAATAATTCTCCGCCACTTCCATCGAGTCAACAGCCTGTTCGACGCGTACCTGTTCCATTACTTGTTCAAGATGGTAAATCTCTCTACGGACCATCGGCAACAACATCATCTCCAACATCTTCTTCACCATACGGTACTATGTTAAACGATCCACCTCTAGCCGGACCGAGTTCAACGGCAAATTCTTCCTCAACATTCGATCCATTAGCATATAATGTTTATATGTCCTCCATCGGTTATCATCATCATCAATATCCAACGTCTAATCCTCAATTTCATAGTTCATATGAAAATTGTCTAAGACCACAACAACACGGTCAAACATCAGCATGGTCAGGAAATCCTTGGCCATAACGGTTAATAATACTCAACAGAAAAGAAAATATTATCATTTTCTTCTTCGTCTTCTTCTTTTTTCTTTTTCTTCTTCTTTTTTTTGTGTACAGGGTTTTTCTTTTTTTCTTTTTCTCTGTCTCTGTTTTCTTACAATATTCAGACATATATTAATTAAAAAATCAACTGTCAATCATATGATGATTTTCTTTTTCTATTGTTCAAAATAGTCAAGTGGAGGAAGGTAATTTGCATACGATGTCACCTATGTATAACTCATTCATCGTCACCGTAAAATTTATATTAGATATACATATTTTTCTTAAAAACAAAAAATGAAGATATTCTTCATATTCTTCTTCTTCTTCGCTATGCATGTTTAATTAATCATTTTGTTTTTCAAGTACCTACGAGATAAGAATTCATTCTCATTGGTTCAAATCAATATTTGCATTGATAAGAATTGAAATGATAAATTCTTTCGGTTTGTCGGTTTAATCGATTGATATTTATATGTATATAAAGATAGATTGAAAAAAATCAATTGAATTCTCTCTCTCTCTCCCTCGTTCTCCGTTTTTTTTTCTCAAAACGAAAACGAAACGTTTGAATTTGTAATGATTTTCTAGTCCGATGATTACGCTCCTCCTTTCGCACGGTCGATCATCAATTGATTTGATTAGATTTCTGTTTTTCTTCTTTAAAAGCATACATACGCACACACATATATATCACAAATCTAATGCTTGAATGACTTGTCATGATTGAGTCGAAAATAAATATATTCATTTTTCTCATCGAAAGAAATCTTTCGATATATTGATCTGTTTTGAAATTTATTAGAACGAGAACGACATTAGAATCATAAATGAACCATAAAGACGACGGTTTTTTGATCTTCTTTTTTTTTTATAACCATTTCCTTTGCAGAGATATCGCAGTTTTATTATGGCTAACAGAACGTGGATTACTGTTTGCTCGTGATTTTCTTGTTAATCTGTTCGAGAATATTGAAATCTAATTTTTTCTGAAGAAGATTTTCTAGATCTTGTTTGAGATTTTTATTAGCTGTTCGTAATTGTTGTAATTCGAATGGTATCATCGTTTGAAAACGTGATTCATTCGTTAATTGAAATGTTGAATATAATTTGAGAATATTTTCATAATTATCTTCGACCTGATTCTGTTGTTTTCGTAGTTCATTGATTTCGAATTCTAATTGTTGAATTTGTTTATTTAATTTCGATTTGAATGTTTCATTTAAAAGTATAACACGCATGGCATACGCATTGGCACTGATGTAATTGTTCAAATAACTATTCATCATCTGTCGAAATGTATTTCGAATACGATATAATAGAATACCTCGTTCGGCACATTCGAGTGTGACTTGTCGAAGAAGTTCATCGAAACATTGATCATAGATTTGACGACGTATTTGACAGAGGCCGATTTCGAGAGCATGAGATGTTTGTAAACGATGATTGAACTGCTCTTCTAAACGAATGACATCGGCTACAGTTGCAACTTGACGAGATACACAACTAATCTAACTTTCTCGAAATAGAAAAATTAGAAAGAAAATTATTGAATTTATACATATTTATGATTTGTTTTATTGAAAAATTCTATCGGAGGAAAAAGAATATCGAGAATATGTGGAGATGTTGTTGGACAAGAAAATATTTCATCATGAATCACTAAACGAGGTGTTTCGTATTTGACTAAGGATTTTTTCGGATAGATTATCTCTTCGAATTCCGATTGATGTCGACGATGACCACAACTCATCAGTTGTTGAGAGAACATTTCGCGCAAAATTTATCTAAATGAGTTTTTATCGTTTTTGTAATTTGAAACTTAAATCCAAAGATAAAAATACAACTTGTAAACTTTATTACTTTCGATCTATATATATCATTTCTTATCACGATTTGTTTTGACAACGTGCTTTGGAAGTTTAATTCATATAAGAAAGAAAAATCACGTGAATATCGATCTATGCTCGAAGGTAAACATGTTATTTATCCGATATTATCATCGACAACATATGTAACAGATTTTTTCGTATTATTCTTAGGCATAACATCGTACCAGACATGATGAGAATCAATCCGTGGAATATGTTCCTAATTTTTCTCTTGATTTTTATTCAAAATACTTGTTTATTTGCGAGTTCGCCTCGATTATTGATTATTTCGCTTGATGGTTTTGCTCATTACTATTTACGAAATTATTCTCTTCCAACACTCAATCGATTACAACAACAAGGTATTCGAACAAAATCAGGAATGCAGCCAACATTTGCAACAATGACCTATCCAAATCATATGTCGATAGCTACAGGTTGAAGGAAATTTTTTCTGAAATCAACAAACAAATAGATCGAATCTTTTTTTCTTAGGAATGTATCAAGAAGATCATGGAATAATACACAATCGATTTTATGATCGAAAACTTCAAGCAAATATTACATTCGGTACGCAACTTGATGGATTATGGGCTGATCCAAAAGTTGAACCGATATGGATTACTGCGGCGAAACAAGTATTAATTACAAAACAATTTTCTCTAGAGCTCAAAAACATTTCAATAATCTAGAATGTCAATGCTGCAGTACTCTTTTGGCCAGCGTGTCAATACGAATTTCAAGGTATTCGGCCATTGATTTATACAAGTACATATTCCGAAACCATTGGTTTTAAAGAGAAAATTGATAATACTATTGAATATTTTAAAAAAACATCGATCCAATTAACCATGCTTTATCATTAGTAATTCATAGAACTAGGATTTCAATTTATTAAATAATATTTCTAGTGAACCAGATAAACAAGGTCATATGTATGGTCCCGATTCGGAGGAAGTTAAAAAAACAGTAAACTTTCTTTTTGATTAAATAATTTTTTTTTAAATATTCAATCGATAGCTTTTTAAACTCGATGAAAATTTGGACTATTTGTTAACTCGAGTTAAAAATGAGTTAAACGATGATTTAAATATAATCGTATTGTCTGATCATGTATAAACGAAAACAAAAATGAGATGAATTTTCGTCTTATTATCAGTTTGATTTCATTTAAAGGGTATGGCAAAGACTAAACGAGTGATTCGACCATTCGTTGAAGGTTATCTCGATAGAAATGACGTTGAACAAGGTATTCTCGATGGAACATTATTTAGTGTCACTCCTGTTCCCGGCAAAGTAAAATCTCATTCGATATTTTTCTCCATTAAAAACATAAAAATTAAACTTAGTTCAACGAAGTTTTTAATAATCTACAACGTATTCCAAATGTCACCGTCTATCGACGCGATCAATTTCCCGATAGATATCACTATGCGAAAGCTGTCGACCGAGTCGGTGAAATCATTGTCTTACCAAATGACGACGAAACATCTTTCACACAAGTAAATTTTCGCAATATTCATTCATTTCATTTTTGTTTTTCTCTTGATTAGTCAATGACAAACGGTTCTTCACCTAAAGGATCTCATGGATATGATAATACATACCCATCAATGCAAGCAATCTTCATTGCACATGGTCCAGATTTTAATCAAGCACTGGAAATCGAAACATTGAAAAATGTCGATATCTATCATGTTATTTGTAAAATTCTGAATCTTACACCGAATCCACATGCAACAGCTGGATCGATTCAAAATCTAATGAATATCTTCGGACAACGAACAAATCATAGTTCGAAAACAAATATCAATTTAATACTGATTTTAATTTTAATATTTATGAATTTATTTATCTAATAATTAACTCTATTTTTAACTTAGATAGGATTTGTTTTTTCCTCGTCGCATTGAAGCGCAAATGTCACAAGTTAATTCTTTCCTTTTAAGTAAATAGACAAGTGTTATACTTCCTCTTTTTTTTTAAACTTCAAATTTCGCTCACACACAAAGAGAAAAACAAAACAACACGTTCATAAATGAATAAGGTATTAATTGTTCATCGGTATATTCACACGTTAAACTCAATAGAACTAGCAACACAAAAAAAAAGATCACAGAGAATCATTATAGAAAAGCATGGACGAAAGCTATGACACATTATTTGTCTTCAATTATCAAATGTGCACATCTGATCATGCATTCGAAGGATCAAAGATATTCGATTCCGTATACAAACTATCATCGATCTCCATCATGAGTACGCGTGTCAGTTAGCTCGAGGCTAATATCAAGCACATAACATTAGTCTGTCGCATGTTATTCAGACATATATATGTACGTACGTCTGTCGATATGTGTGTGCAATGCTCATCCAACAGTGACGCCGACACACCTTCGATAATAAATGTCGAAGCAATGAAATATAGATGTGTATGATTTCGTTCTTTGAACTTTCAATCAATCACGTAATCGATCATCGAAATGAGAAAATTACTAGGCGGTTCACGATGTCGACAGTACAGCTTAGGTAGTTAGCAATGAGTTGTCTTTTCCTTTCCGCTAATCGAATCAAATAACTCAACGCACTATTTTTGCTGCTCGTGTTGATTTCGAACCTACATGTGAAATAAAAGACATGTCCCATCTGTTGAATATTTCATATCGAAGGAAAATATTTGATAAACTAAATTCAAATAATCAAATCTGATGATATTTCTTGATTAAATAACACCTTGCATGCGTCTATTTCATGCTTGACGATCATCGTATGATGTAATGAGAATAATAAGTTGGAACAATATGAACTGTCTTCATTGACATTTTCTAATCATGAAGATATGAATCACACATTGTGAATAGTATTGAGAGATGTACGTACGTCATATTTTATATCTCATTGGTATGTGTTTTCTCGTGCCTCGAAGGAAAAAAACAATACAATGAACAGAAAACGAGTTGATAAGAATTCGGGATAACGTACAGAAAACAGATTGGAGTGTTATCTCAATTAAAACTTCATCATAATTTGCGATTAAATAGCTAAATAAATATCCTGTTTTGATATTAAATATTCCCTTTCTTATCTCGATTTCCTTGTTAATTAAAACAATAATTTCAGTAAGCTTTGTTGCTGTTTTTTATTCTTTATTATGGCCACTAAATATTCGCAAAAGAGAGAGAGAAAAAAATAACCAATTTATACACATTGAAACTACAATAAATTATATATTTTGATTTACAAGAAAAGCAATTTAAAAATGTGTTGGATAGTAAAAATTTGAAGTACGATGATCATGATGATGATGATGATGATGATGGGGAATGATTGGCGTTGATGTCGGATAGAACGCTTGATTATTAGCAAGAAAATGTTGATCATCCGAATAGAAATCATTTGTGAATGTTTGTGAATTGACTGGTAAATTCATTGGATTATTCGGACTGATGATTTCGTCCATGCTGCTATTTGTTGCTTCGTTGCAATAAGATGATGTTTGATCGTAACTACTTGAACTGCATAGCATCGCATCATCTTCACTTTCACTTGTCGGATGTAGGGTTGTTCGTGAGCTTGATTTTTTTAAATTGATAAATTCAAGCGGATTTCGAACACGCGGATGCATCGATGATAACATATAAGTTTCATCCATCGCAATCATATTCGTTGGAAATGCATTTCCATGTTGTTGCTGCTGTTGTTGCTGTAGAATTCGAGGATTTAGGCAAAGTGTTGCTGCAACTAAATTCATTGTATTCGGTGATAAACCTTTGCATAATAATTGAGCAAAATGTGTATTATCAGGTATGTGATTATTTTGAATCATTTCACTAAGTGCTTCGATGTAGTTCTTTGCTAAACGTAGAGTTTCGATTTTGGATAATTTTTGAGATAATGAAAAACATGGAATTGTATCTCGAAGAACTTCTAATTGTTCGTTGAGACCTTTCATACGTTCACGTTCGCGACCGTTGGCTTTGATTCGTCGAACTTTGAATCGAGCGACACGTGCTGGTGTCATTTGTTTCTTTTTTGGACCACGTTTTTTCGGAATTTTAACATCGACTGGTGGCGTTAATTTTTTATTCAACGGTGCTGTTGTTGTTGTCATTGTTGATGATGTTGAATAATGTTGAGTATTTTCTTTCAAACATTCGACACTTTCGTGATATTTTATTTCCATTTCAAGTTGTCGTAATTGTTGTTGTTCTTCTTCACGAGGAATTTTAGTTGGCATTTTGTTGTGTGCTTCTTATTTTTTAACTAACTCAATCGTTTACGGCGATTTGAATGAATAGAAAAGAAAAAGCAAAATGTTCTCTTCTCTCTACTGTTTTTCCTCTTTCTCTTTCTCGCTCAAGTTCATAGCCAATGAAAACTCAACAATGATAACACTCACATCGATGATTGGTTACTCGTCAAAAGTGTGAAATATGAGCTAATTATCAGACTAATTTAGATTTCCTTCGAATACGTTAGAAATTAGACCGAGAGAAAGAGAGAAAAAAAAGAGTTTAAATCAGATCAATGAACATGGTGATCGCGTGTTGCTTGACTTATCGAAAAAAAAAATGAGAGAAAGAAATAAACTGGCATGTGCGTGTTCTTCGGCCCGTAAAAAGGCACAAATATGAAAAGATGATACTTATTCTTTTCATCCAATTGTTTTCGATCTATTTAAATGAAAAGAAATCGTCGTCGCTCGACTCTCTTTCATCATCAACAAAAAAGAAAACGAGAGATAGATAGATGCTAATTTTCTGAAGGCCAACTGTTCAAGAAAATAAAAACTTAATTCAATTAAGTTCATTTCTCTTCAAGGTCAATATTAGTTGACCGATCTACTAGAAAGAAGTTTTCTTTATTTGATGATATTGATATTGATATATCTAAAAAGACGATTTGATAGACCCTTGAAAAACATCTAAGAATATGAACGTGATCGTCTTGAGTATAAAAGAACGTCTTATCTTTGTCAAAAGAAAGATCTGTCCGGCAACAATCAACAGCTTGTCTCGAATATTGATTATTCATATTTTCGAAATTCGTTTAAGCACGAATGAATTTTATGTAAGAAATGAATGTGAATGCTTGAGTAAATCAGAAGTATGATGAACGAAAAGAGAAAATAATATATTTTCTTGCTTTTAACTAGCATACAATTTCGAGTCACATGAGATTTGCTAACTTATCATGAGCAAAACAATTTTCTAGCTCGTTCATCACTTCGATTTCGTTCTAATTGTCTACTAATACACCAGAGATTTCATTTTATCAGTTTCAATACATACATATATGTATAAATGTATGTATGTGTGTGTTCAAGGTGGCAAACAGTCATCTCGATAATCGTGTGTGTCGTGTCGTTATCAGTCAAGTTAATCAATGTCATGTGTTAGCTACAGCAGTAAATTTAACATTAGCAGACAGATGGCATAGTATTTGCGATAGTTTTACAACTCTTCACTCGAGAAGAACAGGAAAAAAGTGTAATAAGACAAATAAAATCAAGTAAAAAAAAAACGTGAAGAATATTATTCTTTGTTGACCAACTGCTGTTTTTTTTATCGGCGCGTGTCATTCCTTATCGACTAGACTCTTTCAACACGGTGAGTGGCCATTATTAAGCGCACAATGTCATTCGTTTCTTTCTTTCTTTCTTGTTTTTTTTATCAATGAACGGAACTTTTGATTTTCTCTGTTTGAGTACATTGACAATACCAGTGTCATCTCTCTTTGAAGCGCATCTGTTATGACAAGCGTGTCCATCTGTAGTAAAAATTCGTCTTCTTAATTTTACTTTAACAGAAAAAAAAGAATTTCAATATTCATCAATCGATCGATCGATCGACTGATGACTAATTTGTTGAAGTGTTAAAAATAAAATATATCTCTTCGAACAGTTATAATCCTGCTGAGCTGATCAAACAGACACTTTTCTCAACTAACTGGTGCTTATCGATGATGTAAGCATGTCTCAATTCTGTCTTTTTTAATTCAAGGACACCATCCTGTTCTGTTATTCTTTCTATCATTCAAATGCCGACATAGAACGAAAACTGAAAAAGCGAATAGGGGGGCAATTCGCTAATTTGTCACCTTTTCGAAACAAGTAATGATCACATCATATAGAGAGAAAAAGAGAAAAGAATTCAATTGACTGGAAATATGAAAATGTTTCTCTTTGAATTTCAACGATTGATTGAATTCGAAAGGAAAATTGAGAAGAAATTAAATATTATTCAACATTTGTTTGAACAACGAGACGTGGTGGAGAATTATCTTCAATTGTTTAATGCACTTCTCATCATGAAGAAATTACATCTTACTTCCTTTTCTTTTCTTTTCGTTGTTACCATTCATTGAACTGTATCAAATGTTAACCATAGGACTCAAATTTATCCATATATACACTTGTTTGTCTGCTCAAGCTTATCTCGTTTTTCACTACCAGTTTCCCAGTGGGCATACATTGGTGACTGATTGATAAACACAGTCTATAGAGAAGGAATGGACAATTGAATCGCGAATATATATATATTCGAATAGAACACGACAGGACGCTAATGGCATGGCATTGACAACACAAGGGACTAGGAGGTTTCAAATAGAACAAGAAGAAGGAGGAGGAGGAGAAGGAGAGGGAGGAGAAAAAAAAAGAGGAGGTGTTGTTTTCCTTGTCGTCGTCATCGTCTTCGTCCTCCTTCTCCTCTTCTTTCACATTAGATACAACTGTACAATACACTTGTCACACTGTTTAATCAATTCTTCTTCTGTGCTCACTCCTATTTCGAATCGTAGATCGTTCTCGAGGCTAACAAACGGACATATACTAATTGCATTCGACGATCAAGACATATACACATTTGCCTTGAGAGCTTGTCTACTTGTACTTGTTAATTAATCGAATTAGTTCGAAAACAATATGATCAATTTTTATCGGAAAAACTATACTAATCGAGCGTAAAGAATTGATGTTCGAGTGTTGACAAGAAATAAGAATCGTTTTCTATTTTTTGCTTTTGCCAATAAAAATAATTACAATCAAACAAATCAAACAAATAAATATTATTTGACATAAACATTTCAATCGTTCGGATTTCATTAGATTTCGATAGAATTTTATTACATTCATTCGTATATCTTGTGCATGAGATTTCACCAAATGACTATCGTAAATAATTTCGTCGATTTTCTCATCAGTTTCTTTCAATATTAACCCAGCTTGAATCGCTTCCGATCGAATATTTTCATATTTAGTATCTAACGGTACGGTCGATAATTTCTTGTCCACAGTTTTCTTTTGAATAAAAAATGATGAAGAAAAGAGGAGAAAAAAATAACAACAAGAAAATCGAATAACCTTGACAACCTATTGATTAAATAAATCTGTTTTGATCGTATACTGGTCTAATCTCGAGATATATTCAAATGTAAATGAGATTATTTTATTTTCATCGATCCTTGAATCTCTGCAACAAAGAAAAAATAAACCTATATATGCAAAAATCAAACTAATTTGCATAAGATTATTTTTATTTATTAGTAAGACGAAAAAAAAAATTGTTGTGATTTGGATCGATTACAGGCATATCAATAATATGATTTTTTTTCTTTTCAACTTACTCTTACAATCAAATGAGAAATTCGAGATATTTCTCGAGAATGAAATAGATTTTTATTATATGATTAATCATAAGTTTTCAACGGTACTTTCGTGTAGTATTTTTTTATGACATCAACATTTTTATATTTAGCTGAAATTATCAAATAGGAAAGAAAATTTATTTTCATTATACTGAAAAGATACTGTTATTGCTCTTTTCATAGAAAGAAAAAGCAACTACATACATAGCACACGTACAGAAGAAGAAAATAGCGAAGTCACAAGAGGCACTTGATATAAACTAATTTTATGATTGAGAAAAAAAGAAGAAAAAAAAATTTAAGTTCAATAATGATTTATTGCGTGAAAGAGGTTGAGTCCTTTTTCATTTATTTTCTAAGATCGACCGAATTTAAAAACGAAAGCATTGTAAAGAACTAACGAGAGAAATGCAAAGAATAACGCAATGATTTCCAAGCCAGTTGACCAATCGACACGTACTTTATATAAGTCACGAGTCATTTGTCGCATTTTTCCTAGATCACCGTTTACTGAAAAACAAATATCTTAACTTTCGCAATTTTTTTTTAAAATTTAACTTACACTGATATAGTTCATTAACCATTTCCATAATATCTCGTGATAAATAACTTCCAATAAGAATCAATGCAATAAGAATAAAAATGCATGTTAATAAAAGTAAAATCAATGGAAGTAAGCCGAGACATAAGCCAACTGTACGAGTTTCGGATGTATTTATCGAATGAATAAAGAGAATAATGATTGCCAAACCAAGAAAAATCGATGCGATTATAGTGCATGCTGCTATACCTTTTGTTGATGGAAGATAATCACATGAACAACTACGATTTTGTCTACATTGATCGATATCACAGCCTGAATCTCTCGGAAACAGGTTAGGATAGCAAGCTTCTCCCCTCATGTCAGAGTTAGTTGTACAAATAGTAAATAAGCCAATAGTGGTATGAATTTTACTCTGTGCTTCTGTTCCATTTCTGTAATCAGCCTTTTTCCAATGATGATGTCCCATAGCTGTAATATGAAAAACGAATGCAAAAACCGCGAGAATAAAGACGCTAAAATAGAATATCTTCGCTTTTTCCGCCATAGTTCACGTTCGAATAATAAAAAGAAAGATCGATGAATTGATCTAGAAGCAAAAACGAAAAAAGAGAAAAGAGAGAGATTCGATGGCAATTACTAGCTCTTTTATCGAATATTTATAAAAAAAAGAAGAGGAAAAAGACGAAAACGAAGAAGAGAAAAAACGAGAAAGAGAGAGAGAGAGAAAGAACTTGACTTTGCTTACAACTCGATCTGTTTGACACCTATGTCAATGAGAAAAAAATTCGAGTTCAGCTATTACACAGAAGTTGTATATTTGATTTCAACCGTTTTTTTCTCTCTCTCTCTCATTCTCTTCCTTGTTCGAAGCGAAAAGAAAAAAAAAGCAAAGCAAAAATTTCATTGTAAAACAAGGACAAGTCATATTCGTCTAGGCAGCAGATTATAAAACAAAATTCAATTTACAAGTTATGTAGGAACAATTTAGCACAGTGTATCAAATGTGAGGGCTTTTTTCGTTCTCTTCTCGGCCTATGCACGTTCTTTTTTTCTACCTGTATGATAATCTCATAGCAATAGGAGTCTTATTCAATTGAAAGAATACTGAAGGGCTATATAGTTATGCACGTTCGAAGTACGCGAATCAAGAGCTCGATTAATGCTTTAATTATATTTTATATTATATAGATTTCAATGATGAAAATATATGTTTTGTTCGTTGTGCTTAATTTCTTTGGACAATTATCTCGTTCTGGCATACATGAATCGATTGGTACGAATACATAGACATATATGCACCCCTTTTTTTGCGCTCTCTTTCCATCATATTCAATAATATTATAAATTGATCCCAAACATTTTTTTTTGCTTTATCTTTCTATTTGATCATTGTGTTAAATTTGAAACTCGATACGATTTAGTTCGAACAAGATTTCATAACATCTCGAGATGTGGATTTTTTTTGTATTTCTTTCAACTGGATTTGCAAACATCGAATTGCGTGATGAAATAATAAAGAATATTTACGTATATATTTCTTTCATGTTGTTTATAAGAACACAAAAAAAGCGAACAAATAATCGTCGAACAATGCTCATCAAATATCCGTTTGTTGATTATTAATTAATCTCGCTTAGTTTTATTAAAATAACTATCAAAGAAAAAAAAATTTATTTAAAAAAAAAGCATTAAATAAAATTCAGTCTTGCATAAGTAAATCCTTCTCTCATTCATTTGATATTTCCTGTTTCTCGATAATTATAGTCTTTTTTCTCCTTTCGAAGATATTTAATATGACACGCGTGTTAAGATGCATGATCCATTTGAAATCCAATGTGATACAGAAACTTGAACAAGAAAGTTTTGTTTTGTTCAACATGCGATTACTAAGGGTAAAAAAAGAAGATTTCAGACTGCTGCTGCTTCTTTCTTTATCTTTCATTATCTCAAGAAAAACGTTGAGTTTCATTTAATAGTTTTGCTTCGAGCTTTCTTTTTCTCTTTTGAAAGTTGTTAGCCTAATGAAGCATTTTGTTTATTAAAGATTGGCATGGAGATATTCAGCTAGGATATTCATTTCTATTTCTAGTTTAATGAAAAATAGATCTTGAAACGGAGCAAACGAATAGAGATTATATTCTAGACATGTTTGTAAGTAAATGAAAGGATCCATTGAGAAATATTTATTTTTGTTTATTCAAGTTTGATACGATGGTCTTATGAAGAAGATCTTAATGGAATTTGAAGAGAACAACGAGAGATTCTTTTATTTGGACTTTAATATAATTTTGAAAAAAATAGTAAGATTAGCCTATAACATGTCATATGATTAATTTTCTAACAAACTTTGTTTTGTATGCGAAAAAGAAATAAAGAAAATGATTTTTACAACTTTCCGTCACATTCATTTTCTTTAGGTACTCACGATCATATTCAACTAGTATAAAAACAAGAAGATATATATCTTATTCAATGACATCTAACTAACTATTATCATAAAGAAAAAAAATTATGTTGTTCATTTTTTCTTTCTGTAAGTTAAAACAAAAATAGCACGATGATATAAAAAAAAAAGAAAAGAAAATCTTTGCTATTTTCTAGATGAATAGAAAAATTTATCTATTGATACAATCAACAATTGATTATTATTTCGATCGCTATTGTCTATCGAAGTGAACAAGACATTTCTTTGTTGTCGACGTTTCTTTCTCTTATATTTTGTTTTTTCTCTCTCTCTCTCTCTCTCTCTCTTCCTTCTGTGTTTCCGTTTGTATCTAATGGATTTTCATCATCATCATCGTCAACGACAGTTACAAAACGATAGATCAGAATCTTTAAAACAAGATCGAGATGTTGGATTGTCATTTTTATATCATTCGAAACAAACAAGTACACGTATAAGTGAAGTGACATTTCCCGCCTATTATTCATTATCATATCTCCCAATGGCATATCTTCCGAAAAATAACACACGTTCATTCCATTCGAATTTTCAAATTTTATTATATAATTTTCTCGAACGACCAACGGGACTGAAATGTTTTTTATATCATTTTTTCGTGTAAATCATTCGTTCGAATTCGTGTATTCTCAAAACATTGAATCTATCGATCGATTTTAGGTTCTTGGTTGTACTTGTCTGTCTTGTTCTTTCGGTTTTATCAACCATAGAAAAATTTACTGCACGTCTATCGATTCATGTTTATTGGCTTGAAATTTTTCTTGTGACCTTTTTCGGCATTGAATATGTTCTTCGACTTTGGTCAGCTGGTTGTCGAAGTAAATACATGGGCATCATGGGTCGTTTCCGTTTTGCACGAAAACCAATTGCTGTTGTTGGTAGGAAATGTTCTAGACAAAACAAAAAAAAAAAAAACTAAATTCGTATTTTTTTTATAATCGAAGATTTATTGGTGATCGTGGCATCGACATTAATGATTCTGTTTGCTACTGATCGACAAGCATTCGCCGCATCAGCAATACGTGGCGTTCGATTTTTGCAGATTTTACGTGTTTTACATGTTGATCGACATGGCGGAACATGGCGATTATTAGGAAGCGTCGTTTATATTCATCGACAAGTGAGATAAATGATAAAATGAGAGTCATTTTTTTCTTCTAATCTGATCTTGTTTTTCTACTAGGAATTAATCACGACATTATATATAGGTTTTCTTGCATTGATATCATGTAGTTATTTAGTTTACATAGCAGAAAAAGATGAAAAAGGTTCACGAGCTGCAAAAGGAAATGATAGCCATTTTGAATCCTACGCGGATGCATTATGGTAATTAACTAGCTAACGTTGTGTTTTTCTTTTTTTTTGTTAACGAAATATATTTACATGATTCTAGGTGGGGTGTAATCACAATAACAACGATAGGGTTTGCATTTTAATTTCAAATCTATTGATTGAATTCTTTATTCTTCTTTAGATACGGTGATGTTTATCCAATTACATGGTAAATGAAATAATTGCAAGTTCAATATTCAAAGATTTTGCTTTTATTTGTTATCTTGAGGGTTGGAAAAACGATTGCTGCTTGTTTTGCAATATTTGCCATTTCATTTTTTGCACTTCCAGCTGTAGATATTCGAAATTTTGATAGAAATCGTACGATTGTGTTGTTCTAGGGAATTTTGGGCTCAGGCTTTGCGCTCAAAGTTCAACAAAAACAACGTCAAAAACATTTTTCTCGACAAATTCCAGCCGCTGCGACACTCATTCAAGCTGCATGGCGTGTCTATGCAAGTTTACCGGGCTCATCATGCACGGCAACATGGAATATTTATTTACACTTGACTGATCAAAATGCTACATCATCAACAACGAAAGCCTATCCAACAACACCAAAATTTAGTGGTTAGAAAACGACGTTAACAAGAATCTGATTTCGACAGATTTCAATTTAGAACGAACAGCTGAAAAACTTCGATATTTACGTTTATCAGGTTCGACGAAAAAACTTCGATTGAAACGAGCTAGTCAATCACCTTCGAGTAGTCATTTGCAATCGCCTGCAACAACTGAAAGTCGAGCTTCGAATTCTTCAACCGGAGGAAATACAACAGGTAAATTGGCAACAAAACAAAGTTCATTTTAATCAAGAACGAAGAAAAAAAAACAGATTGTTTCTCTCGAGCAGGTTGTTATTTAACAGTCAATACTGATCATGATGATGAAGATTTCGAAGAAGAACCAATTAAACTATCAACGTAAATATCGAAATTACGAATAAAATCTCGAGCAAGAGAATATTCGGTGTAATTTAGTTTGACTGAAGATCATCGACAAATGATTCGTTGCATACGAAAAATGCAATTAATCGTTGCACGACGACGTTTTCAAGTAACAGAAAAAAGCAACAAATTCGAACTCGATTTATTTATTTCTTTTTCTCGGTTGTTAGCAAGCCCGAAAACCTTACGATGTACGAGATGTAATTGAACAATATTCACACGGACATATCAATATGATGATGAGAATTAAAGATTTACAACGAAAGTACTTTTAAAAAGATAAATTTTGAAATGAACGAACGAACGAATGAATGATTTATTTATTTTTTGTCATAGACTTGAGCATACGATTGGTAAACAACCACCATTAAACAGTGACGATCGATCGAAATTAACTGTTCTTGCTCGAATGCAACGTGTCGAAAATGCTATTAATGACATGGGACAAACAGTAGAAAATATCTATCAATTATTAAAAACTATTGATGAAAGATTCGATCAATTGACAGTTAACAATAATAATAATAATAATAATAATAATATCCAGCAGCGATCGTCAAGATCAAATATGACTAATATCGCGGTTAAATTTTCTTCAGTTCACGAAGAAATCCCATGAGTGTGTATTTTTGGTTTTCTATTATACAATAAAAATATTACAGAAAAAAAAGGACCAAGTTGATATTCGTTGTCAAATACAAATTGAATGATAGATAAATAAGTTCTTAGTCTTGAACTAGGAGCTTATTCGTTTGATTGAATCTCGTAATAGATACATAAATACGATACTTGTTCTGTAGATTTCGAAATGTCTAGGGATCGGAAACAAGTAAATTAGCAATTCTCATTCGGTCGGATTTATAGAGTTCATAGATAGTTGTAGGCTTTCGTCGGAATGATATTTGTGATGTTCGTTGTCGATAAGTTCGATTGGGAAGTTTTAAACTATGTCGCATAGGTAACGAAGCTGTCACTTGTAATGAACGTTTTGTTGTGCCATCGTTTTGCATCGTTAGATCTTCACATGAATGTGTACGACGTTTTAGTTTTGGTTTTCGTTTACGTTCGTAATATTTCGATATTGATCGAGATAATGCATTGGCTAATTGTACGTCATTCGGTTCGACAATAATTGTTGTTGAATTATTTTCATCGGCATTCGTACCCATCTGAGAAGATAAACGTGGTGTAAGTAAATAGTTTGATGCTTGAGAACATAATTTATATGAACTACTTCGTTTTGCGTGCGTAGGAAAATGTGAATGAATGGATGATGATCGTAACGATGTGCCACAATCCGAAAATGAACTAGTACGACCAACGATAATTTCACCGTTATTATTTATTAAATCTTCACTATCATCGAATATAATTTTATTGTTAAGATTTGTTTCAAGTAGATTATTGTCTAATGATGTTGGTTGTGATGAAAAACGTTTAAATGTAAAGAAACTGTAGAATAAATATGAAATAAGAATAAAAAGTAAAGATAATAGAAAAAGAGCAATGAATAGACCAGTACGATCCGATGACGATGTAATTGTTGTGTTTAAAATATTTTCTGTTTTATTAACCAATGTTAAATTTGAGTCCATTAGGATAAAAACAAAACACTTTTTTTTGTTTCGTTTTGCTGAATAAATCTATTAATGAATAGAAACATATACCCACTATTTATTTATTTCCTTCCGGCAAATGTCGTCTATTGACTTCTAATTTTCTATTCTTTTTGTTTTTGAAAATGTGTAATAACAATATTCTCTTTTGCTAATATATCGAGGGAAGAAAAAAAAGAGGAGGAAAACTTTGTTTCTTTTTTATTCAAAACAAAAACGTCGATCTATTAAATGCCAGTTTTCCTATTTTTGTGCGTAATTTACTCATTTTCAAAACTATTTCTTCGATATTCTTTTCCTTCCATCTGTCATACGTCCGTCCGTCAACAAGTTTAATGAAATATTAGATTAGAAAAATCTCTTATATAAACAAATGCATTCGAGATTAATGATTTACTTACGAAAGGAAGAGATTCGTTGAATTAACCGAGATATACTCGTGGGTTAGGAAACAAGGATTTATGCACTAATAGATCGATATTGTTGCCTTGAAAACATTGAATATTATTTTGATACTCGTCTAACTTTCTTTTGCCATCGAATAATGACAAGCAAAACAAACTCTTCAGTTCTCTTCTCGTCGGTCTCTTTTCTTTATCTAGATTCATTGCCAACGGCTGTTCGTGCTCCCTCTTCTTTTTTTCTTTCCGCTCGGCCCATTTCATCACATCTCTTCCCTTCTTCTCCTCTCTCGTCATCATTCGCCACACTACAGTGTGCGATTCGTCATGAGCAAAGCTTCTTCACAGTAGTTTCTCGTCTTTCTTTCATATACTAAATGAATGTATTTGATTATTCCACGTTCAGCATACACGCATACACTGTGTTTGAAAGAGAAAAAAGACCAATGTTTGCAGTTGATAATAAAGAGAGACATAATCTTAACAATTCAGATGAAGATTTATAGCCGAGAGGAAAAAAAGAAAGACAAGGACGAGAAAAAAATAACAACAACAAAAATAGCCAAGCTGAGAAAATTAATTACATATAAATTACTGAATCATCAAATATATATGTAGTATATATAGATGTCTGTGTGCGTGTGTGTGTGTTTGTATTTCCTTATAGATTTGAATGATTGATATAGTGGACAATTGATTGTCATTAAAATAGACAAAGTAAAAGAAATCATATTCATTTGCGATGTCGAACAAAACTAATCTTGGCCAGAAAATATAGAAACCTAGATTATATGTATATTTACATTTGTTAACAAGCAAAAATCCAGGAAATAAAATTACCATTTTTATTTACTCGATTTAAATTATCCGAACAAGTAAATGTCGATGTTTGTTTGTTCGAGAACTCAATAACATAGAGTACTGTTCGTTGTAATTATTGAATACCACGATCAACAACAATAAATTGCGCTCTTTATGTCAAACTTCAACTTCGTTCTCAAGAAAAAAAAGAAGAAACAAGTATAATTAAGTTCTCTCTTAATAATCTCTCGACCTTGAATATGTGGAGTTTGTATGTGCGTGCGTATCTATTTCTCTGTCTCTCTTGAAAAACCATATGCCTTTGCAGATGTTCTAATTAGTTATTGCTCGAAAATATTTCATGAGTATTTAACCTGCGAGTTTCTCGTTCATTTAAATAAATAAGATATTAAAATATCCTACGAATAATGTTATCTTCATTATTTATTCTCATTTTATGTTGTTCTGGTTTAAGAAACTCGTGCTCAAAAGGTTCTAGCGTTCTTATGTTTTTAAGGACATGATTATAAGTTTGAAGAAAGAGAAAAATCTCGAACACATACTTTCTAATTGATCCCTCGATTTTTCATGAAAAGTATATGACGTCAACATGATTACCTCTATTATGGAAGAATTAGTTCGGATGCGGAAGCATTTGTTGTGTCTCGGTTGAAATAATAGATAGGCGCTTACTTATTTGCTACTTACATATATTGATAGAAAGACAAACAGATAGATAAAAAGAGTAGGATAAATATAGAATAGTTTGTGTGTGTGTGCATTTTTTTAGAACAAAACTAATTATCCTAAGAGAAAGAGTAGTTTTGACAGTTGTGTTTTTTTCTGTTTTTCTCCATAAAATCGCTAATAACTAATTATGTTCAATAATTAATGAAAAAACAATTCGTATGCGTATTCAAACTGTCAATTAGAATTTATTACAGAATTGATTAGAGAATAAAAAGATGAAACTCGAGTATAAAGTGTATTGTTACCACATTTCGGCGATGCACTAACGATTCCAGCACATGTCCAAGAATTATTATAGCTAACCATGAGTGGACTACCACTATCACCAAAACAAGCATTTGTACTGTCATAACCAGCACAAAATCGACTATTAGTAGTGCCTGCACCTGGACATGATGAAAGTGCTTGAATCTGAATCGTAGCCTGCTGTAAATTATTCGATAAACTACTGGAATCTTTTGTTTCTCCCCAACCAATAATAACACCAGTTTCGCCAACACTCGGTATTGATGTACTCGATTGTATACAACATAAACCGACTGTACTTACTTGATTGAATTCACTTGCAAGTGTTAGTATGGCGAAATCATTTAAAACCGATGAGCTATCATAACCATCGGCAATCGTGATATTCGTAACAGCACGAGATTGTCCACTAGTTAACAAAGATAATTGTTGTATACCAGCATAGGCAATGATTGTACTCGTTGTGACAAGATATACACAATGTGCAGCCGTAATAACATGACGATATGTAACTAGAAAGCCGCCACAGAAAGATTGTCGATTATTGATAGAAATTGCTATCATCCATGGCCAAGAATTCGATACTGTTGTATAACCTTGATAGATTCGTGGTGATGCAAATGTCGGTTTAGTTGCAGAACAACCACATGTCAAGGAACCACCATATGTACAATCAACGTTTGGTGCTGCTAAAATTGAATATGTATCTGAGTTACTACTGCCTGATGAATCATCATTGTTTTTATTTCTAGTTAAACCAACGCCAAGACCAACACCTAATCCAACACCGATGCCAATCAAAATGATGACAAGAACAATAATTATACAAATGACTAATCCGATTATCTTGCCAATGGATTTAGCTGGTTGAGCTGCGGACACAGCATAGTTTGGCGTAGAATAATTCATTTTTATTATTCAAATACTTTGATTGAGTTATTTTATATACGAAACAAACCTTTCATGCATCATAGCACATAATCCATTATATACGTATGTACAATTACATTGAAAAAATGCACTTTTTTCGGCTCATGATATTTCTACTGACGTATTAATCTATATTAAAATTAGTGAATCACATAAGTGACTCATTTATTTATTATTATCGAAATCGATATTTCCAAAAAAAACTCATAGATGTGCATGACACCATGCTCGAAGTGCTTTTGTACATAGCCAAGCTGAATATGTTGATAATTGTGGTTTATGCATAAGCCAATGAACGAAACCGTGTTCATTTTTAATTAATAAATAAAAACCAAGTAAACGTCGGACAGTTAGAAAGCCACAATCAGCTAATTGTTGAGCATATTTTATTCCAATACCAGGTAGAACATTCGTACTTTTACTTCCAATAGACTCATTAAGAAATATTTGATGTTTAACAGTAATATTTCCACATTCTGTCAATAGTTGCTGTTCATTATTATTTTCAATAGAATCTGAAATTGTATCCAATAATGAATGAATCGGGATCATGGATTGATTATTATTTGTGTCTAATATGGGTGTTGTGGTGATTTCTTCAGGAAGAGTTTCATTGATAAAAGCTTGAAATTTATCATTTGCCTACAGTGTCGAATGATTAAAAAATAGTTTATTTTACCAAAAAAAAACTAACCTCGTTTTGTTCGCGAAGAACTTGTTCCTTTCCAAGTAGATAAGCTTTTGTTAATTGTTCGAGATATTCTTGTTCATCAATAGACAATGGACATTTTTCTTTCTCGAATATAGACTTTAGAAAACATTCACAAATATCTTCAGGTTTTCTCATTGTAGTTTGTGATGTTGATTTAGTTTTGAACGATTCTGTTTGCTAAATAATTTCATCAAAAGATTGTTGTTCTTTTTGGCGATCGAAACAAACCATAATCTGTTCAGATTTATTCTCATTTGAATGTACTGATACAGTCTCATTCGTTGCTAAAACAACAATCTCAGTTGAATCCAATGGTTTTTCATTGAGATGACTTTCGACGTCAGTTGCTAATGTTCGTAGTTCTTCACAAAGATTCAAAATCTTTTCCAAACGTGAAAGAATCATTTGTGATTCGATTTTTTCCTCGAATAGATCCGAATGTCTTCGATCTTCATGATATTTATTTATACTAATATGATCAGCTGTTCTTAATGGTGATGTCATTTGTTTTTCCGGTGACATATAGTCAAATTCATTTTCATCGAAACATTCGGAATATTTTCGTTTGACTTGAAGAATTCGTTGTAATTTAAGCATATTAAATTGATCGAATGCATAGAAATGATTTTGACTATATGGTGGTCGAATACAATGTTGCATTTTCGAGAAAAAATCATCGATTGAAAAATGTTTTTTATGTATTAACTAAAGTAGAAAATTGAATTTGATTCTTTATTTCGAAATCTATTGAAATAAACCATTAGAGCTGAAGGAAATGTTTCATTTGTAGAAGACGCATTCATTGATGAATTGATCCAAATCGGTAATCTAAATTCACGTATGAATTTAAAATGAAAACACAAGCATAAGAAATTCTACTGGTTTGTAATCGGATAATTTGTTAACCATGAATTACATTTATTCATTCGTTTGCATCGTCGAAGATATTGATCTTCATCGAATGCATTCGTATTCCTATTCAGATTTACATGTTCAATAAGCATGGATGCAGTTTTTTTTGCGATGTTTTCTTTGAAAGTTTTCATCGAGATTTTCTTCTCCTTTTTTTTTGTTGAAATTCTAATTCAAACAAAGATACATGAGAAAAGAAACGAAAAGAATTTTTATTCTTAATCGATTTAATGATATTGAAGAAAAAAAAAAACTTGGTGCCAAATATAGAATGTTACTAACGATTGAGCGATGTTCTACTTATCAAATAGTAGCACCATCTGTTGAAGATAGATCATTTGATTTGTTGAAGAAAAACACTTTCTCTTTTTTTTATCGTTTATTCTATTTAAAAAATGATAAATTTGACTGAAATGTGCGAATGAATGAATGAAAAAGAAATTCGAAGAATGAAAATATTGGCTTGCTAAATGATCAATTGAATAGTATGCGCTACAATCAACCATTCGATAAATTGAACATCTTGTCCCGCTTCTCCGTCATCACATTTTTTCTTCTCCTTCTCAACATAACGACAGTTGACAATAAATAAATTTACAAAAACGTTCGTTTGCTTGTGAGTTGTGTATATGTGCATTTACTTCTGAATTTAATTCTCCGGTGTTTGTAATTCAATGGCTGAAGCAACAGACGCATCCGATAAAAATGTCGAAATCTGGAAAATTAAAAAATTAATCAAAAGTTTAGAAGCAGCTAGAGGGTAATGATCTACTTTATTATTTTTTTCTTTACTTATTACAGCGTAAAGTTGAATTTAGGAATGGCACAAGTATGATTTCATTGATCATTCCACCTCGTGATCAAATACCACGTATAGCAAAAATGCTTGCTGATGAATACGGAACAGCATCAAATATTAAATCGCGTGTCAATCGTTTATCTGTACTTTCTGCGATTACATCAGTACAAGCTCGTTTAAAACTCTACAATAAAGGTATTCGATTTGTTTGATTAGAATTTGAGAGAAAGATTTTGTTGTTCGTAGTACCAAACAATGGACTTGTTATTTATTGTGGTACGATTGTGACTGAAGATGGTAAAGAAAAGAAAGTGAACATTGATTTCGAACCATTTAAACCAATAAATACATCGCTCTATCTCTGTGATAACAAATTTCATACTGAAGTTTGTTTTTTTGTTTTTTGAGAAATTAAAAAAAAGAAATTTGAATTTACTGTTCAATTGAAAAGGCATTACAAGCATTACTTGCCGATGACTCCCGGTTCGGCTTCATTGTTATGGATGGCAATGGTGCGTTATTTGGCACCTTACAAGGCAATGCTCGTGAAGTGATAACAAAATTCTCTGTTGATCTACCGAAGAAACACGGTCGAGGAGGTCAAAGTGCCCTTCGATTTGCTCGACTTCGTATGGAGAAACGTCATAATTTCGTTCGAAAAGTTGCTGAAACAGCTGTTCAATGTTTCATTACCGATGATAAAGTCAATGTTACCGGAATTATTCTCGCCGGTTTAGCCGATTTCAAAACAGAACTTCATCAATCCGACATGTTCGATCCTCGTTTACAAGCTAAAGTTCTCAAACGTGTCGATGTTTCCTATGGCGGTGAAAACGGTTTCAATCAAGCCATTGAATTAGCTGCAGAAACACTCGGTGATGTCAAATTTATTCAAGAGAAAAAACTCATCGGTCGATATTTCGATGAAGTATCAAGAGATTCAGGTCAATATTGTTTTGGCGTTGATGAAACATTGAAAGCTCTCGAAATGGGCGCTGTCGAAACGTTAATTGTCTGGGAGAATTTCGATGTCACGCGTTATGTTCTACGAAATCCACAAAGTCAAGAAACGAAAATTTTACATTTAAGATCTGATCAAGAAAAAGAAAAATCACATTTTCAAGACAAAGAATCGGGTGTCGAATTAGAACATGTCGAAGAAATGCCTCTACTAGAATGGTTTGCTAATAATTATAAAAATTTCGGTAAAATTCTTTGTGAACATGCGTCAAATTAAAGATTTGTTTTTCTTTAGGAGCAACTCTTGAAATTGTTACTGATAAAAGTCAAGAGGGTTCACAGTTTGTTCGTGGATTTGGTGGAGTCGGAGGTATTCTACGATATAAAGTTGATCTTCAAAATTTGAATGTCGACGAAGATGCCGAACCAATTGATTACAGTAAAGAAACATCTTTTTTTTTTATTTCATTATTTAGAAATTTATTCATTTGTTTTTCATCTAGGCGAATACGACTAAATATTCATTTTTCTCTTTTGTTGATGTTATTTCCTTTTATTAAAAAACGTACATTCTCTCCTTTTTTTCTTCTTCTTTATTTTTTTTGTTGTCTATTTCGTTCATGAAGTTGATTACAAAATATATTCCTACGACATAAGTATGTTCAAATGAGTATTGGAAATAAAAAAAAAGTTAATCATCGTTCGTTGATGTAATGTTGAAATACATGTTTGCGCCCTTTTTCGGGGTAAATTTTTGCTGTTTGCTCTCTCTCGGGTCGAAATTTCGTAAGAATAAATGTTTATCAAGGTCATTCGAAGAATTATGTAAGACTTTTGTGAATTATTCTCAATATTGAGATATGTTTCCTTATGAAATTTTCAAATAGAACATGTGTGATATAATCAGTAGAAGATTTCAATTAAGAAAATTAATCGTAACTTATCTCGGTGAATAACCTTGAACAATGATTATGTAAAACAGAGAGCGAGAGTGAGAGAGGGAACAAGAAGGAACTTATTCGTGTTTCATTCCTCTTCAAAGAACTTCCTTCAGCCATATTGCTGTTCAAGAACAACTATCATACTAACGCTGTTACCTAAACAGAAAGAGAAGCATGAAGAGAATATCATCATGAATTGATGACCTTGGCCTTGATGACGACGTCTTTCTCCTTCCCATTTCTCTCCTTCTTCTCCATCTACCCATTTCCCTTTTACATAACCTTAGTCAATTACGTAAGCCTCGTCGCCGCGTCCATTTAGCAGTAGCAAGTGCTTGCCTTGTGCATATAGTATATACGTATATATAATATATATAATATATATATATGTTTGACTTTTTTTTACATTGATTCTATTTCGTAATATGATTAGAGTTCCTTCGAAATGATGTAATCGATAACGATGGATCGCTCATTTAGTAATACTTTTAAATCTGATGATTCGTCTTTTGTTAAGAAAAAAAGAGAGAGAGGAAGAATTACATAAAGTATGTTATGTTTAGATCAAACTATCATCAGTGAAATGCTAATAACCGCTGTACTAGTCACTATCCGTTTGTATGAGATGTGTGTTGTTACAACATTTCTTTTTTCTTCTTCTTCTCTGGGTCGATTATGTAAAGAAAAAAGAGGAAGAGATGACGCATGGGAACAAGATGAATTTGTTTCTTTCAAATCCATTGAAAATGATCGGAGCGTGTGTGTGTGTAGATCTATTATATCACCACATTGTGCCGAGTTACTTAACATGTTCATATATGAGCGTGTCTTCCTCCTTTTTTTTGAAGAATCAAGATGACATAATATCAATCTATTAGAAATAGGATAGTCATAGTAGTAAGCAAGAAGCAAAAAATTTGTTATTCGAAATAACTTCATAGTACACATGACGTCATTGTTTGAAATGATTCATGTCCAAACCGGAGAACGACGAAGAACGGAAAATGAATGATGAAATTTGTTGATGACTTTTGATAAAGTAAAAAAAATGCATGATAAACAATCAACAACAAATAGAAAGGTGGAAAATGCAATGTGTGATCATGCCATGTTATTTTTCAAATGAGTCAGTTTATTATTATGTCTCCGTAACTCGACAACAACGTATTCTCATTTCTAAGAGACTAAAACTAAAGAGGTATTGCACAACATCGTTTCTATTCTTAAATAAAACACGTGATTCGATCTCGCGATACATTCTTTTTTCCTTGCCTATGATATTGTTGTTTTCTGTCGTTTCTTAGCTGAGCCTCGGTGGGTAACATGATGACGTTTCGTGTCGTCATTTTTTCTTGCAATTGCTGTAAAAAATTTCGAGAGAAAAAAAACGAGAAATGGGTAGAAAAAAAGAGAGAGAACGAGGCGGAGAAGGGTAACTAGAGAAGAACAAAAAAAAACTTAATGGTAGTTTTGCATGTCAATCTCGAGTTGATCATAGTGGTTCCTTTTTTCCTTTCTTTCATTGCGAACGAACGCAAAAGGAAAAAAACGACGCCATAGACTCCCTATATAAATTCATTCTTTCTCTCGTTCTTGTCTATACACGCGCACATTACTAAAAAAAGAGAACACATCGTAAAGAAAAACAACAATCTTCAAGAAAAAGAGAAAAACCAGTTTCGCAAGATTTGCTGACGTAGACAACCGTTGAGCTAAAACATTTATTTTTAATTATTGAGGTTATTATATGATGGCACTTAACATATCGAAAAACACTGCTTGCTCTTCAAACGTTTCTGGATTATTGGTTAAATCGGCTTTGTCTTTTGGTTACTTGACACTTGGATTCTCTGGTTCTGGCTCATCTGTATATACGACTGCAATTGAAACTGGGTGAGTTTGACAATTCATCCTATTAACAAGAAACTTATCGATGTCTTTACATTTTGTGATTAATTTCAACCCCGTCTAGCCGTTTATTTTATCATCAATCTATTTAGGATAAGCGTTCAGCAGAAGAAAAAAAGAATAATTGTTCCACGACAAGCAGCTATAGGCTGAGAAAAGGAAAATGCATGAGACTATGTCATCGCATCCTTGATGAACTCAATTGAAGGTCAGAACAAATACATAGATACAAACAGATGTATGCCAACAGAAAACAATGAAAGGCAAATGTACTTAACAAACTTTTAGTTCTTTCTTTCTTTTTTCCTTCGTTTCTTAAATTGACAAAGAGATGACAATTAGAATGTATGAACACTAGTCTTTCGCTTCACCTTTGATTAAATAACCGTATATACTTGAATAGAATTCTTTTCGACTTTCGATTTGAATAGAAATCATATGATAAAGTCCTTCGATGTCCTTGAATAAGTATATAATCGATCGATAAGGGACGCGAAGGGAGAGAGAGAGAGAGAACGAAGAGAAAAAAGAAACTTTTTTTTTATATCAGTCAAACAAAAAAAAGAAAATTGCGTAAGCCACGTTCTCTAACTCTAGCAAATGATTGAGCAACCATGCGGCCGGGCCTGGCGATGACTTGCGCAATGATAGCTTGATTTCGCAACACACACCTTCTTCCTTCCTCCTTCGTTCTCTTTCGTTCTTTCTTTCTTTTTACATATTCATGTCATATCTATTTGTAAGTTTAACGATTTGAAACTGATTGGATTATTTGTTTGTTCTAGTAATGATGCTGCTGAATATTCACCGATCATAAAGTCAGATAGTAGTGAACTATTCTAATCATTTATTTATTTTTTATTGAAACATTTTTGTCTTTATCAATTTTTTTTTCTCGCACTCTCCATATAAAATATGTCTTCTACTGTTTCTTCTTCTTCTTCTTCACCGTCATCATCATCGCCAACACATCAAACATCCTCAGCAAAAGATGCTGATCTTCATCTTTTGACACAAATTTCCTCATCTCCAAGGAATCCCAATCCATCAACTTCATTTCCTCAATCAATTGATACATCAGGTCCACTTACACCTGATGCAGTTCATCTTGTTAATCCGTTTGTGGCGTTGGCATCAGCTAATCTCCCATTATTACCTTCTGTTCGTACAATCGGTGATTACGAATTAAGTGAAACAAAATTCGATGATTTTAAATGTGCTCGACATATGCCAACTGGTGAAGCACTATTGTATAAAGAATATCCGCTTGAAATCGTTCGACAACGTCTTGAACCTTATCAACGTTTACTAACTATTCTACAATCAACAAATAAAACATCACAATTAACCTACGAACAATTAGCCTATAAAAATCATATTCATTTCTTTCGTGATATTATCTCACATGATCGAACAGCTATTGTTCTCTATCCAAACTATACAACAAATCTTCATCAACATATAACAGAAAAACATCGTCTCAATGAAACTGAATGTCGAAATTTATTTTCGCAAATTGTACGCGCCGTACAAATGTGCCATCGTGTTGGTTTGATTGTACGTGATTTAAAATTACGTAAAATTATTTTCAATGATCAAAATCATTCACATTTATTATTGACTGGTATTGATGAATCGATTATGCTTTCAACACCAACAACAACCGATGATCTTGTTTCATCTCGTTTTTCTTGTCCAGTCTATGCTTGTCCAGAAATAGTTCTCAATAGACAAATGTACTCAGGCAAAATGGCTGACTCGTGGAGTCTAGGTACATTCTCCTCTAATTTTCCTACGTATCTCAATGATTGTATATTAATTTAGGTATTATTTTGTATACTATGCTTTTCGGACGTTATCCATTTTGTGATCGTACACTCGTAGGTTTGTTCATTAAGATAGGTCGTTGTCGACCGGATATTCCTCGAACAATATCATTGAAAGCACGTTCATTACTTCGATCGTTAATTCGGGTTAAACCTGATGAACGTCTTCTCACACAAGACATTCTCGGTCATGTTTGGTTTGGAGGTGATCGAAGTGCATCAACAATATCGATGAGTATACCGTCGATGAATTCAATCACTAGCGAAGATTTCGTTCTAACAAATAATTCGATTTCAACTAATTGTATGAATAATTGTCATACTAATGATTTAACTACACGAGAAGATGCTGTTGTGCCTAATTTCGAATTTGAATAGCAGAAGGTTATATTGAAAAGTTCTCTCCAAATCTATTCTTTTTTAGTTTTCTCCTTACGTTTTCATAAGTTTGTCTTTGTTCTTCTTCTTCTTCGTCGTCGTCTCTCTTTCTCTCTCTCTCTCTCCGTCTCTTTTTCAGCTTCTTTTCCTTCATCATTGTCTCCAAATTTATTCATTTTCATTTCGATTTTCTTTCTTTCTTTCAGTTCACCGTGCCCTTTTGCTTGCGCTATATTTTTTTGCCAAAGAAAAAAAAATACATATAACAAACATGATTCATCAAAAATTAATCATGATAATTATTGGGTTGTTATTTATTTATTTGATTCTTATAAATTCACAATGACGTATACGAACGACGAATACGATGAGCTTGAAGAAAATGTAGAAAAAATAAGACAATCGTAATAGCACCAGCACATGATGTCAAAGCTATTGTAGATATTTGCCATTGTTTGATACGAGAATTTTCACTTGAAGAACATGATGAGCATGTTGGTTCGGACGCTGTTGTAGTTGTTGAATCATTAAAACACTACAAATCAAGAGAGAGAAAGCAAAAGATTACTAAAGAAAAATAAATCTCGATATACACTGTCTAGTAAACTTGTGGCAACTAGTTTCATGTCATCATGGGATATCTGTAGAACATCATCGTCAATTTCATAATCGTCAATATGTTTGTTTAACATATCAAGAGCAATTTGACGCCAATTGTCCTTTTCATACAAATAATTAATAGTTAAGAAGGTTAATATACAAAAAAATGCAAACCGGATCGGTTAGATTACGAAGGTTGATCACAACTCGACAAAAATCAACCATTGCCGTGGATAAACCGTAAGTAAAACCATCGGTTGTTGATTTCCAACATTCGAGTGAGCCCTTTGTGGTACTGCAACCTCGTCTAGACAAGAATCTCTTGTAAAGATTCCATGAAAAGCTAACAAAAGTATGTTCCCTACGTGCATTTCGTTTCATAAGTATTACGATTTGCTAAAGTACCACAACAAATGGAATAAAATACCCACAATATAGCATAATAATAATACATTTGTTTATCTAGAGAAAGGGAAAAAAATTAAAACTTTATTTCGTATATATTAATGAGTGAGGTTTCAAGAGAAAAAAAACAGATCTCGCATGAGATTTCTTAATCAAAATCGATAGGGATTGATGCTCAGATTTCCATCGTTAGCAGAATACGTCGGAGCGAATGAGACTGGACGCGTTTTTGTTCGTAGATGTTTCGCTTTACGATAAATTCCATATGATTGACCCATGCATAATAGAAAAACAATACTTGCAGTCAAGACACTAATTACAAATAGTGTTAAACTGTTCATTAATTTCGATGCACAAGTTTCTGATGAACATATTAATGGTGGTAGTTCTTCGATTGTTTCAATTTTTGTTGCGACCAAATTTGTGCACTGAAACAAGAAAAAGATGAACATCGTGACCTACTTTTGCGAAAACATAAAGTTACTAATTCAATCAATGTTTGATTTGCTTCTTGAAATAAACTTAATGATAAATTTGCATTTGCTGTTTCAGTCGACAAATGATTTGCTAGAGCTTCGTTAATAAAAGCAACACTATCCGTCACCTTTTTGTTAAAAATTCATAATCAAAAAAAGAAAACGAATAGGATTTTGATGTAATTCTAACTGTATCTGGACTGTTCTCTTGAAAATTACGAACATGAACAGACAGGCTGCCGAATGAAAAGAGTTGTTCGATGAGTTCGGATGATCGATAGGAAAGTGTGTCACGCCAACATTGTTCATCCGTTATACAGTTTGTTCTTAAATGAGAATGATAAGCAAACAAAAATTTATGAATACGAAACTAACTTGCATGATGAAGTTTGACAGAAAATTGGACAAAAATTAGATAAAATCAAGACCGAAATCCAAATAGTAATCATCAAGGATTAAAGGTAAAAAATACGAAATAAATGTCGATGCATATGTATTTATGAAGGAGAACCGTATATATGCAAATGACAAACGAAAAGAGAAAAAAAACGAGGAAGAAAAGAAAAGAATAAGTATAGAAACAGAAACGAGAGGTAAACTATAAAACTCAATGTGAAAGCAGTGATGAATTGCGATAAGAATATTTCGAGTACTTTGAATGATATCACGTTGTTTTGAAATAATGTATACTGTCGATAGCAAAAAAGAACGAACAGTTATACTATATGTTTTTAAAGGTTCGAGTGCTTCCATCGTATTTGATAGGACTCGTTTAAGCATACAGTATTTTTAATGTATTCATGTTTATTCAAAAAAAATAAAAAACCAACACCTTACAGAGTTCTAAATAATCAGATTAGTAAAAGAAATGTAGTCCTAGAAGAAAATAGAAGTCAGCTCGAGTAAATAATTTTCTTCAGATAATTGTCTAACTGCCTAAATATTTATCATAAAAGTAACTAACACGAGCATAAACAGCATATTGATTGCATGAACTTGAACCTCTACTAACAACTCCAGAACATGTCCATGTATTATTTACAACAGTCATAAATGGAGCTCCATTATCTCCAAGACATGTACGAATAGTGTCATAGCCAGCACAAAATCGACTGAATGTCGATGATATACCGCATGTACTTGTACCTTGTACTTTTATAACCGCTTGCTGAAGTGTATCAGATGGTGAGCCAGTTGTTGATGTTTCACCCCAACCAGCAATTACACCAATGGTACCTTCTGCGGGATCTGAAGTAGTATTTGTAACACAGCATGCTTTAATATTAGTAAGATTCGTTTGGACACTTTCACCAAGTTGTAGAAAGGCAATATCGTTAGCAGTTGATCCAGTGACATATTCAGGTGGATAAGTTACATTAGTTATATTACGAATCACGGCACCACTATCAGAACGTTTGTTAACACCTAGATAAGCAGTGATAGTAGTCGAATTTATGCCGTAGATACAATTAGCTGCTGTCACAACATGAATCGAAGATACGAGAAAACCAGTGCAAACTCGACTTCCAATAGTTAAATAAACTAACCATGGCCAACTGTTGGTGGTTGCTGTCGTTCCACTGATGATACGAGATGAATATGATGGTGAAACTGCTGGACAACCGCATTTAGATTCAGTACTATTACAGGATACACTTGGTGCAGTTAGTGTACTAGTCGAAGATGAATCACGGTCTCTCAAGCCAAGCCCGAGACCAAGACCAAGAGCAAGAGCAAGGACACCGATCAATACAGCTGCACCGATAACAGCAGCAACGATAATGACTATTGTAGTAGTTGCAGATCCTGATGCAGCATCTGGAGCAGTATCTGGTTCAGCACGATAAACTGGTGGTCGGTGAGGCATCTTTGATTTTTCGTATCTGTATATCACCAAATAAAAAAGTGGCTAATTACAATAAATGGTCGTTTTCACAAAGGTTTTTTATACGTGTGTTACACATGAAATATTTAGATATTTTCATTGATTAATTAATTAGTCGTTCATTCATTTATGAAAAAGGAAGAATCAAATGTATCAAAGTATCATTATCAATACAAGATTCTAAAAATTGTATCTTGATATAGGAAATTTACGCAATCAAATTATTTGTCTACTACAAACACACTTAAACAACTATTACGCATATAATTATCGAATAAAATGTACACGTAATTGCAAATGTGGCCATGACAACGCCATCGTCTATCATTAGAAGAACAAACAGAGAGTATAATTACATTCAAATTCTAGGCGGTCTCAAAACAAAAAATTTATTATAATTGCACTGAAGTTGTATTCACACTTCCGTAACTTTTTGAATAACTATGAATAATTGAATATCGATGTTTTTTACGGTGTACATAGTTTCCAGTACGATATGTAACACATGTCTCACAAAAACAAACTACTAAAAGTAAACTAGCAATCATCACCGTAACTATAAATATAGTCAAGTTATTCATTGTTTCCGATGCACAAGTTATTGATGGACACATCAATCGTGGAAGTTGATCAACAGTTGTGATAGCATCGATTGTCAAATTTTTACACTAGTTAAATAAAAAGATTTCTTTTCTTTTTTTGCATTTATGTATAAAAATTACTAATTCAATTAATGTTTTATTTGTTTCTTGAAATAGATTCGACGATAAATTCGCATTCGTTGCTTCGGTGAACAAATGATTTGCAAAGGCTGCAGTAATAAACGCCACACTGTCTACCACCTTTTGTTTTCATCAACAATTCACAATCAGACAAACAAAAAGAATAGAATTTTTATATGAGATACGAACTTCATGTGGATGATGTTCTTGAAAATTGCGAACATGAACAGATAGACTGCCAAATGAAAAAAGTTGTTCGATCAATTCTGACGAATGATACGACAGTGCATCATGCCAACATTGTTCGTCTGTTGTACAATTTGTTCTTAAATCAAGACAATATAAAATAGATCGAATATGTAACTAACTTGCATGACGAAGTTTGACCAGAAATTTGATGAAAATATGATAGAATCAACAATGACAACCAAATAGCATTCATTGAAGGTTTTATGTTAGAGCTATCGAAAAAGAACTGTTGTTACAAAATTTCTTTTTCATATTTTTTTATATATAAACGATATGTGAAGTAAAAGAAAAACAAAAAGGTAAATTGTGTTTATACACGTGTTCTGAAAATGGTCTTTACTATAATCAAAAGCAGAATGGTTTATTCAAAATTATTTTTCATATACTTATATAGAAAAAACATGATTAAGTTAATGTACTAATAGTACTATCGATAAATGATCTATAATATGAAACTCGAGTATAATAAGCATTTGTTCCACAACCGAGTCCATAACTAACAATTCCAGTGCATGACCATAGATTGTCTACAACAGTCATCAATGGACCACCGCTATCGCCTTGACAAGTATCTCTTGTTCCATATCCGGCACAAAATTGTGCGTATGATGTCGAAGCAACATTACAATTTGTTACTGTATTAGCTTGAACTTGGACTTCGGCCTGTCTTAAAACATCGGATACGCTTGATGATTGTCCGTATACTGTTTGTCCCCATCCAACTAGAATAGCAGATTGACCTTGGGTAGGCAATGAAGTGCTGCCTGATGGTAAACAACATAAACCAACGTTATTATTTTTTGTAAAAGTTGAAGTTAATTTTATAACCGCTATATCATTGAGACGATTTGCTGCTGAAGATGAATAACTATCGTGTACTTTATAACTTGATATAGTACTAACTTGACCATCAGAAAGACTTGAACGTGAATCAATGCCGGCATAGATTTTGACATTTGCACTATTAAAACCAGTAAAAGTAAGACAATGAGCTGCAGTAATGACAATATTATAAGAATCAGCAAGAAATCCACCACATAAGAGTTGATTATTATAATAGATAGCAACTACCCAAGGCCATGAATGTGCTGTTGCTACATGACCATTTACAATTTTCGACGAAGCAAATGTTGGTTTAGTAGCTGCACAACCACAAGTCGAAGTACTATAAACACAATTTGCTGTTTCTACTTGGAATGATGATGATGAACTACTTGAATCTTTTTTCAAACCGAGACCTAATCCAACACCAAGACCTACTCCAACAATGATAATACCAGCAATAACTACTAGAACACAAACAACGATAATAACAATTGTTTTCGTGCTGATTCCTGTTGCAGCTTTTGCTGCTGGTTGTGCAACAACAGGAGGACCAAGCGATGGATATTCCATATCTAGTCAATAATGAATCGAACAGACTATTGCAAAAACAGAAAAACAAAATTTATTTGAAATTGAAGCTATGTCATGCCTTTCGTCTTTCTTTGCCCAATTTATTCCGAATATGAAAACAGAAGACTCGGATGAATGATTTCTCTCTATATACAAGGAAGAAAAAAACTATATACTAGATATATTCATACACAGGTAGATGTAGGTGTCTGTATATGTATATTCAATACATAAAAAGTAAAGAAAAAATTGATTTTCTGAAGGAGACATATTTCGGCGTTATTGAGATGTGACTTTCAAAAAATGAATCATTTGTTATGCATAGATTATACGCACCGCATCGACGTTATTGACAGATATTTTGTTTTATAACTTATGATAAAGTTAATATAGCATAATAACCTTGAAATAAAGTATCTCAATTAATCTTTACATCAACAACAATATTCTATCGAAATGAATAAGTAGCTTGTTATCTTGGAAGTATTTCCGTCGTAGAAATAGATTTTCTTTTTATGTTAACTTATTATCATTCATTACATTATACGATAGACATATTCATCGATTGAATTCAATTTCAATACGTAATTGTATTGAACTATCATTATTTGTAGAAGATTCGTCATATTGATATTTGTTATTTATTGAAAAAAAATCGTAGACAAACACAAATGTTGAGATGAACTGATTGAACATGAGTCAACAAGTTCAGTCTTAAGATGAATAGATTGATTGATTTATTTTCAGTTCTTATAGGTTTTCATTTGCCAAATAAACATACGAAAATCGTTCATCCTATTCGAACTGTATGAGACATTTATGTCACCGTTCGGTTGACTTTAACTAATCTGTTGAAAAATGTGTTTTGTTCATCACACAAATGAGCAATTATAGTAACGAAAGAAAATAAAATATAGCTGAGAGCAAAATTTCTCTTGTTTTGTTATAAACAGTCTTTCGATGACCTCTGGCTACATAGCTCAACTTCATTGCTTTTGCGACTATCATTCATGATTAAACATCGTGACTGTCTGAACAACGACACCGATATATAGACAGATTGAGGTTGAGCCGTATGTAATTGTCATCGTCTTATGTATACAATTGTGTGAATGAACAGCATCTTCTTCTCTCCTCATTTGTCGGCCGTGATTTGTGTCACCTCGTCGTATATCATGTTCAAGCTTTATTTAACGAAATACAAATGAGTAAGTAAGAGACAGAGAAAAGATGAGACGACTAGCCTCAACTTTGATCCTCCTCTTTTACTATGTCGAATACACGAGACACTCGAGTAGCCGAGAAGAAGAAGAAGAAGAAGGAAAGAAAGAGAAGTGAATGAATATATGAAAATGCCAAAAAAAAAACAGAACATGAGTGAAGGAAGAAGAGAGTGAGGAAAGAAAAATTGAGTGAAGAAGAGAAAAAAGTTTTTAGTCCATCTAAAGTATGTTTGACGTCAGTGGCAGCGTTGCATTTTTTCTCTTGCTTTTCTTTGCTTTTAGAGGAAAAAAAGAGGGTACATTAACACGTGTTAGCTTTTCAGACAATCATTTCTAAAAAAAAACGAGAGAAAGAGAGAAAAAACCACTCTCGGTCATTATTTGCACTCATCATCCGGATATATATATATTTATTTGACTAGGTAAGTTGAAAATATTCGCATATATTATTATATTTCATTGACTGTATAAGATTTTGATCCCGTAATAAAGAGAGAAAAAAAAACAAAATCGATATAATAATCAAAACTAAAATATACGAAAAGAAAAACTGAGGCAACAGGTGTCAGTAATAGATATTGTTTCGTTGAGTCTGTAATACTTTAACCACATACTCATCCATCGTTTATTTCAAGGTAAATCAACACAACTTGATCGTTTATTCGAAGACTTTTCAATATATATAACCTTTGAATTTCGTTTTATCGATGACAATGACACACTCTTCAGTTGTATTCAAGGCGACCGTTCTCTTTTTTTTTGTTAAATATTTCGTCTAGTTATTATTTAAATATTCTCATTTCTAAATATTTGTTACGCATATTTTCATTTTCAATTATAAACAACAAGCAGTTACTGATTTCATATGCATTTCGGTTTTCTTTTATTCGACACTTTTTCTTCTTCATTTAAGATTAGATTTCATTCTGCATACAAAACCCGTTCGCTTCTCATATTTCATCTTTATGCAAGATATTTCGTTTACGTTTCTTTCTTTCTTTCTTTTCTACTTGATATTATACATGTACATACGTATTTGCATGTATATTGATTCATTTTCAGTTTTACTTCTGTTAGTACTATCTCGTTCGATAACCTCTTCAATCATATGAGTCGACGTAGGCATCTTTTATGTATTGCTTAAAGGCAGAAAATGAAAACATTTGAAACGAAAAACTTCGCATGGTGTGAACATGTGTACGTATATATATATATACACACACACGTTCAACTCTCCAAAGAGATTACGACGGAGCAATTTGCACTTGTAAATATTCTTGCGTCACCGCATGCACTTTACAATCTTCATCTTCTTCTTTTTCTTTTATCGTCTATTACCCGTGACTATTTCATTTAAGTTGTTGTTTCGTAGTTCAAGACTTTTGATATGTATATATATATATATATATATATACAAATATGTTTCGGATCGACGATTGAACGATTACGCAAATGTAGATGAGAACATAAAAATATATGCAAGTATATTTAAAAAAAAGCTTAACGCTTGATCGCAAATACCAATGTATGTATATAAAGAGGCGACAACGATTGATTGTGCATGCGAAACATGAATAGTGTACACATGCATATATACACGAAATAAAACCGTTAAAGAGAACCCTGACATACAACTATCGATAATGATTGTTTGAGCAACCGTAGTGTTCAATTATAAAGATGATTGTAAACATATCGTTGATTTGAATTTCGAAAAAGATCAAAGATAAAGGAAAGAAATTTACATTTGTAAAGAATAAGATTAAAATACTTTTCGTTTCTTTCTTTTTTTCGATCCAATTGAACAGTTGATAAGTGTGATTCATTGCATAGTTTTTGACTTTGACAGGATGCTTATGGTTACAAAAATATTTATTTATCTACTAAAGAATATTAGACAACAGTATTAGTTTGCATTAGCTTGATAATTCTTGTATCAAACGAAAAAATCCTTTATAATCAAGGTAAAGAAGTCAAAAAGAGGGCGGAAAAGAAAATTTAAAAGTCAAACATCTTCGTTTTTTTCATTTTATTATTTACTCTTTCAATTGGAAGACGAATGTCTCTTCTTTTCATTTTCATCTCGTGTTTCATATCTAACCTTTATTGATTCATCTCGCCTCCATAAAAGTTATATGAATAACATTGATTTTTCTTTCTTTCTTTCTTTCTTACAGGTGTATAATCACAGACGAAAAACAAATTTTCAATGATTCATTTCGATATATAAAATCTTGAAGGAATATAAATATCTCCATCAAACGAATAATTTACTGTCAAATATTGAATAATGGCAAGCAGTTCGTCTGATGCGCTTGCAAAAAATGAAGATAATAATACCGATGAAACACAACAATTTCAACAAATCATTCGTGAACGAAAATGTAAGTAAAACAACAACAACAAAAAAAGCAGATTATTTTATTGAGAAATGTCTGTTCGCCTACTTATATCCATTGCAATTAGACATTGTTTGATGATTGATGTAATAATTGTTTCTTTGACAAAATCCTTGGATTTAACGAAGGACAGTGCTTTTGTCATGATCTTGTCATGTTCACTGGTTAACTTTCTATTTTGTTCTTTTCTCTTTTCTGTACCTAGAACAATATATCGTACTATATAATATATAGATATGTACGTATTGTTGATAACTGAAGAAGAAGAAGAAAAAAAAATGCGCACGCAAAACTACGAGATGTTTCTCTGTCGACACATACATATAGTTCAGACAAGCGTAAAAGAGAGAATAGATCGATGATAGGATAGAGATAGATGTTGTTGGAATGTACGACGAGACGAACAGAGGCATAAATATTGCATTGATGCGGGTAAAATTCTCTCGATTACTGTTTTGTGCCTAAGTGTACATAAAGAAAGAAAAGAAAGAAAAAAAAAGAACACGAAGAGAAGAAAAGAAAAAAAAATGAGAAGCAACGCCCTCATTGTGGTATTATAGATAAGCAACAGTCTGTCAGAGAGGTATACCACCATCCGATCTTCGTTATTCTCTGTTATCATTATTATTATTATTTTTATTATTATTATCATCGTCGTCATCATATTTCTTGACGTCGTTGTCTTATAATATCCTTGTTTGATGATATTTGAGAATGAATTCGTCGTGAATCTATTTAATTAATTAGAATTTATTCTTTCGATTAAACGTCAAAATTCTTTTCTATCATGGATGAACAAATCGATGACATTGATGAAAATCAAGCATGTAAGTCAACGAGCAAACCTAAACAAGATAGTAGATCGATTCTATCAAACTTTTCAATTTGAGTAATGAATCTATTCGAATCAACATCCTCCAATCATTAACTAGAGTTCAATGGACTCCCACTGTGAAGTCAAAATATAACCACATATGTATATACGCAGTATGTATGTGCCGATGGCAGAAATGATGACTATATAGTATCTACTTGTGAGAAGTATATGTGAGTAAATCGAGAGAATAGAAATGTTATAAATATCTAAAAGCATTTTTCTTTGAGTACAATGATAAAAGTCGAGTATTTGAAAAAAGGATTTTCAAACAGTTCACCGTCTGCTAATCTTCTCATCTTTGTTAACAAAAGAGGCAGTTCTAGTCAGACATATAAATCTCTTATCTATCAGCTTATTATCTCTACTATATACACATTATTCAAACAAACAAATGAACATTCTCACATGCCATGACCTAACAACAGTTAACATTCTGATTAATTAATAGAAAAAAAAATAGTTCAATGTTGACAACTAGTTTGATTCGTTTGCTTTTTTTTTCATCGATGATTTATGCATTTTGCTTGATCATTATCAATCGTTAAGTAATATGTTCATTCATTCATAAAAAAAATCGCCATTCATTATGAACATATATTAAATAACGGCTCGTTTGATTTTTTTTCTTCGTTGCTATTTAGACGAACGAGAAGATATTCAAAAGAAAGCGTTTACCAAATGGATTAACAATCAATTGGGAGATGTAAGTTTTTCGAAAACAAAAAAGAAGGAAAAATAATACTTGATTGATTGATATTCAAGACGAATTCAACATCAACACCAGTAACAGATCTATTTCAAGATTTACGCGATGGAGTCATTCTACTTCGAGTCTTGGAAGTTCTTACCGGGAATGAATATGTAAAGAAAACTATTTTCTCATGACATTTCTCATTGAATTATTGATGTTTGTCTTGTTTCTAGAAAAGAGAAAATGGAAAAATGCGTGTACATCATATCGGAAATGTCAATAAAGTCATTGCTGTATTGAATGAATTTGGAGTATGATTGAGAGTGATTTTTTGTTGTATTATGTCATGTTCTTTTTTTCTTGCCGTTATGATAGATTAAACTTTTGAGTATATCATCAAATGATATTGTCGATGGCAATCCAAAACTAACACTCGCATTAATCTGGTCAATAATTCAATATTGGCAAGGAAGAAACGTTATGAAAACAGCGGCGAATGATTCCGAACAGACGAATATCGAAAAAGTGTTATTGAATTGGTGTCAAGAGCAAAGTCAAGGGTTCGATAAAAAGCGATAAACTTATTGAAATTTCTTAACGAAATATTTATTTAGATACAAAGGTGTTGAAATCAAGGATTTTACACGTAGTTGGCAAGATGGTCTTGCATTTAATGCATTAATTCATAAATTTCGTCCGGATCTATTCGATTATGAAGATATCCTACAGAATACAGCTGCAAGAAATCTTGAACATGCATTTAGCATTGCTAAACAAGTCTTTAAAATTGAACGATACCTCGATGTTGAAGGTTCGAAACAAATTCATACATCTTCATTTATTTTTCGCTTCTCTTCTATTCAGATCTTCTTGGAGAATTTCCCGATAAAAAATCTATTTTAATGTACGTTATGTGTCTTTTTCAACAATTACCAACGAGTAATATTATTATCGAAGATCAAGAAAAGACAAATGATGATAATGCAGACACGATGGAGACACAAGTTTGTTGTGAAAACTAGAAATCAATAGCGAAATTGTTTTTGTTTTTAGACTCCATCGGAAAATGGTTCTGATGATTTTACGAATTATCAAACAAATATGGAACGAGTTCTTAAATGGCTTCTTAAACTTGAAGAAGATCTCGATCAACAAGATCAAACACCATCGAATGATCTTCAAACTGTCAAAGAACAATTTCAAAATCATGAAGTAAAATTCAAATATTAAAAATTAAATTTTTGCATTTTGTTTTTGAAAAAAAACAAGGTCTTCATGATCAATTTAACTCAAGATCAAAATCAAATTGGCGATGTTTTACAACAAGGAAATCTTCTATTAACATCAGTAGACATTCATCTTTCACAAAATGAAGAAAACGAAATCAAAGAACAAATGAAAATCATTAATCGACGATGGGAATCTTTACGTTCGAAATCACTTGATCGTCAGACAATGTAAAGCGAAAAATCCATTCACTATCTTGATTATATTCTCTTGTTTTTAGTCTACATAAAACTTTAATGAAACTTCAAATCGATCAGATCGAATCATTTGATAATTGGTTATCACAGACAGAACATTTGATAACCAAAGATCTCGATCTTCTCAATGAAACATCAACGGGCATTCAACGACAATACGAACAGTTAGCTCAACTACAAGATGAACTTGTTTCTCAACAGCAAATCACCGAATCTCTACAGAATATGATTATTGTTGTTGATGATTCGTCGTCATCGAATGAAAATGATTCAATATCGAAATATACGTCGAGTGATATTGAACAGAAACTATTGAATTTAAGTGAACGTTGGGCAAATATTTGTAATTTCGTTCAAACTCGTTGGGTACAATTACAAGAAATCAAACCCGTTCTCGAAGAAGTCGAAAAAGATACGTCTAAAATCGAACTATGGTTAACAAATAAAGAACAACAAATTCAACAAATACTCACTGAAAATAATCTCAGTAATACTGATGTTCTTATGCAACATGTTAATCTCATCGAAGTAAAAACGATGGTTAAGAGGAAATTTTCTATGTTTTTTCTTTTCGTTTAATTAGAAAACTGAAACTGAAATCGAAGATATTCGACAATCGATCTATGCAGTTCATAAAAATTTTGAAATTATGAAAACTTATTATGATATTTCGAAAACAAATCAATTGAACAAAACCGACGAACAATTGAAAAACTTTCAAACACGTTGGTCGACATTAATCGATAATCTTGAAAAATGTTCAGCAAAAGTAAAATTTGATTTTCAAAGGACAACAAACAAATAAATCATCGATTACGTTTAATTTTAGTTGAAAACAACGAATTTAGATACGGAACCAATCGATCAGCAACCAACAATTTCACTTGATAATTCCGATGATTCGATAAAGAAAAAACAAAAACTCGAGAATTTAAATTCGATTAAAGTTGATTTCGATTTATCAGCGAGAAAATATCTCGATTGGATTGACAATATCGAACGAATCCTCGAAGAAAAACCAGCCAATCCAACCGAACTTCATCAACGTCAAGACATTATTCAAGTACAATCTAAAAAAACCAAAATAATCGTCAATAATTTGTTTTTTCTCTCTTCCCAAAGGAAATTAAAGCAAAATATCAATCGTATGATGATCAATTTCAAGCTCTTATCCAAACCGGACATACTTTAACTAAACAATTAAAAGACGGTAATAGGCAACACTCGAAATATCATATTGTCTTCAAAGTACTTTCTCCTATTCTAGAGAATCAGAATTCAACAGAACATGAAGTATCATTGAAAACACTCGAAGATCGTTGGTTAGAACTCTATCAGCAGATACTTCGATCCGAAAAAGACCTTGAACTAAATCTTATTACCAGCGAACTCGATGCATTAACGCAACAACGTAATGAAATACAAGTCTGGTTGGATACTGTTCCGCCTTCATCAACATCGAGAACTGAACTTGAGGTATTAATAAAAAAAGAACTTTCTTTTTTTTTTCTTTTATTAACTCAATTAATCTCATTACATCATCTGGACGTGTCGATAATTAGCAGGTGTTGCCCTTTTCTCTCTTTCTGTTGTTGAGTTAAAAACTACCTACATCTAATCAGTGTTATTTATCACATCGTTTTTGGTAGAACTAATAGAATGATAGTTGATTGACCGTTAATAATATCGTTAGAAGACAAATCGACATCAAGAGTGTGATAACATCGACGGAATCGAAGAAAACAAGGTTATTCAGAAAAGAAAAAAGTTATTCTTTCTTCTCGTGTTTGTTCAATCAATAGTGATTAGTCATCAATTACAACAAAAAAAAGAGAAAGAATGGCCGAAAAAGGCATCAGCTGCAAATACTTAAATACTACCTATTGCGGTTTTTTTTCTTCTTCTTCATTTTGTCCGGCATGTATTTTTTCTATGCATTTCTTTTCTCTTTCCTGTCATTTACCTTTTTTTTCTTCTTCTCTCTCTCGTTGGAAGTCAGTCAGTCAGTTACAAGCGTCACCACAAAAACGCGTTTTTTCTTTTTCTTCTTCTTCTTCTACTTCTTTCGACTCATCGATCTAATCATGCATTTTTTTGCTGGTTTTTCTTTTTCTTATTTATGGAGACATACACGTACATATAAACATTTGTTTTTTAAGACGATACTTACGTATAATATCGGTGTATTTACGTATGTATACACCTGATGAATAAAAGCTTTGGAGAGAAAAACCTTGATAATAACTGTCAGAAATTTATAATGAGATTTTTTGCAATATTATTTTCGCTTTTTTTTTCTTCATATAAAGAAAAAGACAATAAGAAATCGATAATGTTCTTTTTTTTCGACTATTCGAAAAAAAACAACTGAGATAATATGAATTGTAATTATTGATTTATTTTCTAATTTTTCAACTCTAGGTTAAATTAAAAGGTCTACAATCATATAACGAACGACTAGCTCAAGTCAAACATATGGCCAATCGTTTCGATGCAAATATAAGTCAACGTACTGAAGATTTAGAACAATCATGGAATCACACACAATCTCAACTCCGTAAGTAGCACAATATGAATATGCATTGCCTTTTTGTCCTTTTTTTTTCTTCTTCGTCGATTTCAACTTCTCTTCAAGTGTACAGTATATGATTTCATCACTATTCGCAATCAACCTCCTCTCCTCCTCCTACTCATTCTTCTTCTCATCATCACGCTTGTTATTCAGCTTTATTTCGAATGGAGATCTGTCGTTGATTAAAGGGTCGGCATGAGAAGTGTATACGTGCGTATGCATGTAGGTCACTATTAACTCATCTGACCGAAACAAAGGAAGGAAGAGAACGACGAGGTTATCTTTACTGACCACTGGTCTATCGCATACGAAATCATTGCATTTCTTTTCTCTGCCGTTATTCGATCAAAGTGCGTTGATATATTTACGATATAGTTGAGGTTGAACGTATGAAACTGATCAAACCATATACGAATACTACTCATTCATATATATATATATACATATACATATACATGTACATATATCGTCAATGTCATGGTCGGAATTATCGATGTTGTATATGATCGTGTAGCATAAAGCACAACGAGAGACGACATAGAGAAAAAAGAAAGAAAGAACAAGTACAATGAGACGAGCGAGCAAAGCGAACGAGTAAGATTGTCGTTAGTAAATTTGGGTTTGTTCTCGCGCTGTCTATATATATAAATATATATATATATGCGTGTGTGTGCGCGTGCAAGCGGTTCTGCTCGAATTTTTACTCTGTCCCAACGAACGAACAAGTAAAAGAAAGAGGAAAAAAACACAGAGACAGAGACTTTCTCTCTCTCTCTCTCTGTCCGTCCCTTCATCTCATCTGTTGCACGATGTGTCACTCTTCAATACGAATATGCATGCTTGCTCTTCTGTATGTTGTCGAGTTGACGACCGCGTGCAGCTGCGTCACTAAGTTGTCTAGTGAAAAAATCGGAAGATGCAGAAAAAAAAGGCGAGGAGGTAGAACGAACAAAAACTAGGCTGGATCTATTTTGATTAAGCTTCTGTAGGCTGATAGTTGATGTCAGTTTTCAGATTGGATTATGCGTGTGCGCCTACTCCTCTATTCTTCTCTATGTAACTATTTGTCCTAATAGACTCCATTCGTTATTCTTTCCAACACGCGTACATACGGATATAAAATGATGAATCAGACGTATTTTCTATGAATTATGCATCGAACGCATGTCATACGATAGTTTTCAACTATCCGTGATATTTTATCTTCTCTCTTCTATATTAGTGTGTTTCTATCGTCAATAAAAAATCTATTTTTTGTTTGTTTGTTATCTGATAAGGTGAACGAACGATTCCTATCGAACATATGCAACAACAATCATCCGGAACGATTCATATCGATGTACAAACGGGTACATCATCAGTTCCAATCAGTCCCAATGATCAACAGCAAACAACGAATCTAAATCCATCGATTGGTGAAAATGGAAGTCTTTTTACACTAACAAATATTTACACATTTGGTGGGAACGATAGTAATTCGTTCAATAGTTCAACAGATTTATTAGGCGATAAATATCGTATAAAATCATTAGTTGAAGTATTTGATCAACCATCATCTCAACAAGATAGCGACTATGAACGACATTATCGTGAAACACATTCATCGTCGTCTTATACGCGAAGAATTCGTCGAAGTGAGACTGATGCATATGATTATGGTGATAGTGGAAATTACGATGCGAAACGTTATCAACATATTTATGAAAGTGCAACACCAGTAAATGGTAAATTCATTCACGGTGAGTCTTTCGTTTTGTTCGTCTTAATGATTTATTTGTTTGTTTGACATTCGTCTCGAGTTTTTTTGTTCTTTCTTCTGTTCTCAGGGGAAAGAATTCTTTTTCGTCTAATTGTTGTTTTTGTTTGTGTCGAAAAAAAAGATCAAAAGAAAAGAAGAATTCCTCTCGTCTAGATCAAAAACTCTCCGGTACTGGCGATTTATCATTATTACCTACCGTATTTACTGATACTCAACAAAAACTACGTGCATGGCTTGAATACGTTGAACAATCTCTGTTAAAAGACAAAATTCGTATCAGTGATATTAATTCAATACTCAGCAAGAAGAAGATCTACAAAGATTTGCTCGATCAAACATTTGAACAGGAGCATAATCTCGAAGTTCTCAATGAAATCGCACGAGAATATTATTCGAAAGTAACGATTGATGTCAGTCGACATATACAATCGGAATTGACGAATTATCATGATCGTTTATCCGACGTGAAAATGTTCTTGAGTGAATGTCTCACGAAATACAATCGTTTAGAGAAAACTTTAACTGAATTCGAAGTAAAAAAGAATGAATTTTGTTTGAAATCAATTGATAGACGAATGTTCGTTTGTTTTTTCGTGTAGAGTGGCGTTGAAGAAGTTAAAATTTGGATTCGAAACGCTCAACCACGTTTAACAACCAGTGATACAACTTCACGTGGATTAGAAAATCAATTAGGACGAAATCAAGTAATGAAAATAAACGAAAACGAGAAAAACAAACGATTGAATTGAATATTTTGTTCAGACTCTTCAAACTGAAATACGTGAGATGCAAACAATCATGAATCGTTTGAATCGAGATGTTGTCGATTTAACTCAATGTGCTGACGAAAATCTCGCACGACATTTACGTGATGAAATGCAACGATTAAATGAAAGTTGGAGTCACATTATAAGTTCAACGAAAGTGAACGCACAAAATATTCAAGTAAATTTCGATTGATAAACCAAATCGTATTTGCAATCCAATGATTTAGGATACATTGAAACGTAATCGAATATTTCAAGAAGAAATCTATGAACTCGAAGAATGGATACAAGAGATCGAACGAACAATGGTTATGAGCGATTCAGTGATTTTCCGTCAAGAACAACTTCGTGAACGATTCGAACAGTATCAAGTAGGACAAAACGAACTTTTCTTATTCGCATTTTTTCTTCTTCTTCTTCTTCTTCAAGAAATTTCAAACTGAACTCAATATCAAAGAATATACTGTTCGAACATTAGTCGATCAAACACGACATGAACTAACTCAATCAACATCACCGGAACTAGCACATAGTTTAGATTCATTAATCACTAATTGGTCGAATCTACAGAAAAAAGTCGATAATAAACTAGCGTTCTATTCCGATGTTTATAAACTTCATGAAGAATTGAAGGATTTATTACAAGAAGAAAATCTTTGGCTTGATAATCTACAAAATAAAATCTATTCGACAACAAGCGGAGGTGCCGATGCTGAAGAAACATCCGAAGAGCTCGATGTAAACGCAAACGAATTCTGATATTTTAATCGATTAATTTACTTCTAGATTCTCGAACGATTTGTTAAAACTCATTCGAAAGTCAATTATGAGAAAATTATCGAGATCTATGATCGTCTTCAATCAACCAACATCTCAATACCAGCTACCAGCAGTCAAGTTACTCAATTTCAAATGCGTTGGAATCAATTACATGACGATGTAAATATTAAACAAAACTTCATTCATCGATTCATTTGTCGAGTTTTTAGGTTGTGAAAAAAGTTCAATCGCTTCATACTCAAATTTCTGATTATCAACAATTAGGACAACAGATCACAACTATGCAAGAATGGATAAGACATACGGATAATACATTGAATGCACGATTGAGAGATGGAGTCTATGCTGATGATGTACCGGGCGAACAAGATGTAAGACGACAGTGTTCAATATTGAAAAGATTTACGAAGATACTCTTCGTTTTTCTAGAGATTGATATCGGAATTCAGTCATTATGAATCATTGTTATATACGATTGAAGAACGTATTCAAACATTACGAGTAACGGGCAAACATGATGCAGCTCGCCGACTTGAACAACAATATAATTCAGTGAAAGTAAGATCATTTAAGAAATATTTCGAATACGTTTATTTATTTTTTTGTTCTTCAAGAATCAATTTGTTCAATTACAAAATAAATTTCGGCAATTTCAAAAACCTTCCGATTTCGAACCGAAATACGCTCGAGCACGTCAAATTTTACAAGAAGTCGAACATCATCTACACTCATTGGAAATTCGTTCCGACGAGCCTGAAATCGTGCATAATCAATTAGACCTTTGCAATGTAAGATTTCACTTCGAAACTTTCATAATTCATATTCACGTAATCTTATTTAGAAACTCTATAAAACTCTTTCGGATATTAAATCTGAAGTTGAATATGTTATTCGTGTTGGCCGAGGTATTGTCGAAAAAGGACAAACTGAAGGTTCACATGAATTAACACGACAAATCGATCAATTGAAAACTATGTACAACGATCTTGGAGGACAAGTAAATCGAAAACGAACATCGTGAAATTGTTTTCACTGTTTTGTTTTTCATCAAAGGTCTCAAAAATTAAAACTCGATTGGATAATGTCGAACATCATCTACGAAAATTTCAAAAGGAATATTCGCATATACACGAATGGTACGTCAAAGCCGATCATGAAATACGTAAAATCGAAAATAAACCCATGTCAAAAAATACGAGAGAAGAAATCGATTGGATACGTGTAAGTAAACACCTCAAATGCAAACAATCTATTCAATGTTTCTTATTTAGACAACAAGAAATGATATTCGAAAATTAGACGTCAATTTTGAATCATTGAGAACACTAGAACGTAATGTTCAACGTGACGCTGAACGACAATTGCCGAGTTTAAATAACAAAATCAGTGAATTACGTCGACAAGTCGAGCAATTGGATCGAAGACTTCGCGATCGATCGGAAATTGTTGAGGTAAAAAGAACTAATATATGACCTCCAGTTGTCATCGATTTAACTGAGAACACATATTGATGTAATATGAACAAGTGCAATCCATGTGTGTGTTTGTATTTCTCATCCTACATGGATCTCTCTCTCTCTCTCCCTATTTTGGTTTTGCTCTTACTCTCCAATTGATAGCAATTATTCGTTTGACCGATTTCTTTCGAACAGAAGAAAAACAAAGCATTCTTTTTCCTATCGAGCACGAGTGATAATGATGGTTTGATGAATATTAAGACTGAGCTATCCCACATCGATCGATAATGATTTATATGATGGGAAAGAATATATATATATATATTATCCATCGATAGAATCAAATCGAAGGCGAAGTACAGACACAGTCTGTATATACCGTGTGCCTATGCCATTCACTGACGGACGACGAGCAGAAGAACAAGGCAGAGAAAATGGTTATGTTATCTTAAAGAAGTCATCGCATTTTCCTTGTACCATTTCTGTGCCGTTCTTTTTCTTCTTTCTCTCTCTATTCATTAGGTTTACTGATTTTGTTCTTTTTTCTCTTCTTTCTTCGTCTTCTTCTTCTTTCTCGACAATTTATATCTATTAGTACAGCTAACAAATAAAAAAAAACCACATCGACTCTCTTCTCATACTTGCTCGTAAAATATTACTGTCGTACTTCTCTTAACTGACATGGTTATACACATCTTTTTTCTATATATCATCTATCGATGCTCTCTCTCTCTCGTTCTATGTAGACTATTTTTTTGAGGAAAAAAGATGGGTCGACTCAATACTCTTTTTGTCTTTGTCGTTTTCTTCTGTACGACTGATAGTAGTGATTCAACCTTGGATCTTCTTTCTCTACTAATTATATCTGATATTTTCCAAACTCCTACTCACATGCTGTGCTTGTCAACAACTTTGCTGGCCAAATCAACGCTAAGACTAGTTGGGAGGGAAAGAACAGAAAATGAAGAACAACGTCGTCATTATTTTCTCTCATTTTCTTTTCTGCACATCAATGTTTATACAGTGTGTTCGAGCTTGTTTGTTTCATCATCATCAATCACCTCCTGCCTGTCGGACGTCGATGTGTGAACGACTTTGCTAGATATCGTTTCTCCTTGTACCATGTTGGTTAACTCGTTTCTCTTTTTCTTCTGTTCTTACACTATCACCACCTACGAATATCCGAAGAAAGATGAGGACAATAGATAAATAGGTGTTACTAAATCGAATCATCCATTACCCTTGCTTTCTTCTTCTTCTTCTCCTGCCATCAGTAAATGAGTTCTCTCTCTCCTTCTCGCTCTGTGTCTATTTCTCTCTTCCATTCTCTTTGTTTCTCGTTTGTTGTCGATTTATAATTGATATAACTATTGTCGTCTTCAGAATAAGAAAACGATCAGGAGAGAATGAGAGGTGACGTTAAATACACGACGTCATCACATTCTGAACCATCACGTCGTTATCATAATTTACTTTATATTCCATTTGAATCGGGCTATGATTCATCATCAGGCGTATCAGCATCATCATCAAGTGTTCTTTCTCCTATTGAATATATTATCTATCCCATTGGTTTAAGAAAGGTATAATTATCTCGAATTGACCATGAAAAAACTGTTTCTTTTTACTATGCATACATAATTCATTGAATTACTGTTGCGTTTTCTCTTTTCAAATAGGGTCAAGTGCGAAAATTAGATCATGAATATGAAAGATTCAGTCAAATCTATCAAGAAATCATCATTCGATTGGATAAATTAGAAAGTTTACTATCCGATGCTGAACGTGTTCTTGATGTAACAAGGATTTCCGTAAGTCAAAAGTCAAGTATATCTATAGTTCTTTAATTATGTGCTTTGATTCGTCTCTATAGCAAGTACATGAAGAGTTACGAAGTGTACGAACTCAACTCGATGACATTCTTAATCTTGGCCAAGAACTTGTTTCTCGTAGCGAAAAATACAGCAAACTCGTCGCTCCAGATATTGAAACTATAACACGAAAATTCGAAGATTTACAACATCGTATTCGTATTATTCAGGTTAGTAATTGTTCTGTATATCTTAGTCATCGATGATTCATGCTTGGTAGTCATTAATTGATTGATTCTAACTAAAAATTCGTAGTAAATTAGTACCTAGATTCATTTAAATTAGACACCCGATATATTTTTTTCGTTCTCTCTATCCCCTTTTCTATCCTTCCTTCTTGGGAACGTCAAATTCTTGCAGGAGACATTGGAAAAACGTACACGTGAACAACAACAACAACAGCAAACAACGACAACGACGACAACAACAACAACAACGAATAATAATTTACAAAATAATCAACAAGATGATGTTCGTCGAGAGTATTATTCCGAAAAACGATATAATCGAACTGAACGCGAATCGCGTCGTCGTTCGCCATCGGAATCGTCCGATGTTAGCACGACACACGGCGCTATTGATGAAGAATTCAAGAAAAAATATCTACGTTGTCTCGCCTACATGAAACTAATCGAACGTTTATATGAAAATCAACAGGAAACCGACGATGATCGTACGGTTACACGTCGTCGATCCAGACGAGTACGACACACATCTACTTTCGCTTACATGCATGTCGAATTTTGAGCTTGTTTCTAAAGTGCACGACTTAGCAACCAACTGTTCTGTTTTGATTTTTGATTAACTATTTTGTGTTTGACACGAGTATTTTCAATTCTAGGATCGAGTTAATATTCAAGATCGACCTGAATACGAAGAAATCGAACGAATTATACGCGAAACCGAAGAACGAGCTTATATTGTTGAAAAGACTGATGTCGAACAGGCACGCCGAATTCGAGAGAAAATCCGACGACTTAAAGTAAATTTCTTCTTCGAACATCATCATCGAGTTCGATTGTGTGTTGTAGGAATGTTTGGAAAATCTACGAACGCGTTCGGATGAATACGAAGCGGGCGATGAAATTATTCGATTCAATGAACGACATGAAGAACATATTCGTACCATAGATAGAACAGTACCAAGAGAACGGGTAAGAAAATCGAGAGAATTCGAATTCTGTATTTTTTGGCAACGAGAAAACTATTGATTGGTCAATGATGATTTCAATTGTAATGTTTAACAAAATAGATATTTGGATGTAAATTAGTTTTCTGATGGTTTATCTAGTTCGTTCTTTGTGAACGACGTAGTTCGATGTATTTCGTACATTCTGAAATTTGTTTTCAGAAAGTCGAAATTAATAGACAGTTTCTCTTTTTTGTTCGTATCTCTCTTATAAATAGCGTTTAGTACGCTAGTATTATTAGATGAGTTCTTCATTAATCATGGCAATGACATTAATCTTTTGGATTTATATACACACACACACATATGCATATGAACTGAGACCATCGATAATGAGAAAAATATCTGAATTGCCATTTTCATTAACGAATCGATATTTGCCTGTCTGATCTTAAACAAATAGAACTCGGGCATTTTTTATCTTTCTCTTTTCTATTCTAGGAATTTGATTCCGATTTTATTTTTGATGTCGATGATACACGATCAGTAATCAGTGAACCTGCGCCACACTACAATAAATATCGTAAAACTGTTCATTCACTTGAGCGTTACCGACGCGATGATCACAATCATTTTGCTCCAACGCATGAAGAATATCAATTACAACCATTATTACGTGTTCGTAGTTTGAAAGCCATCGATCACCGAGCAATAAGTGCACCATCATCGCCTATCTTACAACCACGTTATCGTTCCTATGAACGTTCGAATGTTCAATACACAAAGCAATCATCGAACCAACAAGGCTATCAAGATCATGTTCAAAGTTCAATATCGAAATCGGCAAGTATGCCAAACGGTGGTTTTCCACTTCAACAGAATCTCTTACCGCATCCGCCGCCGCCACCACCACCGCATTTCTATCCGCAACAACCGATGGTCTATCGTGAACGTATTATTGATAAACATGTTGCTGAACGAAGTACATCACGCGGCGAATCTCATCGACAACATCATCAAGAATCGAGCGGACATGTTCAACAGCAACATGCACGTTCGGCAAGTGCGAGCGGACAAAGTCAAGCAGTGAATCGATCGATACCCGTTCGATATGAATCATCAAATGCCAATGCTAATTTTGCATCATCATCGGGTAGTTTTCGGCAAGCAAATGGATTCTCACAAGAGCAATATCCAGCGTATTTTCATAGCGAACAACATGCCAGTAGTAGTAGTAATGCAGGTGCTGGCGGTTATCGTCAACAACATCATGATCAACAGACTCATATCCCTCAACCAGTCGGTCGACATCCGACACGTATTGTCAATTAAGGGCAAACAAAGACTCCCTTGTTAATATACATATGCATATATCTTTAATACACAAGAAAAAGAGAGTTAATCCTACTTAAATTCTACTCAAACGATTTGTTTGCTGTGTGTATAAGCGTACGCTCTTTAATTTTCTTTTTCTTAAACATTTTCTTAATTGCTTCAAAGTTTTTCTTTAAGTTTTCTTCTTCTTCTTCTTTTTCTTTGTCTTTTTATGAAATATCGGTGCCAGTACGCGCAGTGTGTTTTTTCAAAAACGAAAACAAAGAAAAACTCTATTAATCTGGCATCTGTTTTTCATTCGTCTTTACGTTTTTCTCTTCCTTGCAAAACAAAAAATTGTCTATCGTTCAACAACAACAACAACATACAAAAAAAACAAACGTTTACTAGTACAATTCGTGTCTTTTTGTTTTTTCTTTTCTTTTAATAAATATATAAGTATTTGCAGAGAAAAAAAAACAATACACAAGTCTGTTCGCCCATTGAGATCTACAGGCAATAGAAATTTGTATTTCGTATCTGCCAGACTGAGATGATAACAACAAGAAGAAGACAAACGATGGCGACATTGCCCGAACTATCATGCGTACATATGTCATTTATTGATGAGAGAGAAAGACACAAAAAAAATAGTCATTCGTTTTTTTTCTGACAATTGATGGCAATGAGAGAATGGTAAAATAACGATTGTACATAGTTTTAGCCTTTTGTGCATCTGTTTCGGAGAGGAGGATGATAATAATAATAATAAATGGGAAGGCAAATATGAATGAAAGAGAAAGGAAAAAGGAGGGAGAATGTAGAAGTAAAAGATGTGCAATAACGATATACAACAATGTCCTTGCTTTTTCCTACCATCATTACCTCCGACCACAAGTGGGGAGAGAGAAAAAGTCAAGCGAGAGAAAGAATAAAGAGATAAATTGATCAAACCAATATGTATACAGCTATTGCTACCAAAACAATTAACGATTTTTTACGCGTTCTCACACACATACATATCTATTCGACGATCCTGTTGATTTTGATCGAGTAACTATTTTGGCTTGTCTGTTTATTTCACAGTCAACCTTGATGCACTATTGACATAGCCGACAATTAGACATTGGTTGATTTCTGCTTCTCGGTCTTCCTTTTTTTAGCTTTTTCTCTCTCTCTTGTTAACGAAGATATTTTTTCCCCGACTTGTTATCGTTGTCTTGTATTGTTCCAATCAAATATCACACGCAAATCCATCATCACATTGTCTACATGAAAATTTTCTCTGAATAGGAAAAACCTAGGTCTCAATGTCATCGCCTACAGAACAAGAAGAAAAATCTAACGATAAAAAGGAGAAAATACCTTCGGATTTGATTCATTGTGTCCAAAAATTGTTATCATCTGTATCAACTTTAAGTAAACATTTATCTTTATTAAATATTCAACAAGAACCAAAAGATCGATCTGATGAATTGACAAGTAAACTACAAGTAAGCAAACGATATGCATCTCCTATCGATATATATAATTCTTCGGTAAATCCCAAGGTTAACAAGTTGATCTAGCTATATATCTATCTATCTTGATATCCATCCATCTATTCATCTAGATAATGCAACAACTATTTACTTTGATCAGAATTTTGAATTAATCTTTAACCTTGATAGGAATATAGAAAAATATCAAATTACAATCTTCTATCCAAAGATACAATCTGATTTGTTATATAAGCAGAATAACAATTAGAATTTCCACACGGAAATTGTCTTCTGTTGAGCTCTATTAATCTATTTATAGTGGTGGTGGTGGTTGTGGTGTTCTTGTCAAAGGTGTATGATTATCTTTCTTTCTTTCTTTTTCTTTCGTTCGTTCTCTTTTTCTTAACTTCCACTTTATAATGACCTTAAGACAAATACTTCAGCATTGTAAAGTGACTATAAATCCTGCGCTTTTCTCTCAATTCAAGTAAATAGTTTCATGTTCGACTTAGTACAAAGGACTTATTTTTCTCTCTCTTTCTCATTTCTGTTACATAAAATATTCATTTGTTTAATTATCTTAAGACAAGACAAGAGAAAAAGAAGAGAACGATATGATCTTTATTCTATTCGTATAGAAATGACTATCATCGTTATGAGATTCTAATTCATACGCATCTATGCTTTGCTGCTAGTGTTGTTTAATCATCTTTTGTATGTTCCGTAATAGCTCATAACTTTTCTTTCCTTTTGCACTTGATTACTTGCCAAACATACACATATCTATCTCTCTCTATATAATAGTCAAAACTTAGTAGCCATTGTGTGTGCGTGTGCTCGATTCATATAAAAAGAAGAAGAGCTTCTTCACAATCCATTTCTTTTTCTTCTTCTCATGTCAACCCTTGGGATAGAGATAAATGAAAGTAGCACATTGTGCGAACAAGTAAAAATCGTTTATAGAACTGTCAAATAACCTTCGATAGGATTTATAATTATTAAGAAAGAGACAAATATGTCAATTAGATTTTTAGTCAATCGATCATTTGTTTTTTGTCTTTCTTTCTTTCTTTTAGGCTATTAAAGACGCTATTCAAAGTCTTGCACCTGCTATTCATACAGCCAAACAATTAGCTTCAGATTCATCTTTAGTCGAAAAATTATCCACTGAATATTCACGTTTACGTAATGATTATAAACAAAAATATAGTTTAATCATGGCACAAACACGTTCATTTACTGAATATAAAGAATATATTGAACGATTATCATCATGGTTAGATTCGACAAATACGAATATCTCCGATGTTCTACAATCGGTTAATAAACAACGTGCTTTATTAATCATCAAAGTAAAAAAGAAACTATTTTTTAATTAATTGATTGTTTGATTTTGAATTATATATAGAATCTCGATGAATTAAGTAAATACAAATCTTTATTAGAACGTGCAACTGTGTTAAATCGTACAATGGTTGCTGATTTACCTGATGAACAAGCTACTCAAATGACGAATGAAATTGCTGATGTTAAACAGCAATGGAAAATACTCATCGATGGTTTAAATACTCTCAAAGAAAGGTATGTTTTCGACAGAAAAAATTAAAAAAAAAACAAACAAATTGATTATTGATATTCTTATCTAGACATGCATCTCGGTATGCATCACCGGAACGAACGAAAGAGGATGATCGTTTAGCTCAACAGAACGAAAATCTCGTTCATTATATTGAAAGTTGGTTTACATTAGCAAGAGAATTGCTTCAGCAAGTTGAACAATCCTTAATGGACAGCGATCGAATGATTGATGATGAAAAAACAATTCATGGTTCAATGGACATAACTGACAACCAGTTAGCCACTCCTAATCTTCTCTGTCAGCTAAAAGTATGTTTCGATTAAAATCAGTTGAAATAGAAAAAGAAAACAATCACTACATGCAAACGATAATCATAATGAAATTTTTTGTCTTATTTTAAGGAATGTGAACAAGAATTAAGACGTTTGAAAAATTTACTAGATGAAAATTGTCGGACTATGGCAACAAGTGAAGTTACTCGATCGTTAACTGATGAATTAAGTGAAGTATGTAAACATCGATCAATTTGATTGGTTTTTTATTGTTCTTTCTTTTTTTTTTTATCTTTAGATTGTTAAATGTGTAACAAATGCACGTATTCAACTAGAAAATCGGATTGAACAACAACGTGGTTTTCTTGTTGAATTAGATTCGTTATTAAATTGGCTAACAAATTTTATTCGTGAATCAAAAACAACTGATCCTCAAGTAATCAAAGAGAAATACTTCGACATTTTTTTTTATTATTCTAAATCTTTTGTTTTCGAAGACGATTAAATTAGCATTAAATGAACGGCAACAACATTTCGATGAATTAATTAAATGTAATCAATTGAATGATAAAACTATTCAAAATAAAATTGACAATCTAATTCAAATGTGGAACCAATTGACCTCAACGAGTAGGCAAAAGAATTCTTCTTGGTCTTCTTTTTCTGTTACTATTGAGTAACATGTCTCTGCTTTGTTTCGTTTGCATGTTCGATTAGTCTGCTTTGGTAAATGACAAACAAGAAAGGAACCCCGAATAAAGAACAGAAGTAGAACATCAATCGGAGACAAACAATGACAAACATATAATTGAATTTTTTTTTTCTTCTTCTTTCATATTCTTCTCCGCCTTGACTTATTTTACACCCGATAGTTATTTGTCGAAGACAGGAAGTCAGCATACATCTCTTCTCTTTTTCTCGTAGATATTGTTTTCTAACCATTTTCGTAAAGAGAGTAAACGAATAGATACAAAGTATATGCGCACAAACTATTTTTATGATGCAATCAAACATAATAAGTGAGCCTAGCCGACAACATCGAAGACTAATAATAAGAATTCATTTTCAATAGATTCATTCTGATTAATTGCAAACGACACGGTAATAAACACTAGCAAACTAGATACACATATATGCGTATATTGATGTATATTAAACGGATCGCATCGTCTCGTTGCCCCCTAGACTATATTTGTGTTCTCTTTTACTTGTGAAGTACAGACGCATACAACCTGAAGTATATCGACGATGATGATCACCATCTTAGCTTTCTTTTTTTTATTCTTTACTATCGAGTGTGTGTGTGCATCTCTTCATTGAGCATATGACTTTGAGTTACTTACTTTTTTTTCTTCTTTTATTTCTCTTTCATTCACTTTTGTATTCATCAACGTCAAAGAGCGATAGTTCACCGATGTGTGCTTACTTTTACATTCTTCCAGTTGAATTATAATTATTGTATTTCTCTGCTTCTTAGTCACTCCACAATCAGCTTCGCCTACCAAAGACAACGAACAACAACAAGATCAAGCGAAATTAATCACACAAGCAAATGATTTATTGAATATTATCGTTCAATTAGGCAATTGTGAACAAATCGAAGACAACCTAAACCAAATTCATGTAAAAGAAATTCTTCTTTTCGTTTTTTATTAATCATTGTTCTTGATTTAATTCGTTGATTTTTAGTCTTTTTTAACAACGATTGATCAATCTCAAATATCAACTCATTTGAAATCCTATCTACCTGATCAACGTAAATTAATCTTAACTATTTCATCGATAGATAAATATTTTTCTTCTGTCAATAGTACATGATGATCTTGTTACACGTGAAAATATTTTAAAACAAATGCTAATCGATAGCAAACATATAGATGATTTACGAGTTAATTTTATAGCACATTTTAATACAACAAATACGACAGTAACATCATCGAATGAAATTTTGGATTTAATTGATAATTATCCGAAACAAATGACAAGCGAAATACGTCAATGGTTAACTGAACAACAAACAAATCGAATTACAGCACCATTAGCAACTGTTGATGTATCGAAAAGTATCGATGATTTTGATGATTATATCAAAGAATTAGAAGAAAATATTTGTTCATATGAACAAAATCAAATGAATAATAGAAAACTTCAGGTTTGAATTGGATTTTCTTTTATGTATAGGTTATACGTTTGTTATTATCAATAGAAAATTCTACGACAAATCGATGAACAACCGAATTTACCACAAAATCTCACTGCAGACGAACGACAACGCATTGAAAATTTAAAAGACAAATTCGATGATTTAAAAAAACGTTTTGAAACAATTCAAATCTCTTCGAATCCATCGAATATCAATCATATCATTGAAAATACGGAAAATCTTATCAAATATCTTAAAGAATTCGAAGAACAAATACGAACTAATTCAATTCAACCGATCAGTAATTACGAACGATTGATTCCCGATTGTCAGGTAACTAAATAAAATCAGAAAGAAAGAAGGATAATTTCCGAGTTCAGTTAGAACGAATAGAGAAAGTCACTCATCTGTAATCAAGTATCTCTCAATAGTACTCGATTTTGCAAACGAAAGGAACTAATCAGAAAAGTCGATTTTTCTTTTTTTTCTTCTTATTCGTATTTTATTTAGCGTATTATCAACGAACTGGAGCAAAATCTTCGCTCGAAAGTCGAACAACTTCTTCAAACAGGCAAATCGCTGTACAGTACGGATAATAGTGAAAATGAAAGCGGTGGTACGTATGCACGAGAGGTCGTTCTCTTACCTCTGATTATTTGTTCGACTTCCTTCGATATGATTTGTTATGACAATCGACCAGTGGAAAAAGAAAATACATCTTTCATCCTGCGTGTGTGTGTGTGTGTGTATCTATCCGTATTCTAACCCTGACCTTTTTTTTCTTCCTATATCTCTCCCCTTTTCTCTGCCGTTCGTATTGTCTAATCATGTTGATTGAGTTGATGAACATATCGGAATTATTATTTAGATGAACATGGAGGTTTAATATCATCAACACCTCCATCGAAACGACATTCGGATTTAACGACAAGAAAAGTTCGTCGACATATTCTACAACTAACACAACGCTGGAAAAGTGTCAATACAAATGTTCGATATCGTTTGAAAATCCTTCAACGTGCACAAACAGTAAATGAGCTTTTCTTTCATTATTATTTTTACTTGGAAAATTCTAGACTATCGAAGAATTTCGTCGAAAGTCCGATCAATTCTATGCACAATTAGTTGATATCGAACTTGCACATGCACATCAACCACCCATACGAACACTAAATCCTGAACATATTCCTGCTGAAATCGAACAAACACGAGTAATTTTAATTAAACTAAACGAATTTTAAAATCTCGCGTGTGTTTTAGCGTATCTTAACAAGTCTAATGTCATGCAAAACATCGATTGATAATATTCAACAACTAGCAAGTACAATCGAAAATGAATACGATATCCAAACACTCAATCAAACTCAAGAATTGAATCAAAGGTCTAGCAAAAACAAACGATTCGATTTTGAGTTTGAATCAAATTCTTTCGTTTCGATTTCAGATGGGAACATTCAGTTCAATCACTCTCGCAACGCATACAAATACTTCAAGATTCTGCAACAAATTCCGATACGGATCTTTTTTCAACATCAGTGGAATATCCATGGCAACGTGCTGTTGCTTTTAATAAAGTTCCTTATTTTATCAAGTAAAATTTTCATATGATTAGCATAGAAATTAATTTTTCTTCTCTCCTTTAGTCATTCCGATCAAAGTACATCTTGGGATCATCCGAAAATGTCTGTTTTTCTCTTTGATTTGAATAAAAAAAGTCCATCGTTTTGTCTTTCTAGGCTCGAATTAATGCGTTCATTATCAAGTTTAAATGACATTCGTTTTTCAGCATATCGAACAGCAATGAAACTTCGAACTTTACAGAAACATCTTTGTCGTAAGTTAGCCATCAATTTCCGTTGATTCTCTAGATATCAATCGATTTATTCTAGTTGATTTAACATCACTCAGTGATGTCATCAGTGTATTCGAAGAACATCAAACAATTGACTCTCGAACGATGAATCTCGATAGATATATTGATGTTTCGGAAATTCTCATCTATCTTAAAGCAATTTTCGATAAAACAGCTAATGAATATCCTCAAATGGTCAATGTCGTTTCGACAATAGATTTGACATTGAATTGGCTATTGAATATCTACGATTTGTATGATTCAAATTCGAACATGTGCTTTTACATTTGAATGTTGTTTGATGAATTTTTTAGGAATCGAACTGGATCGGTACGTTTAATAGCAATCAAAATGGCGTTAGCTTTACTCTGTCGAGGAAATATCGAAGAAAAATATCGATGTAAAATGAAAAAAAATAGCAAAAGAGATAATTGGAATTGATTTGTTTTCTTTAGATATTTTCTCATTAGTTGCATATTCATCATCGGATAACGATGTTGTTGATCGGCAACATTTGTCGATTTTATTTCAACAAGTCATTGTCGTATGTGAAAACAAGAAACAGAGAGATAAGATTGAGATGATTGATTTTTTGTTGTTGTTGTAATTAGATCCCGAAACAACTCGGTGAAGTTGCTGCATTTGGTGGTTCGAGTGTTGAACCAAGTGTAAAAAGTTGCTTTGAATTTGTAAGAAAAAGAAATTCGTAAATCCATTCTTCGCTAAAATTCTCTCTTCAGGCGCATAATCCCGATGTTTTAACAGCCAATGATTTTCTCGAATGGGTCAAATTGGAACCACAATCACTTGTTTGGCTGCCTGTTATGCATCGTTTAGCAGCAAGTGAAGCTGCCAAACACGAAGCACGATGTAATATATGTAAAATCTATCCAATTCTCGGGTTTCGTTATCGTTCATTGAAACATTTCAATTGTGACATTTGTCAAAATTGTTTCTTCTCGGGTAAACAAACGAAATCTTTTAAAATGGATGATCCTCTACAAGAATATTACACCGAAGTTTGTTGAATTCGTTGTTTTCTAATCAAATCAATGATCTGTCTTTCGATTAGACAACGTCTTCCGAAGATATTCGAGATTTCTTTCGAATATTTAAAAATAAACTCTGGTCAAAACATCGCAAACATCCAAAACTTGGCTATCTTCCGCTACCTCATGTTTTCGATAATAATATCCCAACTCGATCTTCACAACAACCATCACCCGTACCTGTTCTTATTCCCGTTCTGACAAACACACCATACAAGTAATATCATTTGCAAAAGTCAATACTTCGATCAAGTCAATTCATTTTGCTTTAGATCTAATCCAGCTTTAGTACAATCGACAATTGAATCGTACGAATTGATTTTTCGATTATGATTTATATTTGTTTTGGATTTATTTAGAGGCGATGAACACGGTCTTATAGCTCAACATTGTCATAATTTGAACACATTTGCGCACGCATCAGTATGCTACTTTGATTCGTCTTTTGAGTGAATAATTTTTTTCTGCATTTATTTAGCCTCGAGCATTGGCTCATGATATCTTAACACGTTCACGTTCACTTGATAATGAACAACGTAATGAATTAGAAGCAATTATTCATGATCTTGAAGATGAAAATCGTTTATTACAAAATGAATACGAGCGTTTATGTCAACAACATATGGAAAAATCATTGATAATCCAAGATCAACAAGACGCATTTCATCAAAGTGATAGTCAATTGGGCTCATCGACATATTTAAATGATTATAGTAGTAATGAACGAGAGATTCTACGTGAAGCTAAACAATTACGTCATCATAAAACGAAATTAGAACAACGAATGAAAATCTTAGAAGAACATAATAAACAATTAGAAAAACAATTACGACGATCGAAACAATTGTTGCTTCGTGAAGTAAATTCTTTTCTGTTTTCGAATAAAAATCAATAAACAATTCTCGTTGTTTGTTAACTAGTCACCATCATTACATCATCATACAAGTAGTACAAGTGTTAACGAACATCGTCCATCATCTGTCACGACAACAGTATCTAGTCCATTGCATAGTTCAACATTAGGTCTACGACGTTCTATTGACAGGAATCTCGAACGACAATCAAGTATTTCTTCATTTGCTTAGATTTTATCGTTCGAGTAAAAAGAAAATTCCTCTTTTAGATTTAATTACCATTGATAATTTATTTCATATGGCTGATGATATCAATCGTGCTGTTGGTGATCTTGTTTCAGTTATGACTGAACCACCACCACCGTCAAATGGCTCGTCGATGCACTATCAACCCATTGAGAATACAGTTGCTACATAATACAATTTCGAATCTCACCGAATCTGTTTTGTCTTCTTTTTAACGTTTGCGTGCAATGCAATCAAACAGTGTGTGTGCGTGTGTGTATTTAGTTTTGTTTTTCGTTCAATTTTGAGAAAAGAAAATCTCTCCTCAGGTAGTGATAGTCATTGACTAATCACCTATTTAGTTTTGTTTTTGTTGTGGAGAATTTTTTGTTTTGATTTTGCTTGGATTTTTTTTTCTTCTGCTGTTCTGTTTGTCTAAGTCACCATCTTGTATGATTCTGTTTTCGAACATATTTACATTATTTAAGAAACGAATTCTAGTTAATAAAACAAAACGATCTACTTAATTTTGAAAAAAAAAACGAAAATACAAAAAAAAAATGATCGATCTGTCTAAATTATTCAAAAATGCAAAAAAAACAAAATAAACGAATTGGATTGAGCAAAAAAACAAATCAACACAATATTATTTTAGATATTGTTTCAATGGATACTCCATTTTCCGATATGGATTGGCTTGATACAGCATCTCATACGCTTGATCTTGCGATTCAAAAAGGTCTTTATGCTGAATTTAGTCATTTGAAAACCGATCTCGAACGTATTCGTTTTCTTCATAATCATCGAACAAATCTTCTTTCGAATACATTCGAACGATATTTATCATCAACAACAAGTTCATTGACAAAAAATCCGACGACAGCAATTAATTTTCGTAAAAAAGGCAACGATTATTTTGTGAATAAGAATCTTTCGCGTGCAGCCTGGTGCTATCGTGCAAGTATTGCTCTATCGAATGCGAACAGTTCGGATATGGCACTTTCCTATGGTAATCTATCGGCTGTTCTTTTCGAATTGAATCATTATCATGAATCGATACGTGCAATTCAGTTAGCAAATGATCATTATCCGAGTGAATTGAAATTCAAGTAAAACAAGACGAGAATTGTGTTTTGGGGTTTTGTATTCATTTTTGTCGATTTAGATTAGTCTTTCGACGAGCAGCGTGCTATCATAAACTGAACGATCCCGAGCGAAGTGCTTATGAATTGACAATCTGTCGTGATTTAATCAAGAAAACAGCTGGTTTAGAACGTAAAAAAATCGATTCGTTTTGTAAAGAAATGGATCAACTAAGTCGACAAATTGCAGTTCTAAATAAACGAAAGGAAGAAGAAGAAGAAGGAGAACAACAAACGAAATCTTACAAAGATCTCGATGATCTTATTCAGAATTCTTCAACGCCAACTGAAACTCTTGCTGCATCATTGACAAAATCAACTGAAAGTAAAATCGATCAAGAATTTCAACCACCCTCACCTCCATCTCCACCTCGAAGTACGTTTCTATTCGATCAACCGGATTTACTCTTTCATGGAACGAATGAACAAGTGCCTTGCGCAAGTGATACACTACGTGTGGCTTATTCGAAAGAAAAAGGTCGACATATTCTTGCTAATGAAGATATACCTCCGAATGCATTGATTTTAAATGAACGACCTTATGCATGTTTATTATTACCTAAATTTGCTTATACCTATTGTGATCATTGGTTAGTTTTTCTTTTCAAACAAAAAGAGAAAATTCTTTTAATGTCACGTATCATTTGTTTATAGTTTAACTTCGATTGTCATTCCATATGTATGTCCTCAATGTTCACATGTTCTTTTCTGCAGTGAACATTGCCAACAACGTGCATTAGAAAGTTATCATCAATACGAATGTAAACATATTCATATTCTTAAAACATTAGGCATTGCTTTTCTCGGTAAATCCTTTGTCTCTCTCTCTCTTCTATTCATTCAAATTGATTTTCTAGCTTATCGAACATTAACAACCACTGATCATGAAACTCTTTGGACGACTATAACACAAACAACATTACCTACTGAAAAAGTCGAGAAATCGATTGTCTACAAATCGGATTACAGTGCCATACAAAAACTAATTACACATACCGAACAAATGTCAATTGATGATTTATTTCATTATTCATTAACAGCCTATCTACTTTCCGAAATAATAAAATCAACAAATTTTCTTCAATGTCATCAGATAAAAAAACGTGATACGGAACAGATTCTACTCGGTTCAATTCTTTTGAAACATATTCAACAAATGATTTGTAATGCTCAAACAATATCGATAACAAAAACAAATCAAATCGACGAAATCGTATTCGATCATGACGATGAACAAGAAGAAATGACCAAACGTTTTGCATCGGCTATTTTTCCAACATGTGCTCTGATGAATCATTCATGTATACCGAATATTCGTTGTGTTTTCGATCAAGGATTTCTACGTGTCTATACAGCCAAAGCAATTCGTCGAGGTGAAGAAATTTTTAATTGCTATGGACCACAAAAATCACTGATGCCATCGACTGAACAAAGACAAAATGTTCTTTTTGAGCAATATTTTGTAAGTTTAAAACGCAAAGATGAATCAAAGCAAACTTTTGATTTGTTTTTCTCGGCTAGTTTAAATGTCAATGTGAAGGTTGTGTGGAAATGGTGAAGCCACCCGTTGAAAAACTATCGAATGGTGAGAATTAACTCTAAATCTGAGTTTATATCGCTGTTTTTTTTATCGAAATAAAAATCTAAATAAATCGAATGAATTGTCGTTTTGTTTTGTTTTTTCTTTTTATGTCGTAAAATGAAATGTTGTCTACCGCGAAAAATTTCCAATACAAAAGCACATCTTTTCCATTCTCGTAATGCACATTCATCTACCGATCAATCATTAATCGTACATGATAGTCAACAACAAACGGATCGAACAAAATTCTATCATACAACATCAGAAAAATTGCTCGAAGCTAAACGTTTATTTTCTCAAGCTTTCTTATCTTGTACACAAAATCAACTCACATGGGAACAATCATTGAAGTTATTCAATGATTCCTATCGTTTATATGAGCAAATCATACGAGAAATTAATTTAGATACAGTCAATCTTTATGAATATGGTAATTGAAATTTGCCAAAAAAGAAATATTATTTCTATTCATCTTTGAGTTTTTCTAGTTGCATCGATTTATAATGATCAAAATCAATTTGATTATACATGTTTATATTTAAATAAATGTATACAAATATTAAAAATGAATCTAACAAATTCATGTTCATCGACGACAATACTTCTTGTTGATGTTCTAAGAAAATATGCTCAGACATTATTTAATTGTCGAAAATTTGATGATGCACGTCGAACAATACTTGAAGCACAATTATTATTAGATCAAATGACACCCGTATCAACAACAGCAACAACAACAAATACGATCAATGATGAAGAAAAACATACGAAAAATGTCCTACAAACAATTGAAGATTTAAAAGCTAAATGTGATTTATGTCTTAGTTAACCTAAATGAAAGTCTCTTGTCTTTAGCAGTGAAAAAAATTGTGGCAATCAATTCTGTTATTTGTTATTCTTGATTATATCGGTGCTATTATTCATTCTCAGGGATGATGAACAATGTATTTTTTTTTCGCTGTTAAAAAGATTGATATTTAAACAAAAAAAAAACAGGCAAATAAATACGTTCTATTTCGGTGCACGTGAATCTTTTTGTCTTACCGAGAGAATTATCGTCAAGGTGAACCGAGAGCGAGAGAGAGATTTTATTTTTCAACTTGAACATGATACCATATAATTAGAAAAAAAAATGATGATGTAAGTTGTGCTAATTAAATAGCAACTATAATTTCAGTTAGCTTTGAACAAGAGAAACGAATTTGTTCGATTGAACAACGATGACATTATGTCATTTTTTTTCTCCGTAGGCTATCGCATGACGAAATCAATCTATTGGATACTTGATTATCGATTAGTTTGGTTTCGAATTCAAGAAAGAACCTTTTTCTTTGATTAATATTATTTAATCACTTTAATTATTATTACATAAAGAAAATCTACTTTTTAATTTAGTCAGATTAACAAGAAATCTGACGAGTAATGTCATATGAAAAAAAAAGAATCATTAATGAAATTGTATTTTTTTTTGTCTTTTTTTCTTTTTTTTTCTTTCTTTGACATTGATTTCGAGTGAAACAACCTCGATCGTTTTGTGCTCAAACAAAATCATCGCATGTGCTCAAATCATAAGTGCGTGTCCACATATTGTACTTTGTGCAGTCTATCAAGGCCAAGTGATATGAACTAACATACATGCACATATGTACACACAATAATGATGACGATAATGATGATCTTTTCTACTCTGATTCGTTTTTTTTTGTCGTTGCACAGAATGGATTGTGAGTCATTTAAAGTAGCACTCGATTTCAATAGTTTGTGTTTGTATATGTCGCTCTTGCGCCTTTTTTTTTAAATACTAAGTGAAGTTCAAGGTGATAACAACTGGTTTCTGATGGAGAACATATTGTGTGAATCTGCACAGACTAACAAATAGGAGAAGAATAATGAAAGAAAGAAAGAAAAATCTGGAGAGATTTTAATCGACAAATTGAATGAAGTAGACTGTTTCAAGGTAATTGTATAAATATGTACACACACATGCAGCTATTCTCAGTTAAGCTAGCTCATCCGGAAATAGAACTTGTCGATGTCGTTGACAGCGCATTTCATTTCAATGCCTCTCTCTCGGTGTTTCCCTTGATTTTAATCAAGAAAGTTGTTGACCGCCCGGAGCGCCTCATTCACGTTTTCTTTTTTTAATCACAAAACAGCTAAGTTATAGTTATTTTGTAATGATTATATACGTCTAGATTTACCTAGTTCATATAATATTAATTTAACGATGAGGAGAGAGAAGAAAAAAGGAGGTGAACTAATCAGGCACACCTCGATGTTTCCGCATATCTGATCTTTTCTTCCGCTCATTTCATTTCATTACATGAGGATTTTGCATCTCTAATTATGTTTCGTATACAAGTATTATCATAATGTTTGTATGCACCATTACAATAGAAGAGAAGAGGGAGAAAGAGAGAGAGAGAACACACGCGCGAAAGAAAAGTGAGTTTCGCTTTCCTCCTTTCTCCTCGGTGTATAACGTCTCTCTCCATCCATTATGCGCTTGGAGGAACATCATTGTCGTATCTTTTCATTCTCTCTCTCTCTCTCTCTTTCTTTCTGTATTCTACTAAATCTTTTTTTTTTCTAAGCTCCTCGTTTACCAACTACAACGTCTTCAAAAGGATCAAGTAAGTAGTTGTGTGACAAAACTAGTCAGACGAACGAGTTTGAAAAAAAAAAGAAATTTTTGTTACTCATGGTATTTTTTTAAATGAAAGGAAGCAACTGTCTGACATTTAGAGTTGTTAATGAATATGATCATTGCTCAGTTAATAGTAACAGAAAAACGAGATTTAATCAACTGGATTTCCGGTGTCAGAATTTGTTTGACCAATGGTCGGCTACTTTATGTCTTTTGAGAAAAGAAATAAGATTGCGTGCCAAATTGAAATTGGACTCGAATAGTCTTCTTATTTCTTTTCCTCTCTCTCTCTCTCTTGCTCCCTTTCTTGTTGTAATCGTCAAAATGGCTCCCATCGAAAGAGATTAGAAATTGTTATTTGTACAAACTTTACCGGCACGCATGCACATCAGCAGATGGTACATATATGTCCCAATTGTGTATTAGTATAGTAAGACCATTTTTTCATTCATTCGTTCAAGTATTGTTCTTCCGTCAAAAAGAAATTCTCGAGAGCTAGGTGTGGTAATACCTATTGATTATTTGGCCACTAAGAATTCATTCAACTGAATTCAAATCAATAGTATCTTTAGGCGAGAAAATAAATGTCAATCAAAAATGACATCGTCTGCATACAATGATTACGAGACACACACCTGAAGTACTGCAAAACCATCAACTTGACATATATATGTATATACAAACACTCGATATAGTTATATGAAGATTTATGTAGTTACTGTTTTGCATTAGAATAAAAGAAAGAGAGGGAGGTTATCACATATGTAGATATATTTCGAGAATATTGAAGCAATGAATGTTAAGCATTCGAAGCAAAAATGTTAGAAAAACACGAGAGAAAATCGAGATGAAAGAATGCTTAGTCTCAAAACAGGACAGCATATAAATTAGGTTCGTTTTGATTTCTTCTTTCTCATCCCTATTCTCAGTATGTTCTAAACAACCTTTTCTCGTTTAGTGAAAATTGTAACCGTATGTATCAATCTTCTCTATATTTAACATTTAACTATCTCATATTCATCTTATTGATTGTCTTTACAGTCAAAATGAACTGTAAAAATGATTAATTACACTTTCTATTTCGTGAATAATAGTTAAGATTGTAATAGTTGATTTCTTTTTGGGTTTGCCTGTTCACTTTCGTTTCAATAAACACGAGATTCTACCTTCGATAGAAACATGTTCAATTTTTTTCTCTCTCTCTCACTATCTTTGATTTTTTGACATTGTCGTTTATTTTTGATACCGATCTCTATCGCAGTCAATTATAGTTCATGCATACAACACGTCAAAAGTTAGGTGATCATCTATCTCGATATTTCGACTCCTGCTGTCATAGATTAAAACAACGAGCCGACAGGCGGTGCGTCCTCCTCAGCTAGACTGACCTCATCCCAAAATGCAAAGAAAAGAACATTGGAGATGACACAACACACGCGCATAATACTTGATAATCGCTAATTCAATTAAAATATTCATCGTGCAACAAGTGAAAGTAAAATGAACATTTATGTCGAACGAGTAGTAGTAGTTAGAAGAGTAATGACGATAGTTTAATCAAGCGAAACATTGCATAGACTCTTTTGCTACTCGCACTTCGTATACAAATATGCACGTATATACTCGAAACGCAATTCATTCAATATCAATCGATTGAACCGATCGATCAAATTAAAAGTAAATAGAATCATGTGAGTCTATGTTATAGATTTCCGATGATCAAACGTATCCTCAATGACCTTTGTTAAAACACAGTCATTATCTCATATAACTAACAAATTTCTTTTTCTTTCTCTCTCTCTCTCGTTCGGTATTTCATGTGAATATTGTAATTTTCTTTTGTTCTAGATTAATCCTCTTTGGTATTTCTATTCTTTTTCGACAACGACAACAGTTGTTCTATTCAATGATTGACACTTTCACTATTTAGTTCATTTGTTTTTCCACCTATCCTAAGGCAACATTCATTCACTTTCGAAAATCGAATCCAATTAGTTTTGATGCTCAAAAGTTTGTTGTCGGTTCAGAATCTTGAGTCAAAAAGAGAAATAACAGAAGAAAAAATGATTATTCATCTAAATGAAGAGTGTACAAAAGAGAACGACTCATGCTGTTTTTCAATCTATTTTGCGTGCGATCAACCGATATCAGAGAAGAAAGCAAGGTCATTTGTTTGTACATATTGAACGGATGACAGCAAAGAAAAACATCATTGCTTTTCTTCTGTTCGATTTATTCATGTACATAGAATCTCTAATTACAACAGTCGTTTCTTTTTTCCAATCTGTCAGTGTCGCATTTCTTCTCGGTTCTTTCTTTCTCTTATCCTTAATCCCTAACATGATTCGTGTATTTTCAGGTAATGGATAAGATTAGATGACAATGCGAACAATGAAAACCAATTGTTTACTTATATTAGTCCTTCTTATTTCAACTACGAAACAATTTAATTTAGGTAATTGATTCGAATAGGATTACACAGGAAATTGATATATTATTCTTGTTTTTTTTTTGAAGACACTTGTCGATCTCCAATAGGAATTGAAACTGGTAAAGTATTAGATTCAGCGTTTTCGGCAAGTAGCGATACAGGACATGATTCATCGGCTGAAAAAGCAAGGTTTGCAAAGAGATATTCATTATTTTGTTTGGATTTTCTGGTTTGATTCGATTAGAATACGAAGTGAATTGAATGGATGGTGTCCATTGAATAGAATTTCGAAGACAACTTACGAATATCTACAAATTGATCTTGTAAATTTAACTGTTATTACATTAATTGAACTTCAGGGAAAATTTGGTCTTGAACCAGTACGTGATGAATGGGAAAATGCTGATTGAATTAGTTCAATTGAATTTTCTTCGAAATTTAGAACGATCAATTTGCCGATTCATTTCGTATTGAATATCGTCGTGATTTGAATCAAAATTGGATAAAATACAAAGATTTCTCAGGACAATATGTAAGAACAAGAATTTCTTTCCAACTGATTGCATAGACAAATATTATCATAGATTTTAAGTGGAAATACCAATAGTCATATTCCAGCTATCCGAGATATTCTTCCATCGATAATTGCTCGGCAAATTCGAATTATTCCGATCGTTACAAGTTCGAAAGCCAAACATATTTGTCTACGATTAGAACTCTACGGATGTTCATATGGAAGTAAATCGAATTTGATTTCAAAAGAAAAACAAAACAGAAACGATTGTTGTTTTTTCTTTGTTCACAAAAAAAGATGGACCTGTTTCATATTCAATTCCTCAGGGCGATAGACGTGGCTATGATGTTCAATTTATTGATGAAACTTACGACGGAAGAAATACAAATGGAACATTGAATGGTAAGAAACATTTATGCGTTTTGAATGAGATGATATGCTAATGAGTAATTCAGATGGTCTCGGTCAATTAACCGATGGTATTATTGCTGGAGATGATTATCGTTTATCCGAAAATGTTCAAGGTATCGATCAAATTGGTTACGATTGGGTCGGTTGGAAACGTCGTTCGTCATTGAATCTCAATTTCAATTTTATTCGAATTGAAAATGTGACATCGATTCGTTTGCATACATCGAATTTGTTCACACGTGATATCTATCAATTCAATTCAATACTCATAACAAACTGTGACAATTTACTTAATCAAACATTTCAATTGATTTCGAATGATCATGAAAATACTCGTGCTCGATTTATCAATATTTCTCTTAACTCAGGTTACGGTCTTGTCACAAATTGTTTGAAAGTGACATTGACATTTCATAATCGAAGCAAATTTATACTGATTAGTGAAGTTTTATTTGAAACCAAACCTTTAATAACACCGGATGCCATGCAGTTTTCACCGTACAATGGTAAAACGACTGTTTTCTTCGTTGTTTGAAAATTGTGAAATAATTTTTTTCATTTAGATATAAATGATGATATGCATATTAGCCAATATTGGCATTGGTTATTACTTGCAATTGGTCTTTTGATATTTTTGATCATATTATTGATTTTTGTCTATATTCAATGGATAAAAACATTTCAAAAACAACGAAAACTTCGAAAGTAAAATTATTTATTGAATTGATGTTCGAAACCTTTTTCTTTTTGATATATTTCAAATAGAATGAATGCGCATTTGAAATTCAATTCAAGTTATCAACCGATAACCTACAAGTTTCCATCGAAATCTCGAATGGCTTGTTGTTACCTAACCAGTAACGGTAGTACAACTTGTAAGTTTCTTTTTTCAGTCGTCAAAGATCTATCAACTTAATTTAAAAAAAAAACATTCGATTCCAGCTGATGGACAATCAACTTGTTCAACATCGCACAGTGACATGCGTCGTCATTTGATCATATCAACAACGACCTCGCCAAGCTCTGAACGAGCAACGAGTTCGTCAGATTTCGGTACGATCAGTACGTCGAGTCCAAAAACATTATCAACCATCTATCAATCAGTTGTTAATCCTTATCTAACTGCAGTTGCAAATGACGCACCAAACGTTGTTCGTATCCATTGAAAATTTTTTGTTTGCTTATCTTCTATCTCATTTATCTAGACATCGAATCCTTATGCATCGATTGATATGTACACAAATCCATTGACAATATCTGATCAAGTTAAATCGATTCAAGGTCCTTGTGGAAATAGTACATTTGAAGTTGAAGCTCAATCGAATATTTATGAAGGCATAGCGAATTTAACACGTGTCGATGATGAACAGATAATTCTCGAAGAATGCTATTCGAGCATAGACGGTTGTTTTGGTCGAGTAAAAATCAATGATTGACTTTTGTGTGTTGCTGTTCAAATCAATCTTTCATTGTTCTTTTCATAGATTATTCGAGGTTATATCTATCTTCGTCATCCATACGATGTTCTCAAACCAGTTCTCATCAAAGCTTTACTAACCAATGATTCGACACAAAAGTAATTCATCAACAATTGAATTCGTTATTTTGATTAACTTTTGGTTTTATCTTACAGAGATCTATTCAATAAAGAACATGAATTATTAAATCGATTGAGTCATCCGAATTTAGTTCAATTTTTTGGTTATACATTTAAACAAAACTATGCCATTATCGAGCATAGTTCACTCGGAGATCTGCATACATTTCTCAAACAAAATGATCAGCTTACACTCTCGTAAGTTTTAGTCATCCTCAGTGAAATCAAACCTAGTTTTGTTCGTAGATTAAATATTCGTTTACTACTCGTTACTCAATTAACCAATGCACTTCGTTATCTCGAATCGGAACATGTCGTTCATCGAGATATTGCTGCTCGAAATTGTCTGATCTATTCAAATTATGAAGTCAAATTAACTCATACAGCTATAGCATCACTCGATTTTCAAACACATTATTATACTATCGATCATTGTCGTTTACCAATTCGTTGGATGGCACCAGAAACAATTTCTCATGTAAATGAAATTGATTTATTTCGAAATAACAAACAGCTCTGTTTTTTTTGCTGCTTTTCAGAATCAATTTAGTGCGCAATCGGATGTCTGGTCATTCGGTATAACACTTTGGGAAATTATGACCAATTGTTTAACGTTACCTTATGCTTTGATAACGGACGAACAAGTTTATCAACGATTGAAACTCATGGGTAATCAATTAATATGTCCATCAGGCTGTTTACAATTATCGAAGCCCGAATGTTTGAGTAAAGAATTAGTGGACTTAATGTTAGAATGTTGGCGACCTGTTGGTGAACGACCAACATTTCATGAGATCTTTACATTTTTTAATAAACGACTCGATGGTATTAATATTCTTTAAAGAAAAAAAAATCAGTCATTTAATATTTCGTTTTTTTTTGGTGTGTGTGTGTGTATTGTCGTTTTACATAGAATTTCTTTTCTTTTTCTTTTTTTTTGTATAGAATTGATCATTTCAATCTGAGAAAAATAAATCTTAATCGAACAAATTTAAAATTTTATCTTTTCTACTGTCTAAAACAAATATTTTCGAACATGGCTTTTTGTTTGATTTAAAAAAAAACAATAAATTGCTTTCGTCTTTTTCTTCTTCTTCTTCTTCTAAACGAGTAAATTAGGTGGGCGGAGGCAAAGAAAAAAATCGGATTGTTTAAATAAGTAAAAAAAGTTGTTTCACCAAGATTTTTTTCGTTTACTTAGCGTCAAAAAAATAAAACTGTTTGTATTTCAATCATTTGCATAAATAAAATACATAAGCCAAAAGCGAACGATGAACTATTTAAGTTTAAATTTTCAAACGACATTTATCCTAGTTGTTCTCATCGTATTTTATCTTGGTTCGTATTTGAAAAAGATCTGTTAAGTAAAATATGACATTCATTTGTTTTCGTTGTAGGTCAATGTTCAGCACAGAATTCGATCTCATGTTATGAATGTCAAAATTGTACGGATCCATTTGATAGCACACTTGCGACAACAAACACAGGCTGTTTCGCTTGTTATGTAAATCATTTTAACTAATTGAGAAAATAATTTCTATCAAATTATTCTTGTAGAAATTAACTATTAAAGTCGCTTATGCACCGTCTACGTATGTAATCCGTCGGTGTCTTCGAGCATGTATTGAAACAAGTCAAGTATTTGGAGGTGGTTCGGTCATATCTTCGTGCTGTACATCAAGCCTGTGTAATACAAGTTCAAAAACAAACTTTTCATTATTTGTTCAAGTTTTTCTGCCTTTATTTGCTTTATTTTTTATTAAATTAATTTAAAAGAAAAGAAAAGAAAACTACAAGTACATAGAAAAACGATTCGTTTAGTCCATGACGATAAATCAACCGATCGAACTGCATTATTACACAATGCTGATGTACAACAGTTGACTTCCAACGATGAACCACCCCATTCACCTTTCGATTCTGTACAAGTTTGAACACATTCTTTAATAACATAGTTCATCGGAACATATGCCATCGATACTGTTAATTTCTAATGTCGAGTAAAACGAGTATTTTTACATGAGGATAAAATAAAAGAAAGGAATCATCTTACGTAACAGTAATAGCATGTCGATGGACTTTGAGATACATTAGGCGAATTGGCATTGAACGGATCGCCGCAATCGACACATTGATAACAACTTACTGTTTGTACGAATGAGATTTCTATGAATTCGAATTTTGATTGAATATTTAATTACTTTCTTTATTATTGATAACTTACGCGTGAGAAAAACAAGTAAAACAATCAAACAAAACATGAATTTCATTCAAATGTAATTTTCAACAATTGATTGCGAAAACGAAAGGAACACAATTGATTTCAAAAGTAAAAAACAAAATGGCAAATACAATGCAAATCCTTTCATGTTCGTTCTTAAGCCTGTTCGAATGGTTCCTTTAATTTTCTCCAGAGACGTTCGCATTGTTCGAGAACAATATTGGCTGGCACAAGACGTAGATGAACAGAAATAAATTCCACACAGGCTATCGATGTTTGATACGCCAACCATGGATAACATTCTTCAGATAATGCTCTTAATTAAATTTTTCAAAGAAATCAAAGTTCGAAATTAGAAAAACAAAAATAAATTACTTGTAAAAATCTACATGTAGAACACTGGGTGGGTGTGCTTGAATAAACGATTTATGAAGTCGAACTAATGCACCCTGTCAAATAAAAGATTTAGTTCGAAAATTTCGAATAAAGTCTTTGTTTTGTTTTACTTACGTTACTTTCTTGTAATTGTAGTGTGTAATTATAGGTGAAATGTTCATCGGACATTGTATAAGATGTGAAACCTTGATGTAATGCTTGCAGACATTCAGCTTCAAAGGCTAAAATCTGAATGAAAAATAAACAAAGAATTCATTTGATGAGACGAATATTATGATTGAACGAACTTTTTTTTCGAGAAAATATTCATCGATTCCATTATCCGGTAGATTTGTATCAACAGTAAGTGCTGGTGAACAGATATTTCCACGGAACCGATCGATAAATGCAAAATGAACGAGACCAGGAAACGCATTATGACAACTGAAAATCAAATCAAATCAAATCAAATCTTTTCGATCTCATTTCAAATGACTACACACATATTCATCGTTATATTTCGTTGTGCTTTCACTTCAATAAACGAAAACCAATCTTCTAATCGAGCTTTAATTCTTCGTCGAAGTTTCTTCGTTGTTTTCGATGTATCATATTCATTCTTTCGAGAACCGGTATCACTTTGACCGACACCATCCATTTGTACTTCGGATTCTTGATGTCGTTCAGTATCAATACCACATCGATATGCATACTCATCCGAATCGAAAAATAGATAACGAAATGCCTCAATAGACAGACGACTCATCGCGCCAAGTTTATCGAGAATACGCGAACCTCTGTAAAAACCAATTTGATTTTCTTAAGAAAACAAGATGAAATTTACTTTTGATCTCGTTCTTCTGGTTTGATATTTGGTTTCGATGATTCTTTATGTAATGTATATGTATCATTTAGTAGATTTATTAGTGGATGAACACCATCACCTTTATTCTCAAACTAGAAGAATAGATTTGGAGATCATAGTTTGTATTCAATCAAAGTTGACTTACAAATCGTCGAACTGCTGGACTACTTTCAACAGCTTTGATTTGTGGACTTAATGTATTATATGGAAACAAACGATAGGATATACACGAGTCAAGATGACGAATAAGTTCGAATAAATTCGAACAAATCGTACTATTTTGCCACTAGAAAATGATTGATACCGTTGTTTTGTTTTGTTTTCAATGTCTAATAGTTTACTTCGACAAGAATTAATGCAGACATATTGCTTGATAATGGTATTGTAAATAATGTAAACGGTGCAATGAGTCGATTCGATGTACGAAGAAAGACAACTTCACTCCGATGAGTATTGTCGGTGATATTTTCAGCTGAATTAGCTGTTTCATCTGTTTGATTATTTGAAGATGATTGAGACTACAAATCGAATAAATAAAATGAACTAATTATTTTGTTTTTTTTTATAATTTACTTGATCTGATGTTGATAAATCTGTATTTATTCTCTCGGAATTTACTGTTGAACCTTGTTTTTTGCCAAATCGATGTCCTATCGATTGTGATGTTGTTGTTTGTGCCTCGAATTCTTTTCTCAATCGTCGTGATGTATTATTCAATAGTAAAAGAAATATATCAGCATTATTCGGACGATTTTCTTCATTGCTAAAGAGAACATGATTTGCTTTATCTTTTCTTATTTATATTTTACCTTAAATATGTATGAACAATTTTATCATTACAAGTTATTAAAATGATTTGTCGAGCGACTTTAATTATATTTTGAATATCATTACTAATCATTGCACAAACATCACGACATTGATCACGTATAAGAGAATTCAAAAGTAAATGTTCGCAACTTTCGAATAGAAGAGCTTGATTCATTTGTATATTATCGAGAAAATATTGTAATGAAGCGGATATACGATTAGCTAATTGATCGCATAGATTAAAATAACTAGAGAACAACAAAACAACAAAATTTAACAAACGATTTAAACAACTACGAACGTAAATGGTAATGCACCAATATGAAATTTAATCAATGCTTTAAAAAGATTGATTGTTTTAAGTACAAGAATTGTTTCGTAGGATTTATCGGCCATACATATTAAATATTTATCTCCGATTTGATCGAAAAATAGTTGAATGCCTGTATTAAGTTTAACACGTCGTATTGGATCATGACGAGCAGTTGTTTGTTCAAATATTCGAACGAGTGTTCGAAGATGCTGCCAAATAGCATCGTCGAATGTGGATTGAAGTTCGTTGTCATTATCATTCTTGAATCAAAAATTGAAAGCAAAACACGAAAAAGAAATAAAACTGCTGTTTACTTCGTGTTCAACTGTTGTTTCTTCATTCATAAGACCTTTCTTTTTGAAACATTCGAGTAAATGTTCATGTAAATCATCGTTTAAAAATCGATATATAACTTTATGATTCGTTTCAAAAACAAAAATACCGAATAGTAGACGTTGATCCATGTTTTAGTATTTTTGAAAGTCGACAAAAATGTTATCTTTACAAAAGAATGATAACGAATGTTTGCTATCTAAATACACAAGAACGAAAAACAGTGTAGAGAAATCTCGAAAATACGCGCGTTTTCATCATTTATCTCGATATTATTTTTACATGACACTTTGTACGTAAAGAATAAAATTCACTAAAAATAAAATCGTTGTTTTTCCTTTGTTTTAATTAGCTGTGGATGATAAAACAGTTCCTTTTCTACCAACAGCTGTTCAATTCTCTGCCTATTGTTTGCAAGATGAAAAATATGCGCAAACATTTCTCGATATTCTCTTCGACGAACAACAATCGCTTCCTGATTTAATAGAAAAATATCTGCCTATTATTAAATCTTACATAACTGGAGGACAACCATGGGATGAATTTTGTCAGCAAAGTATTTTCAATAAATATTTGTTTATTTTATCGGTTTTTTTTGTTGTGCTAGTAAAAAAATATAACAATAGCATTGTCTGTGGTCATGTATGGACAAATGCAGCGGTCAGCTATCGTTGTCGAACATGTGCTATGAATCCATGCATGAGGTACGTATTTATTTCGAAATTGAAATCAATCGAAGAATTCTTGTTTATTCTCTAGTCTGTGTGTCGATTGTTTTCATGGCGGAAATCATGACGGACACGATGCTAATATGTTTCGAAGTGTTGGCGGCGGTATATGTGATTGTGGAGATGTAACTGTAATGAATTCGAATGGATTTTGTAAACAACATGGACCGAATCGAATACCCAATCAGCCAATACCATCGACACTGATTCGATCTGCACAAATTGTTCTACCACGATTAATTCTTCGACTCGTTCAACATCTACGTAGTCATGCATCGTCATTGAAAACTGAATCAGATAGCTATACTAGCATTGAAGAATTTCATTCATTAACATCTCTATTCGATCTATTTGACAGTCTTTGTGAAAATGGTTCAACAATTCGTTCGATTCTAATTGATTCTCTTCTCAACACTGACTCATACAAACCAAATGATATTTATCTCAAACAATTGCATGCAACATCAAGCTTGTCTATTCCTCTATCATTACGTTCTGATAGTCTATCGATTGATTTCGAAATCAAACAAGCGAATTGTCTATTAGATGAATTACTTTTCTGGTTAATTAAATACGAAATACCTGAACGATTATTGAAAATCTTACTCATGTTATTAACTAATTCGAATTTCAAAGAAATATTTTCTCGATCATTTCTAAATGTTTATCCAATGGCAATTCAACAGTCGATTGATTCTCGTCAACGAATGCATACATATCGACTTGTACACATTAGTGTACAACTATTTTCCAATCAAGATATAACTATTCGTGCAATAAAAGAATTTCATCTATTTGAAATCATACTCTCAGCTCTATTCGCTATTTTTTCGAATATTTTAACTAATTGTCAATTAGAAAATTCTCGAGAAAATTATCATTTAACTATATCTGAAACAGATTTTTCGAAGAAAATGCACTATTGGTCAATTGTTTCGGATCTCGTCAATATTCTCTCGCATGAATATGCAAGTCGAATATTTCTATCCGAGAAACGATTTTTAATTACATGGATTCAAATACTTAATTGGTTTCAAGGTAATTAACATGAAATCGAGTTTAATAAAAACGCATTTGTCATTAGGAATGAATGTTAATCAACATGAAATGCCCTCGGATATGTTGTTACCATCGGATTCGAGCTATTTATTTGCTTTTACAGTTGAAACTGAATATTGTGCTATGGCTCTTTGGACAATTATAGCGCATATTGATAAACCCGTAGGTTTTGAAGAATAAATCGAAGTTTTTTTTCTTCTTCTCTGAATTGAACAGAATTTTCGAGAGATAACGATGAAATCAATTAATCGATTACTCATGACTATTAAACATTGGTTATCTGCTATTGGATTCGAACGATATTCGACTATTTCGAAATTAAATCAAAATCAAATGACCTATCATTTACCTTTACATCGTTATCTATCGATTCTAACGTATATTTCACTTAATTTTCAAAATAATCAATTAAAAACCATCTTTTCAATTGATAACGAACAATTCTTACTCAATCTTATGATACATCCTCTACGCATTCAAGTTGTCAAATATGAAATTCTTACGAGTACGATTTGGTCATTTTTCGGACATGAAATGCAAATACAATCGAATATGTATTCGACTACACGTGGAAATATTTGTTCGTATATGAACGATGCTGATATCTATCTCTTACAAGTAGTGATATATATTTAAAAAATAGCGGAAAATAAATTCAATTTCATTAGATCATATCGAATTTAGTCAATGTTAATAAATTCATGCAGATATTTTTTCAAAGGTGAAAACAAACGAACGAATACTTGTTCATATGAATGAAAATTCTGTTTTGTAGTTTCAATATTACTAATTGGCTTGTTCAGAATAAAGATGTGACTCTCAATCTTGATAAATCGAATTATATTATCTTATTAGAAGGTAGTCTAATCGTTTTAGCGAGTATCATTGCATTCTCACCACACATTGGTATAGATCTTTTTTTTTCTTTCAATTTCAAATGAAATTCTATTTTCACAAGCATTGAATGATTTCGAATACCGTCGTGCTGAAATTATCAGCGCATTAGCAATACAAAACTGTGCCTATTCATATTTGGATGAACATATTGCTGAATCGAAAGGTTTGAGTACAAGGAAACATGAAATTCAATCGATTCTCAATGATGTAATCGAAATGATTTTTCTTTTCCTATTTGTTCGAGTTATGTAATTAGATTGCGGAATACATTTCACCAACGATCGAACTATCGAATGGAATTAAACAAGGACAATATAAACTAAAAGGTAGGTAGTAAAATAAATCGTTCAATTATTTGGAGAGAGAGATAACTAATGATGATATACGTAGATTTTGTATGGGATGAAGAATTCGATCCGTTACATGTTTTGACGAGAATTACTCGAAGAGATTTATTTGAAACAACGATGCAACGATATTCGAATTGGTAGAAAGCAAAAGAAAATAAGTAAAAGATAAATGAGTTCAATGATTTTTTGTTGAGGGCGAAGATGACTAATAAATTTCCGGATACAAAAAATTTTTGGCCACCATATCGATTGCATAAGCCCAAAGATCAATTTCAAACAAATATACGTTGTCTTCTTCAAAGTCGATATTTACATGGAGTGTTCTTTTCAATTTGTTATTGGGTATTATCATAATCACGAAAACAAAACATCATAAAATTTAAGATTTTTACTTGCTAGATGATTAATGAAACAGTTATTCAAGAAGATATTTTATCGTTATTAATCTATCTCTGTGAACTTGCAATTGATGATGTGAGTTCATCATTGAAGTGTACGTTTTGAATATGTCAAATAGTTTCTTTTCTAATCAGCAATATCTTCGAATGAAATATGGTTTTGCATCGACAGTTAATGAACCACCTCAATGTCAAAATAATTCTGGAATAGAAAAATCGATTTCATTAGAAACATTAACATCGTTAGAAGATGAAAATATCGATGAAGATGAGCAGCACTCAACTCAAATAGATATTCAACAACCAACAGATTCCTATTCTCATCGAGTGAGTTCGGTTGTTTGACATCACTCTCTCGAAATACACATTTGACAGATCGTTAAATTCAATGAAATAGCTCAAACAGAACAAGATATACAAAAACGATGGGATGACTTGATTATAAACAAGAATCAATCATTCGAGCATCAAATGTAAATTTCTAGTCATTCATTTTATAAATCAATTGGTTTTTTTAGGTCATATTCAATGCCATCTTATGATTTAGAAAATCAATTTATTGTACGATTTATTTTGTAAAAGAATATTATTCATTGTCTATCAATAGAGAAGCGAATCAGAACAAGCTCAGAACAATCATAGTATAGAAGAAGACAAGCCTATCGAAAGTAATGAGGGTGAGACATTAAATGGAATTATTGATGGAAAATATGAAACTTTCTATGATCATGATGATTTTCTTCTCAATGCTCATACGTTAATTGAAAAAATTTCTTTCGAACGGACCATACTCGACGTTGATAACGGTGAATTTTCTTTTTCTGCGTTTCATAGAAGTTAATCACTTTGAAAATAGATATGAATAAGCAAAAATCCAAAGAAAATCCAATAAATTGTTCAGCAATTAATGAAATGGATTTAATATCGACTAATTTAAATACAGCTTCTGTACAAACAAATTCGAAAATAATTATCGAATCGAAATCAATTAATATGTCTTTCGTACAAATGCTTGTTCATCTTCTTGCGAAAATCATTTCGAATCTGAATGAAACAAATGAAAAGCCAATTTCACTGAATCAATTACTTGACAGTGCTCGAATGAAGAAAGGATCCGAACGGATTGGTGATGGAACTGTATATTTAACTGGTCTTTTAGTTAAACTCGAACGATTATGTGAACACTGTAAAACACAAATCAATGAAACTGTGAATCAATTCGAGCAAAATCAAACGAAGAACAATATGAATAAGAAAGGAAAAGCTAAAGCCATGCACAAGAAAATATTCGAACAGATTGCTCAGAATCAACAAACAGTTCTTTGGTCATCGAACGAAGAAGTCGATGATGAAAGAGGTATGTGAATGTGAACAATGTCTAAATCGTGCACATCTCTTGTTTAGATCCAACGATTGATGATCAAAATCGATCGATTGAATGCTGTATTTGTCTAAATAAAGACGATCAAAGTCCACTTGGATTAGTTGTTCGTTTCGTTGATACTGGAGGTCCAATCAGTTCATTTCATTCAAGAATATTCCTATTTTGAGTTTTAGTTCTTGGTGTTCGACAAATTATCGATGATCCTGACAATCATATTCTCTCAGTAACAAGTAATACAAACGAAGATCAAAGTCCACCCGAAGAACTTTTCACTTGTTGTCAACATGATTCAAAACAAAATCCTACTACCAACAAAGAATATCAATATGTTTATTACATAAAACAAAAAGATAGCAATCAACTAACTTGTGCACAATTCTACGAAGAAAAACTACGATCAATGCTTTCGATCTATTCCGAAGTATTTCAAATAAATTCCTAGTTTTTTTTTTAAATAAATAAAATATTGCTAAGTGTAGGAAAATATCTCAAAATCTATTTCAATTCATTGGAGAACTGGTTTAATCATTCATTCTTGTAGTCATTTCATGCATTTATCTTGTTATAAACAATACTTAAAATCTCATCTTGTAATTTCTTGTTGTTTATTTTTCTTTAATAATCTCTCTCTCTCTCTCGATATTTGCATTTCAGAAACGATCTTATTCAGATACAGATCCATATCTCGAATTTAAATGTCCAATGTGTCGTCAAACATCAAACGGACTTATTCCTATTCCAACAGATAATCTATCATTAAATGAATCCAGTGAAAATCCAATCGAAACAATTATGAATCTGTTCTTGAAAAATAGCAAACCTTGTGTAACAAAATTTTCAATAAACACGATCATTTTTTTTTCTTTTTCTCGAAAAATTTAAGATTCCATCGCCAATGACAGAATGGTTGGTGGACTTCATTCAGAAAATGTATTACACAATGAATAGAAATCATCGAACCATTGACTATGAAGATAAAGAATTGAATGATAATCGAATGGCATTATTTCTTGTTTCAATTCTCAGGTTTTCGATTTTGTTGAATTGTTCAATTTTAAAAAACATGATTTCTCATTTAGATTTAATCTTGAAAATGATCTTCTCATTCGAGATACAGAACATCTCAGAACGAGACTAAGCAATAGAAAAATTCCTTTCCGTCAGTTATTTTCAAATCCAAAAACCAACAAAAAAAAACATTTTCTAGGCGAATTGTTCTATTTATGCACTTTAAAATATCCATATCTATTGAATAAAACTCCTCATTCACTTTGGCAACGAATTACTGGTGTTACCGAATATCCTGAAGAAAATCAATCCGTTCCATTACTACTTTGTGATTCAGTCGTTCTTCTACTTGACCTTCTACTCAGTCTACCGTATTTAATCGATCGAAATCGATATCAAGTCATTGTTCAAGCTTTATTTAATTTGACTTACATTCAATCATTGTTTACGATTGTTCTCGATATGACTAAAAACGAACAAGAAATATGGAGTCAAATCTCAGAAAATATGAATTCAGATTCGAAGAATATGCCGAATTACCTTCGAATCATTTCATTGAAATTATTACGAACGAATTTCAATTCAGCTCAAACGAAGGTCCATTCATTAGAATCAATTCATCAATTGATTCGTGAACGATGTAGTCATTTCATTAAAATAGCTGCAATTGTACAACATTATCTCTATCAACCGATTGACTGGTGGCCTGTAAGTCGTCGCATTTACTTTGATAGGTCGAGAAAAACGAATTTCGTGTATTGAAAAAAGTCAGGTCATGTGTTACAAGCAGATTTTATCTGGAAGAATTTGATCAAAGAATTGCAATTGAATAATCTCGGAGAACCGTATTGGTTCTGTACGAATTCATCAGACCTTATTGAAAAATGGCTGGATGAGATACTGAATTCAAATGAAAACGAATTACAAATAATTCAAGTAGATTTCTCTATAAATCGAACCGATAATAAAACGATTTTCTTCGAAGAAAATTGCTCGTGTGATTCCATTGTTTCACAAACCGGAATTCATCGATTTACCTTTACAATATTCGGATTTATTTCGATTTTGTATTCAAATTCCATGTTCATATTGTCGAAAGTCTCTAGTCGATCCATTGATTTGTCTCATTTGCGGAATAATTTATTCTCAAAAATGTTGTGAACAACAAATCAATCATTCGAAAAAAGTCTCGTTCAATTTTTGTCAAATCATTCAATCAAAATTTGTCGATTTTAGCATCTGATGATTTGCAGTGGAGGACTGAATATTTCGATTAATATTAATTCAACAAAAACTCTCATACAACGAGAAAAACGATACACTTATTGGTCATCGATTTATCTCGATGAACATGGCGAAGAAGATGTTAATCTTCGGTTGACTTTTATTTTTCGATTTTCACTAGAAAAAGAACAAAGATTCGTTTTTGTTTTCAGACGAGGCCGAAATCTGTATCTAAATTCGAATCGTTTGAAACTACTCTATTCCAGTTGGATTTCATCTCATCTCGATCAGCTCATACCTCGTTGGTCGATCGAACCGTACGATTTTTAATTGTGTTGTTTTCGAATTTATTTCACAATCATTACAAAACAAGTGATCGTACACGATCGAGATCAATTTCTTCGATAATAAAAGAAAAATATTTCGTTTGACCTAATTGAATATTCCACTCATCAGCTGTTTCAATAAGATTGAACTAAAAATAAACAACGAAGAAGAAGAATTCTTACAAATAGGCTTTCGTTTAACTCACTAAGTATCCATGTTGATCGTAGCGTCCGCAGCGATCGAGTCTTTGATGATAGGTAACATAATCGAGATCAAAACATGAACCAAGTGACTGTGGCATATTGTAGTTAATGACAATATTGACATGATCTAGATCAATACCGTGAAGAGTCGCGGCTGTTTGGGCCGAGATGAGAAATATTCGAAATGTTGATAAACGGAAATTTTCAATCAATGAAATACGTTCTTGAGTATTGTTTTTTGTTGTTAGCCGTTTAATTCGAGTTTTGTCCGTAGCAGCAATGAGATTTTCGTATAAATCTTCGGTTATTTGATCGTTTAAACAAAAAACGAGAATTTGTGTTTGTTGAAAATGTTCAACAATCAAATTGACAAATTGATTTTTACGATTTCGATCTTGACAATGAGCATAGAACTGTTCGATATTATTCAAGTTTTGTTTGTCGATTTTTTGTTTAATCAAAATCGAATTCGGTATGAGTTCATTGGTAAAATTTCGAATCTGTTCAGATAATGTCGATGAATAAGCTAAAATCTGACATGTTGATGAATTTGCTGATAAATTTTCGAATAGATTCAAAAGATTATCACGATAATCTTCTCGAATAATCATCGTATCGATTTCATCGAGCACAAGAATCTGTAAACGAGACAAATCAAGTAATTTTCGATAGGATTGATAGACGTCAATCGTTGCAATTATAATCGACGTTTCGAATAGTTCAGGAAGAGTTTCTGATGAAATAGCATAGGTAATTCGAGTATGTGGTAAATGACTCGACATGATTTCGATTCCTGAACCAATTGTAAACGCAAGTTCAACTGTTGGAAGAAGGATAAGTGCTTGTGAATGTGATTGAAGACGAGCAAGAACATGAATGAGATAGGAAATCTTATTGCGAATAAAGTCACATAGAAATGTATCGCGTTAAGAAAGATCAACTCACAGTTTTTCCTGTTCCAGTTTTTGATTGTACGATGAGATTTCGTTTCGATTGTTGATCTAATGAATACGGTAGAATAACCGATTGAATATCAGATGGTCCATGTCGGAAATTCATTCGTTCGAGACCAAATAGTAAACCTGTTGGCAAATTCAAATCTTCGAAATTCATTTTCGTTTCAATTATCTAGAAGATAAAATGTCGATTTGCTTTATTTTCAACTCGTAATACAAGACACTTCATCAGCTATACGATTCGCATAGAGATCTGAGAGTTTCCATTTAATTAATTGAAAAGATTCTTTTTGATTAACAAGAATTTGTTCACAATCGATATTTGACAATTGAATAGGAGATTTAATTGAAAGAAGATGAAGAATTTGTTCAATGATTTTCGATAGATTCTCGATTAATTGATGAATATCAATTGGAGATGTTTGCGTTTGATGATTGTTGCTGATGATTTTTCGGTAGATAGTTTCATTGAGCAAAGTTTTATCGGGAAGATTTTCATAGATTTTTTGTAAACGTTCGTCAATTGTTAACGATGATTTCAATAATCGAATTTCGTTTCGTTGTTGTTCAACAATTGTCTTTGCAGTTAATTTCTTTTTCTTTAAAATATTTAATTTCTCTTCGAGATTCGACATCTTAATCAAACTGAAAAAATAGACGTTTAGTTTAGTAAATGAAAGTGACAGATTATTAATTTTATTAATTAACAAAACATAAACAAGAAAAAAAAGAAACTTTTTGTTTAAGATTTTTAATCAAAAACAAGACGATCGAGATAGATTGTTGGTTGAGCATTCTGTTCAAAGATCATTCGTTTTGTCGCTTCAGACATAGTTAAAATCAACGGATTCGGACTACTTCTATCTTCGTATTCATCTTTAACATGAATAATACGCGGATAGGATTCTACGTGAACAAGAACATAGATATTATGAGAGATTGATTGTGCGAGTGAATACCCTGAGAATTGTTAGGTGATAATAAATTTTCTTCATTTAATGAAAGAAGAATATCATCTGAATATTTTGAATTCTGTAAAAGAGAAGACGAATAGTTTTTTCGATAGATTCGAATTTTTCTTTTAAATGTCGGAGATAATAAACGTCGAATTCGTCTCGTTCGATTCATTGCAAATATTTGAACATTTGGAATAGTTCTTAAAACATTGTTGTGGACAGTTCTGTTCTTCTTATTCTATCATTATGCATTAGAATGGTTTATTTTTGTAGCCAGTAGACTAGTTCTCGTCTTTCCTCCATTATTTTAACACACAAATGCAGTTCAGCTAGAAACCTACATACAAAGGAAAAGAAAAGAAACAATATGTATATGGTCACAATCTCATTACGTTCTTTTGTTTTCTTTCTTTCTTTTTTTTTATCTTGATTTATAATTGTTACAATTGGTTATGTATTGATTGAAGTAGTAAAATCTATGAATTTGATCAATTGAGATATATTCATAATGGAAAATGCAACGAGTATTTAATAAACTTTGTTTTTTCTTTTTAGATCAGTTGGGACGATAGGTGTCGAGGACACGTGAGTTGTGCAGGGGAGTGAAGTTGTTGTAGAAAAAGTTAAAAAGTTCGTAACACCAGAAGAAATCTTGAACAATGAGTTCACGAGGTGGTGGCGGCGGCGGCGGTAACTGTTATAAATGTAACAAAGTACGTGCTATCATATGTTTGGATTACACGAATTTGAAATGCTTTTCTACTATTTGTAGCCGGGTCATTATGCACGAGAATGTCCGGATGGAGATGGTGGCGGTGGTGGTCGTGGCGGATACGGTGGTGGCCGAGGTTTCATCTACTTGATGCGTTAGCATTTGAAATCTTGAATTATTTGTTTTTCTGTAGGCTCATACGGGGGAGGTGGCTCATACGGAGGGCGTGGTGGTTCATATGGTGAATAATGCTATTAGTAATTTATAAATTGATTTGAATTTACGTATTCTCAGGAGGCTCAAATCGTGGTGGTGGAGGTGGACGAGGTTACAACGATAATCGTAACTCATCATTCGATCGATCAGGTCCCCGTTGGTATGATTGAACAATCATTTTTTTATTGATTAACATCAAATATTCATTCTAGCTTTCGTTGCAATCAATCAGGTCATTTTGCACGTGACTGTCCTTCGGATAGCACAGAAATCATTTGCTACAATTGCAATAAAACAGGTTTAACCTACTTTTATTTTTATGCAACAGGAATAGAATAATTTGAATTATTTAGGTCATATTAGCCGAGATTGTACTGACCCACGCTCGAATAATTCGAGCGGCGGTAATTACCGTAACAACAGTAGAGGTAATTTCTTTTCTTCTTCGTCTATTTCTAGAAAGTTGTTATTATTTCAAATTGCATAATAGGTGGGGGTACTTGCTATCGATGCAATAAACAAGGACATTTTGCTCGTGAATGTCCTGAGCCCGATACACGCGCTGCACAAGGAAGTAATTCTTCGAGCCAACAGGCTGGAGATGAAGATGAAAATTACGCACAAGAATGAAAGCAGACGAAGAAGAACAAAAACTAATTTCTTTCAAAATGAATAAATTGACATAAAAATGTATCAAAAAGACGATTATTCAAGTTTACCCCGTTCTGTACTCGTCTATATTATCATTTTTTTATCCGTATATCTACTTTGCGTGATGTAAAATTTCTCGAAAGATAAAAAAAAATAGAAACTTAAAAAATGAGAAACACTTCTTTCATGATTTTTTACCTGGTATGACTATGGTCGTGCTCGATACCGTTACATCTTCACGCATGAGAACGTGAATTCGGTCAATCGGAGAGGACCTTCTAAAAAATGTCATGATTTTGTCATGAACTGTTGAAACTAGTTAGTATGACATAAGTTAAACATTTAATCGATTAGATTTCGAATGTATTTATTCAGTTTTAGCAAATTACAAAGAGCAAAAAGCTTAGTATTCATTTGGCTTTTGTTTTCTGTTGACAAAATAAGAAACGAGAGGTTATTCAGTAGATTCTGATGAAATTTGGTATTTTCTTTCGAGGAGATTACGAAGTAATTTCATTCGATTAAATCTTTGATTTTGATAATAATTGAAGTTGTTATCATTGCTATCATAATCGTCATGAACGTCTCGTGTAAACCAAGCATATTTGTATGCTCGATCGGCTGATCGTTGATTGTTTGTGACTGCAGGAAAACGACGTTTGAACGAATGTTCTGACGTTGCGAGAATAACATTTAATGTTAAGAATAAAACCAGTACAAATCGGATTAAATTTCGCCAGCCAAACGAAAACATGTTGCGTTATTTTGTATTGTTGTTGAGAAATACGAACTAACAAAGGAAAACCGTCAAGTTATCGGAGTTACTAATCAAGGTTACTCTGCAACAGATTGTGTATGTGTGAGCAAAAAAATACAATCTATATAAACGACAAAAAAATTCTTGTCCCACACTGTTGTGTTTTTTTTCTCTCTCTTATTAGAAGAAAATGAAAGGAAGAGAGAAAGAAAAAAAAAAGAATTTATAGATTTCTCCATTCAACACGTCTGACGAGAGATTGTCATAGTTGTTGTTGGACAGACTCATGCGTCATTTAATTCAATTTTCAAATATAGATTTTGTCATACGATTCGTTGATAAATTTTTATCATATATAAGTAAAGTCAATAAAAAACATAGTATTACATGGGAGATTTGCTCAATTTATTAAAAAAGATTATTCAATGAACTAATCCAATATTAACACTAATAAACGACATGTCAATTTTTGATTCTAAACCAACAACTATAAAAAGCCAGCTTATTGTATTTGTGATGTCTTGTTTTTTAATCTTAGTGTATTTACTTCAAATTTGATATTTCCGTGTGTATGTAGACATGTATTTGACAAGTCAAGTAAATGAAAAATATCTAACTATTGTGACCACGCATTTTCTATGTCGACTTTCGACATGAACTAATGACAAGTACAGATCAAAGATATCGTAATTTAGGGAAATATTGCCTCGGTTAGATATTATGTTGCTTCTTTTTATTTCATTTTTAAGTAAAACAAGTGTTGCCAAAACGTACTAGCAAAGAAAGAAAAAGATGTGAAGTGTTTTTTTTTTCATTCAAAATAATGAAACACTTGAATTGATGCTTGGATGCGATGTAATTTCGAAATCATCGTTCTGTGTCGAAATTAAAATCATTATAGAATTGTCGTTGTTTATTGGAGAATCTCGGACGAAATAATGGCTTTGGTCGTAATTGTTCATTGGCAACATCTCGTGTGAACCAAACATATTCGTTGTCGTACTCAGCTGAACGTTGTTTTTTTAGTATTGGATAAATTCGTTGATTATCGTCTGATGCTTGATAAAATCCAAAGATAATATCAATAAAACAGATCAACATTAATAGATAATGAATGATTTTAAACATTTGTGAATAGTATAATTTGTATTTTTAATAGAAGAAATTAGCGAGAAGTCCTGCGTGGTAAAATTGGATTCACTCTTGTTGATGATGTAAATACCGGAATGTTATTTAATGGAGAAATGTGGATATTTTTTATAGAGAAAAAAAAAGAGGTAGAGAAAAAACGTTAATATGTGTCTGACAAATGAAGAAAAAACTCTTAAAGTATCACGTTAAGTTTTTACTTGTGGAATATAGGAGAGAGAGAAAGAGATAAACGCACTTTTATTAATATGAAAATGAATAGATTTATTAGAACATAAAAGGAGATTTTAAACTATCGTGTAGTAACCATAGGTTCCGATGCCGCACATATTTTTGTTTCGTGCAATTTTGAAATAACCATCGAGACCCCATTTTGGTCCCCAAGAATTTCGAACGACTAAAACAGAAACGAAAAAAAAAAACGTCTGTATTTGGCTGTAAAAAATAATAACATACTCCAATAATCTTTTCCGTTCTCGGTTCCAAAGCCAACAATAGTAATAGCATGATCAACTTGCCTCGAACAGGATGGTATATCAATAATATCTGATCCTCGACCACCTGATGAAGCAGCATAGAATTGTAGATCGGATGTCGTATGAATGGCTGCAGCTAATGGTCCATATTTAATCAGAGCTTGTTTCATTGCTTCCTCATCTCCTCGTTGAACATTACCATGACCTTTAATAGCTCCGGCTTTATTTGCTTTTTTACTGCATACATTTGATTGAGTCATCTTATAGGGATAAGATGATTCTTGTGTGAGACCACCCCGATCCGCGATATACTTATACGTTTGGCCTAGATAACCACCTTGACAGCCATTATTTCCCGAACAATCAATGAGTTCTTGTTTTGATAGACTCATTCGTTGGCCAGTTTTGAGCGCATGTGTGCCTTCGACTGCAGCGGTGACAGCAAATGCATAACAAGAACTTGTAAAATAAATAATAACTCAACAATTCAAACAACACCCTCAACTTACCCACAACGGCCTTGGTTTTCTACGGGATTCATGTATGGTCGATAATCTACTGCTGCTTTTGATAGTGTACCAGTCGCAGTTGGTCGTCTTGTTGTACCTCGAGTGATAACTGTAAACGAATATGATCCACCTCCTGACGAACCACCTCCCGATGGATACGTGCCACCGCCGCCGCCGGGCGGTAAAAGTTTATTCATTTTTTCGTTGATTTTCTTCTTTATTTTATCTTTGATTTTCTTTTTGACGGTATCGAATAAGGTTCGTCTTCGACGTCGATATGATGTTGGTTGATCGACGACTTCACCAGGTGGCATTTCAGTTCCAGGTGATCCATCTCCATTCAATCCTGTCATTTTCTTCTTAAATTCATCAATATTCATATCACCGTATTCATTGATTTTCATTCGAAATGTTTTATTTCCTCGATCATAACGAAAATTTTCTTGGACAATTAATTTTAGATTGTCAATGAATTTACCAAAACGTTCTTTTTCTTCGACTTTCGATGTATAATTCTTCTTATAATATTTTCTATAACCTCTCCAAATAAGATTTGCATATTTTTTATCTTTTAAAACGTCCAACCAGGCTTGTAGTTTATTCGAAGTTTTCGATGCGGATTTTTGTAAGAAACTTTCGAAATGCTAGAAAATACGTTTCCTCTCGTTGTCGAATACGCAAAAAGATTCGTTTACCTCTTGCAATGATTTTCCACCGGTGAATAGTGCATCTTGTGTTTGAATAAAACAACCGAAGAGGATAGTACAAAGAAATACCCAAGTTAATCTCATCGTCGATGAAAAAAAATCGAGAAATTATCAATTTTTGAAATAGATGCCATTGAATTTTCGTATTATATGAGATCGATTCGGTTGTTATCTATTCGCTTATCAAAATCCACGCATATCCGCTTTCAATTGAAAGACAAAACGAAAAGATGATTTATCTATTAAACGGCTCATTGTTCTATTCATGATGTAAGTTAATAGTAGTCAAATCGGTATGCTTTTGTTATCTTCGACGACCTGAATTAAACCGAACATTGAAGCTCGTGAACAATGATAAGATATTAAATCGTTTTCTTCTTCTTCTTCATTCGATATAGATTAAAAAGCAAAGTTATTCATTGATATTCTTTCTTTCCTTTTTCTTTCAATTGAGTAGTATTAAATTCAATACGATTAGTTTATATTTAATCTTTGATTTCAATCAATCGTACGCATTCAAACGTCGACCTTGAATTGAAAATATGTTTTTTTTCTTCGTTTTCGAATTCAATTAACTTTATTGATATATAATAGCAATAAAAATAAAATAGATTATCGATATTCAACATGACACAACAAAAAAAAAACGATGAAAGCAAAAACAACAAATACACCCACGTAGAAACTGAAAATCTTGTCGAATAATCTTCTCAGATCCATACACGGCTAAACTGTCAGATAAAAGTTTATTTCCATTTATGACTGATCAGTAAGCCATGTGAGGGATCAATGGAAGTATATATATATATATTATTTGCTTTTGAAATTCACGACAACAACAAAAAGCGAAAAAATGTATCCAAACATGTTTACACTCACCTGATCGATGCAGAAATCGTCAGAAAAAAAAGCTGTTTCTCTCTTTTTTTTTATTTCGTGCAAGAGAAGACTACCGTCGCCTGTCGGGACTATAATCGTAATGACAATACAAATAGTCGCGCGCGACAAAGGCAACGACTCTTTTGCTTCTCTCCCTCTCCCTCTCTTTCTCTCTCTCTCCCTCTTCTACTTCTCTTTTTTTCGTCTACAATGATATCTTACTATGATACTTGCCTTTTGCAAGCATGGAGGCCATGGCCTTCGAGCTTCTTTTTTTTCTTCTTTTTGGTTATAATTGCTTTCGCATCTTGTGTTTCTGCTTGTTGCTTACGCGTAAATACTAAGGTGGTGACAAACGTACGAAAAAAAAAAGTAACACAAAGACATTCTCTGGTTATTCGCTGTTTTTTTTTCTCCAATTCTCTCTCCTTGCTGTTTTTTTCGTCAAAATAAATGCGAAAGAAGAAATGTCCGCGAAAAAGCAAATACTATTTACTCATAACTTGCATACAAATAAATATTGCTCAAAAACGAAGAAAAAACTCGATCGAACGATAAGTAAACTAAAAAAGACAACTGAAAGCTTAGTTCAACAGCTGATTCAAACGACAAACTACCATCACTACTAAGTAACAAACGTTTGAAAATGTATATACAAAAATGAAGAAAAAAAAAGAATGAGAGAATATATGCTCTTCAAACGAAATACGTGTGCACACATACACGCACAAAGTACTTGCGCCACCCGCTTACGGCGTTTCGCTTTCTTCTCCCGCTTTTTTTTCTCTCTCTCTCTCTCTCCATTTTTTTTACGTATGCATATTCGTGCGCCGGGCTTACAGTAATGCAATCATTTCTCTCTGTCTCGCGTTTTTTTTTTCTTCGAGTCTCTCTACTTTTCTCTCTTTCACATACGCACGCATATGCTCGATGTATGCGTGTCCTAATTTCGTTTTTGTCGCTGTTGCGTTCTCCTATTCATTGCACACAACGATGGCGACACTCGAATTGAGGGACGAAATCTTACTAAAAAAAAAACGAAGAAGAAGAAGAAGGAAGAATGTGCGTGTGCATGCATACACGTAATCGTGCACAGCGTTAGACAGAGTGTCTTCGAGGTTTCTTCTTTTTGCTTTTCATGACGATTTTGTTGTCTATTCAAGGTCGGAATGTAGATAGGATGTATTCAATAACAAAAAATAAGTCTCAAATAAAACGAGACGCAATGAAATCGACGATTATGAAACTGATAATTCTCGTGAATCATCTGTTCATATCTTAATCGATCTACAATCGACAATAATCTGATTGATTCTTTGCCTTAAACTCATTATACCATATTGTTGCTTACAGAATAGAGATTTTGTCAATAGTTAGCGAAAAAAAGCAAAGCAAAGGATAAACAACTATCATCAAACAGTCATTGATAATTACTAAACTATTACCCAAATGATATTTTACTCAAACGTACAATATCACTAGGATAAGAAGAAAATGACATTTTCTAATTTCCATTAGAGTCAGAGTATATAACAGACTTGTTGTTTCTGTCCATTTGACAATCAATATCGATAGTTTCATAACAAACTTAGAGGTCATTTATGTCTGTCAATGATATCATTGCAAATGATCAGTTTGGACAGAGCAATAGGAACAAAACAGCTTTTGCCAATGTTGAAATGACGTTTCTGCACTTCATCATATATAATTTACAAAAAAAAACGACATTGTCAACATTCAGACGAACTTGTTGACATCTTCATGTCATATTATAGACAGTAGAACTACTAATACAGTTTTTTGATTTATTAAAAAAAAGTATAACTTTAATTCAATAACATAGAAAATGTCATATATTGATCACGACAAAACAAACTAATTCTCTAACCTCTGACCCATACAGAGAGAGTTCATTCGTATTCTTTTTCATTTTCTTTTCCGTTCTACCTGAAGAAAAGAAGAAGAAAAAAAAATGAATTTCAATTGGACAAACGACAACGTTCATTCATGTCAACCAGTCGATTCTAGTTGTCCGTTATTTACAATAAATCAACGTCTATCAACTAATGTATCGACTCCTGCTTATTTTCGCTGTCATATACTTTGTGAAAGTCGATGGTTCGCGTCGTCGATGTATTAACAGTGGGATTTTATTTTCCAGTAAGATCCTTGGTTCACCTATTGTGATCTATGGTGAAACAATATCCAAACAAGTCTATCGAGATACAAACGCAGAACTACTTTCCAATGTAACATTTCGTGTGGATTGTGTTTTGAAAGGACAAAATGTCGAACATGAGATCGACATAACCGAAGTCGGTATTAAATCAGGTCATATGGCTTGTCAATGGTTAGATCCTGGATTTGTCTACGTTGTTTTTCTTGAAACTTGGGGAAATGAGAAGAATACTTATCGTCCTGTGGATTTTCAAGAATTAGTTGTCGATGATAATACGAAAGAACTTCTCGTAAAAACATGTCGATTAACACGACGACAAGCTTTAAATTCTTTGCATGACAATTGTCCGAATGTTTCAGCGTCCGGATATTGTCCTTGTAAGTTTGTCAAAATTAGATTTTTGTTTTTTTTATTTTTAAATTTTCATTCGTATTAGACGATAATATTGATACGAATATTGCACCGAGAGAACGTCCATCGAGTTATCAAAATCCATTTGTTAAATCGTCATATTTCGATCAGGAAGATCAATTCTATCTTCAATCAAATGTAACCATGCTCAAAACTGATCGATCTCTCGATACATCGATTCATCCTCGTTCAACGAACAACGCCTTTTCTGTAAAATTCTCTTGGTTTCTTCTTCTCTCACATCTTCTTCTCAAAGTCATTTAAGATAAAATAAAGAGAAACGAAATTTTGTCATTAACAATGGATCTTCTTGTTTGTTAAATCATAAACAATAGACACACACAAAAACATTCGATGGTAGAACAACGAGAAACAAGTAGATGTTATGTGTGTTAACAATTGATTGAATTTTAATCGAATAAACCGAAGCCCTAAAGATAAAGCAAAAAGGAAAGATTTCAATATTGATTTCATTGGTTTTCTTCTCACCATGTCTTCATCTCCGGATTCTTCTTTTTCTTCTTTCTTTTCTTCCTTTTTGGCGGCTTTGTCACCACCAGCGGCTTTACCAGCAGCAGCTGTTGTTTCGCCAGCTTGTACTGGTGCTGCACTAGCAACTGGAGCTGAGCCAACGTTCTTAAGAAGATCACTAACTTTAACACCTTCTAAAGCGCCTGCAAAAAGACCTGGCCAATATGGTTCAATTTCGTAGTTTGCAGCTTTTAAGATCGTTGCAATTTTATCGCCTTTGATATCGACATTGTCGTCGGCTAGGATAAGTGCAGCATAGACACAAGCGAGTTCATCGTTGCTTAAGGCCATTGTTATTAAGATCTTTTTGTTTTCTTGTTTTTGAATGAAAATTCAATCTGAAAAAGAAAAAAAAAGAGTAAATTTTATTATTCGATAAAAAATAATATAGATAAATAGATTTTAATTGCAATATATCGAAAATGAAAAGAGAAAGAGAGAGAAAAGCTTGAAAATTTTGCATATTTAAGAATTTGTTTGACTGCCAGATACGATGAACGATGTTGAACGAGATTGTACCGGAGATGTATCGGCATTGGATGGGCGTCGTAGTAGTAGATCAGTCGGAAGTCGATTTCGAAGATTGAGTAATGTCGAACTACGAATCGATTTTGAGTCCGGTGTCTGTTGATAATCGGGTAAATATCGACAATAATAATTTCTCCATAATTTAATCGAATTAATCGATAAATTGACTTGTAAAATTCGATTGGTTTTTTCATTATATAAAGGATTGATGTAGGACTTTTTTTCACGTAAAAATTCCGTCCACATTGACATTGTTAATTCCGAGATTTTCATATCAAAACGATTTTTTTCTGAATTCAATAGAAATGTTCCATATTGACAAGTAAAAATAAAATCAGCGAGAGTGATTAGAAATTTTTCATTGAATTCAAATGCAGCTTCAAACTAAAACGCAAAAATGTCGATCAACACAAATTCGAATCGACAACTTTTCTACTTGTTGAAGAAGTTGATATGTACAATCGAGAAATTGAAGAAAGACAGGCGAACATTCGGAATGAACTTTATTTCCATGTCCGAGACGCTAAGAATTCAAAATATTTTATTTTTTTTGTGATAATGACGACGCTTACTAGGAAAAATTTATGACCAAAACTAATCCATTCTTTTTCGATTAAGATCATATAACCATTGAATGTTCGATAGAAAGGATCGAGTAGCAGCATTGTCAACGAGGTTAACTAAACAGACGAAATTAAATAAATAAATTCGACAAGAAGATTCACATACTTGAGATGTTCGATCCCAACCATCCGAACAATGAACTAACACCGAACGTTTATCGTTTACTATCAATGAAACCAATCGATTTGTTGATGTTAAAATAGCCTTTATACAAAGTAAAGCAATTGTTTAACAAAAATCAAATTTTGTTTTGTTTTTATCTCACTCGAATATGTCCCAACCAAGTTAAACTACTCGTATCATTGATAATGGTGCCTTTCTTCTGATATTCATGATGAATAGCCGTATACAAATCACTGAGACTCTCTCTCATCACATGAATATTTTGTATATTTTGAAATTCTAAATCACAATCGGGATAATTCTCGTAGCCGCCACCTTGCGGTTTATTGACAATAGCGTTGACTTTTGGTCGTGCATCGAGAATGAATAATCTCGAATTATTCGGATTCGTATCGGCAATCGCTTGAAGATAATCTGTATCATCGGAATTCTTCTTATTAAAACCGGTCAATGGTTGACTCGCACGAGAAATTGTGACGTATGTTTCTCGACAAAACCAACTCAATGTCTGCAAATAAAGTTTTTTTTTTCAATCAACGAAAACACACGAATTCATCTTCGAACTTACGGGTAACCGATTTTTACTACGAAATCGAGCAACAGACGGAATTTTTGATGCCTCAAAATTAGCCGGTACGACAACAATATCTGGATAAGTATCACATAACGCATAGCTTCTATTGACTTCTTTATCAATTCTCCAATAAGCATCGCCGAACTCTTGTATACCCTACAATCGCAAATTCATTCGAATGAAGTTTTTGTTTTCTCTCTTTGTTTTACCATTCGAGTGTATTCTTGAACTTTGTTGTAGATAGTCCATCCGACATCGATTTCATTCGGTAGAACGCTTTTCTTATAATTCCAAGCAAAAAATGTCTATTGAAAATAAAGAAGATTTTCAAAGAAGAAAATGTTTGCGTAGATTTTTACACTAAAAAATCGCGGTGGATTGGTAATATCAGCTTCGCAGATTGAAAATGGAAATACTAATCGATACAAATGTTCCAAAAGATTTTTTCGTTGATTTTGCTCTTTTGAATTGCCGAAAAAGAAATGTCGGCCATCCTTGAGAAAATCTTCGCATTAATTTGTCAAATATTTCAATTGACAAAATCATTTTACTTTACAAACAATTTGAAATCCATACGAAGTACCATCGCTTTTACTACGTGCTTGCCCACCGATCTTATCTATCTGACTGATCATACCAACGGGAACATTTACAAGAACCTGTAGGAACCAAAGAAAAAAAAATAGACATCGAATGTTTTGTTTGATGGCAGAGTTTTACTTGAACTGGCTCGGGCAATTTTGTGACGAATAATAAACGATATTTCGTAACGATTAATTCACCTCGAACGATTCCTTTTTTCCCATCAGGAGAAAACGTAATCTCTAAACACGAGTGTTAAACAAAAAACACATCGATTCGAATTCGTCGTTTCTCACCTTCTTTCAATTTCACATCGTCCTCTCCGCGAAGGAAATCAATTGGTATTGACAAGCTTTTCACAGATGCAATTGTTGGCTCACGGTCTGGTAGCGAAGTGACTGCAAGATATTGTGCGTTCGGTACACAACTTCCAATAATACTCTAGATTTAGAAAGAGAAAAACCATCAGAAATCCGAGAGAGAGTGACACACAAAAACCATACAAATGCTATCGGTAAAATATCGAGAGTCTACAAACAACGATTAGTTTGTTAGTGAAAAGCAAAAGAAAACTTACAGCAAGAGCTGATGATGCACTTTGATATGCTGATGGTACGATGTAATCATTAATTGAAGTATCTGTTGGAGTTTGAATATGAAAATTGGCTTGCTCTGTTTCGTAGGATGTTGGCTTGGAATGAACGAGTTTAGCGAATGGACTGACGTGTACATTCTCATGACTATTTGAACGTGTTAAATTCTTCATTATCTCGCGCGAAGTAGACTCGCGAGAAGAAAAAAAACTGAATTAAATTTCGATTAGATTTCGATGTATTTTATGGAATGAATGATGATTGGAAAGATATCTGATGAGTATTGAAAACATATTTGAATGAAATCGATTTCGAATTTCAACGAGTTTTTCGAGAGAAAAAAACTCGTTTTTATTTTATTAAATTTTGGCAAATTTTTCAGCGAAGAATTTTAGTGAATTTTTTTTGTCGACAAACAAAAGATGTCGCACATCAACAAAAACGCATTCGAAACATCCGTGGTTGCATGATATTGACCGGCTGATGATGAGGCCGATTGATTATCATTGCATTCGGATTCATTACGATCGGAAATCTTGGTCGTGGTGAAAATAATCGCGGTTGAACATTTGGCGGACGAATTTGAGGTCGCGAACGACGAAAGGCGATTTTTCTTGTTGAAATTCTCGGGAGATTGTCAGCAGATGAGCTTTTAGTTAGATTTAGACTTGATGCGTTATCAGAAGAAGATGAGGATGAGGAACGAGCTCGATGACGAGGTAAGATATCATATCCAGCATCTAAACGAGCTTTATCGACTGCTTGGAGAAAACTATCGGGTAATTCGTATTTGAATTTTTCGTCGGGTGATTTGGAACGAAGTTCATGTGTTAAGTCTTTGGTGAATTTAATCGTTGAATTGATAAAACGTTGAAAAATATTCGTTTTTTGTTCATCACTATTCTGCATCGTTGATAGCGATCATATGACCGAGTTCATTTCATATGCGTACATCGTTCTGTTCACTGAACCGAGAATAGAAAAAGAAAATGTAAAATTTAAGTCAAAATCATTTTTATCAACATTTTAAAACAAATATTCTCGATTTTTGTAATAAAATGATTGAATTAAAAAATTAAAAAATTAACGCTCCTGGGTGGGCTCGAACCACCAGCCTTCCGGTTAACAGCCG
>ERZ778027.412-NODE-412-length-103000-cov-11.361309_pt1 | contig 103000 bp, 115 predicted proteins | sample MGYA00375757_ERZ778027 | MGnify/ENA primary metagenome ERZ778027 (study PRJEB29350, sample SAMN05389817) | bioreactor metagenome | isolation source: Ammonium sulfate bioreactor | place: South Africa: University of Cape Town | collected 2014-02-18 ...
AAGTTCGTATCTGACTTTTACAAATGCCAATACGAGTTTCGACGGCAATTACTATGGTAATCAAACTGATGATCCGGTTTCAGCCACTTTAACAGTTCATGGTGAAAAATATTGTCAGATTCATCTTCATCAGTAATAATATTCTATCTTTTTAGATGTCACAATAACAGCCAATTTTGCTTCAGACAATGGATCTGGTTCCTGTAAAGCGTATCTTACAATAAATGAATCATTGATATCTCTAGATATTCAAATCTCTCGAACAGCAATATCACCAGATGCGAGTTTTGATAATCAAACAAATGACAGTAGAATTCGTTTTCCAATTAATGACAGCAACTTAATCACAAGAAATGGTTCAGTATCTACAAATGTAACCATCATATATTCAATTATTAACAGTGGCTGTAATACTGCTGCTACTGTGACAAAAAGTGCACAAATAGGTAATATATATTTCTGAATGAACGATTTGGAATAGTTATATATTATTTTTCTATTTAGTTGTAGCATCAACAGAGCAGCCAAACATAACACTTATAAGCTATACATCTGGTAGTTATAATATCAAAGTACATCATCAAACAAATGTGATCTGTGCAAGACAAGTATCTTATTGTCTACGTATCAACAATGGTGCATCCGATTGCAATAACGGTACTAGTTTGACTGAATATTCTCGAAACTTCTCAGCGGATTCCAATTCAGTGGTGATTCTTTCGGTTGAATATGATGTTATATATACAAAATATCGATTCGATATGAATGTTTCAAATTATATGAGTGGTAAGCAAAAAAAAATTGCAAACAGTCATTGACGAGTGAAACAGATAATTTCGAGAACATTTATTGAAAATAAAGAGATTCTTATCGTTAGAACAAATATAAAGTTATTTCAGACTTCAGCACTGTCGAATCTACTACTACATCAAGTTCGTCTTCTATAAATATAACAAGTATTACTAATAGCATGATATCTTCAGCAAGCTTAACTACTTCTATAAACACTACTGTGAATTCATCTTCTGTAGATTCAACAACTACTTTGCCGGGAACAATCGATACTACTTCTAGCACTGCTTGTTGTATACACTCATCACCATTTGGAAAATTATTCACGATTGACTTATATCGTATAATTTTTCTGTTCACTATTATTGCTACGATACACGCATCACATTGAATTATTTAGTTTCTTCTCCAACAATTCTATTTTATCTCAACTTATAACAATAAAACAACATATTTTGCTTCGGTTTTTTTCTACGTCAATAAAAGAAAAGAAATAAATCTTTTATTTATCGTTAATAGACATTCTTTAAATGAAGACAGATATAATCATTGTTTTAGCTATAAATCTTTCGCATCTATCTTTCCTATGAATCACACAATCTAATCCGTTTTAAATCTTATTTTTAGCTGGTGAAACGACCACATCAGGAAATACTTCAGGTAGTTAATAAAGAATTCTTATATTCTAATTTATCAATATGCTCCTAGATCAATATGCTGCATGGAAAATTGCACTAATAGTTATCGGAGCAATTATTGGTATAACATTATTGTTAGCATTGATTGCACTCTGTTGTTATCGAAAACGAACAAAAACTAAATACAGTACGCACAACATTTGAATCATTTTGAATTTACTTCTTTTTTTAGAATCGAAAACTTCTATCAGACGTGATTCTTCATCTACCGATTATGGTGTTCGAAAACTTGTCTCATCGTCAGTAGCAACTCCACAATTATATTCACCGAAAGCTTACTCAATTGCTCCACCAGAACATACTGCACAACGACAATATAGACCGTCAAACCAACAGAATCCTAATATCCGACCAACGATTCCCAAACCTCCTGAACACAATAACTCAAGATCTGTACATCCTACAAATGATGATTTTTTTCCTCGTTCATTCGATTCTCCAACAAACTATGCCATTCCTCAACAGCATAGACCAATACCATCTAGTCAAGACCTTAAATTTTAGTTGAACATTATTTCTTTAGTTTGATTTCAAATAATTTTTTATTCAAATTTTAATCGAAAAAAGAAAAAGATAGAGAGAGAGAGAAAAAAGAAATCAAAAGTTTAAGAATTTCTTTCTTTTTTTTAACTATTAATTGTCCAAAATTCGGAAGAAGTATTCGACCTAAAATATCAAACATATTTCAACGAAATCATTCTCTCAACAGATTCTCTTACTTCTAATGTCGTATCTTCAGCTAAATCTGTACAATGCACAGCATTTTTAATCTTATCTTTGCCATACAAGGCTCTCAATGTTCGCGGTCGAATATGTCGAGCAATTTCCTTTACAAATAAAAGAAAAATAAAGTTCAGTTATTCAACAAAAGATGATGCATACGGAATCGGAAGGACCACAGAAATCTCGAAAAACTGCTTGAGCATTTTGTGCGCGAACTTCAAGGACAATACAAGCACCTGACATTAATTCCTCGACCATTTTCTACAGTTAAACATAAGAAAATGTTTGTTTTTTTTTTCTATTCGATCATATTTACTGGATATTCATGAACAACACCTTTGTAAACTTCGAGAAATTCTTCGGCATTAACTTTATCTAAACTAAACTGAAAACAAAACGAAAATCATATTCAATCATCAAAAGAAAAATCTCGTTGATTTACTGTTCCAATAGCAGATATTTGAAATCCAGCAGTCAAAATCGCATTGATAATTTGTCCAGCACGTCCTAGAAAACTTCGCAATCAATATACAAGCAGATAAATCATTTTCTACCTTCAGCAACCGCATGTGGTTTGATAACACAACATGTTGTATCATTATAACAAGCGGTATTAACACCGTATTTCGATCCGAAAAAGAACGAAATTTCTCGTTGAGCACTTTCAGTCGAATCTGAACCGTGTAATGCATTACGTGTTCCATCTAAACAATGACAGATTGTCTTTGAAAGTAAATGCGTTCTTTTTTGTAAAAGAATGTTTATTTACCAGTGCCAAATCGTGCTCGAAGTAAATGTGGACTTTGTTCTTTTGCTTTCAATGAATCTGTTGGTCCGATCATACTTCTCCAACGATTGATCGCATCTGATCCAACAAGTTCCATAGCAACAATGGGTCCACTTGTCATGAATTCAGTCAATCGTCTAGTTAAATAAATTCATTTTTCTTTGCAAGAAAAACAAAATAAAACGTACGGATAGAATTCTTTTGATTTATGTTCCGAATAGAAAAACATGGCTTCATTTTGTGCCAATCGAACCATACGCATACGAGCAATGGTAAAACCATTTTCATAAACAGCACTGATGATATCACCCAAATAACGAATAGCATCCGGTTTAATGATTGCTAACGTTCTAAATATAAAATCGAATAGTACAAAAAATAAAATTTGGCGAGTTTTTGTTCTAACCGTTCTTGATTTTTGCCGACACATCGAGCCGTATATGCATCACCGAAATCAGCGATTTTAATCGAACGAGAAAATATATTGATCGTATTACCAATAAAAAAATCGGTTAGTTTTATTGTATCACTTTTCGTTCGTTTGAGAAATGTTCGACGCGTTTTGATATCGTACTAAAATCACATTTGTTTTTTATAATAATAACAAAAAGAAAGAGCTGAAATTTTCTAACCATTTCAATGCTATTATCCGTTGGATAGTAAAGTACTTGGTATGTACGGGTCATACATGCTTGAGGATCGTACCATTCGCCAATAAAACAGTATCGGTCATCGGCTGACTAAAATTAATCGAAAGAGAGAAAATTTAGTTTAATTTAGTTTTTTTGTTGTCGACATACCATCTCTTTTTTTTCTTTTCAAATCGATCAATCAACTAGTTTCTAAGAAAGAAGAACAAAACCTGTAGTTCAACAGATAGCCATCATTACTCTATCACCAAGGATACTGTTTGCTTAGAAACCAATTCATTTATTCTCGATTTTACTTTTAAAAATCCAAATTCATCTCGAAATATTAAAATAATCTTAAAATACTCTAGTTTTATTAGTTCATCAAATAGATGTCGCTCGTATTTATTCGTTTGAAATATCAAACATATATAATCATACGTTTTTTTCACCTTTATTGACGCTTTTTTTTTAATTCATAAAAATGTTCTCAGAGTTCATCCGAATATATTTATGTTCGATTACAAGCAGCAGTGCAAATTTCGATGAATGACTATTTTATCAGAAAAAAAAACAATAAAAAGATTATGTTTGGCATAGTGCACAATTTTGTGAAGATTTTTGTATTCGATTATTCGATAGATTTTCATTTTGATGAACGGCATTCGGACGATTACATTGAATGCCAGAATACATTCGATACGGATCGATACTACCTAAATCAATAGATGAATGTAATGATTGTATTTGTTGTTAATTGATTTAACCTGATTCAATCTTATGAAGAATATGTCGAGCGCACTGTTGAAAACTTTCGATAATATTTTCATTTGTATATGCCGATGTTTCGAAAAAACACAAATCTAAAGATTTTCAATCAAAATTTCATTCAAAATTAAGTAAACCAATGATTCTACCATGTTCTTGAGCAAATCGCTCAGCTTCAACATAGGTTACTTGTCGTTGTTCATCAAGATCTTTCTTATTTCCACATAGAATAATCACAATATTCGGACTTGCTAATGTTCGAAGATCGGCTAACCAATTCGTTATTGCGTTGTAACTTTCTCGACTGTCATAAAAACGAAAATATTTACACCAAAGAAATAAAAAAGAACTTCGACAAATATTTGCTTACTTGGCAATATCATATACAAGTAGAGCACCAGACGCCCCACGATAATAACTACGTGTTACCGATCGAAAACGTTCTTGACCAGCAGTCTAACATAAATTATGGTTTTTTGTTATATTGAGGGAAAAAAAAGAAACACGTACATCCCATATCTGTAATGTGACATTCTTCGATCCAATTGTCAAAAATTTCGAACCAAATTCTGCTCCGATTGTATGTGTACTTTCATCTTTAACTACAAATTTATTTGTCAAAAATATTGAAAAAGAAAATCAACGCAATTTCGATTATTTACAAGTATTCTCAAGGAACCGATGTAAAATACAGGATTTTCCTGTTGATGCACTGCCAATAATGAGAAATTTGAATAGATAATCTAAATTAATCAATAACGTTTTTTATTGTTAATGAAATACCAAACAAACCCGTAGATTGTGTCATGTTGAAAGTCGATTGCTACACTTTGAAAAACAACAACATAATAATTTCCTTCTTTCGTTCTCTCTCGCTCTCTCTCATGTACTCACACACATAGAACGATTTTCTCCCATCGGTTAAAAAAGAACCAAATAAAAATCATCGTCGACACATAGCGACAAAACATCTTGGATTTCTCTTCCAATTTGTTGGAATGAGGGAATTGTCAAGGAGAATAGAGAACAAAACATTCAAGCTATGAATTTGATATATTTATATAATATAAACCTATATTTATTTGAATTGATGAATCAAATATAACCTTATATTGTTCTCGGGTTTTTTTTTTGTTTTAAGATGTCATCTATTCTAACAGAAAAATGTCCGGTTTGCACAGCACCATTGTCAGACTCTCAAAAATGGCAACGCACGAAAACAACAACAATCGGTTCGAATAGACCAAAACGAAATACATCCGGACAAGATTTCAAGTAATTAGAAAAAGCAAACACAAAGAGAGAGAGAGAGAAAAAAAGCACAAACAACAAGAAATAAATGTACGAGATTTGAAGTAGCAGAAATAAGGATTAGCTGCATACTTTTGTTATCTATAGGAATAGTGAGGTGACCGATAAACATATCGTTGAATTGCTTGAGGTTCTTGATAATAATAGGATGTGTATTTAGTTGGCAAGTATGTTGTTGTTGTTCGAGATGAAACAATTGGTGATGCATTGACCAGAGTTTGTGTTGGTGAATAATAAGTCACTGGTTGTCGTGTGACGGATGTCAATATTGTAGGTGTAGGATCTGATTTCATTTGAGATTCATCTACAAGAGATAGTTCTTTTTTTTCCATGATTATATACGCAGCTATGAATTCAGCAAAATCAAGATAATTATTTCCATCCTTATCGAATAAATTAAATGTTCGTCGAGCTAATTGATCTAATTGTTTCGAATCTTTTTGATCAGGTAAGATTTCGAGCATAGATTTATATTTTTCGAATGTTAATCGACCATTATCAGATAGAATTAAAAATTCACGATGTAATTCATTGATTTTCGATTCTGTGAGACCAGTTAATGTCGATAGTTTTCGATAATCAAAATCACTTAAATATGGATCACTCGTATTCGTACTTTGAGAATTAATTGTTGTGATTGTTGTTGGCAATGATAATGAATTATTATTATTATTGAATGTTGATTCATAAGATGATGATGAAATGGAATTCGGATAATTTTGTGTTGTTAATGCTCGTAGTGTTGCACTACGCATTGTTGTTCGAAATTGATCCGTACGTTTATATCGTGTTTGATCAGTTGATTTTGTTGATGATGCAGCACGATAACGTTTTCGATGATGATTATTAGTTGTTTGTATTGCACCCATATTGAATTAAACTTGATTGCTACTTTTGTTTGTCGTTGAACGTATGTGTAAGTTTTTTTTTATCAAATAAAAACTCTTCGTAAAACTAACATACAACTGATCCGTTATGAGATTGATCTATACGAGATGATAAGAAAAGAGAAAAAAAGTCTAATCATGCGTGACTGTTTGTTAAATATGTTCGCACGTACATTGACGTGTATGTCTCATGAATGTAAGAATAGGTAAATGATTGCATTTAGAAACTGTATTAGTAAAAGAACGAGAGAGACACACGAACAGTCTTCATGTACGTTTGTCCGTCGTCGCACATTATTAATAAAATGAAAAATGATTGAACGAAAGAAAAGGACAAGGGTAGGCAATCAACGATTTCAAGGATTCAATGATCAGAGTAATATTTATACAAGGTGTGATATTCAATCATATAGTGACCAAAGTTTCTCTTCGTTTTTTTCGTCTCATAATTTAAAAGGCAAGAAAAAAAATGAACATTACAATTTAGTTACTTTTTCATTTCTTTTTGATCACATGCGAAGTATAAGCAAAACGAAAAGAAACAAAAAACTTTACGAAATAAAACGTAAAAGATGATTGACGAGTCATCCAGTAAAAAAGATTATCATCGATCACTTAACGATTTGTCAGTTTGATTACAATAAGTGTGATTGATACAAGATGTGAACGATAAAAACATTTGATCTCGTTTTTCTTTAACTAGTCGATCGAGTCTTACGCAACAAAGTCTATCGAAAACATCAACGCAAAATCTTGAAAGTGAATATATCAAACAATTGCAAGAACAAATCTATCTATTGGAAACCGAATGCATATATCTATATCCTTTTTTATTATTGTTGTTGTTGTTTTGATAAAATTTTCTTTCAGGAAAAGAGAAATCGTTGTTTTTTCCTTAACTTTTTTGAATTTCTACGCGCGATCAATTGAATAAAAATTCATCATTAATCAATCGATCATTGAATGATGATCGATTCTATCGAGTTGAACAAGAACGTTCCGATTTACAACGAAGTTTAGTTCAAACGTCGTCTCAATACGATCAATTAGCAAGTGAAAAACATGGTCTCAAAGTTGCTTTAGATGAACTTCGTCGTAAGACAACTTTCAAATCGTTTGGTCTATTCTTTCGATTTTCAATTCTTTAGTTAAATTCGATCGAGAAAAAAAGAATCTACTCGATGAATTGGATATGTTACGTCAAGCACGAGGAACATTCGAACAAGACAAACAAACGCGTGATCTCGAATTGAGACAAATTCGTGAACGATCACGAATCTCATCGGATGAGTTGAAAAATGCTCAAGCAAAAATTCGTGCACTTGAACAACAAGTTGGCGTTGTTTGTTTTGTTTTTGATTTGAATTCAAAATATTTATAAATTTAGCTCGAACAACAATTAGATCAAAATCGAAATTTAAATGATGAAATTCGTTCGATTAAATTAGAAACCAATACTTTACAACGCAGTTTAAATGATCATCAACTAGCTAGTCGAGAACGAGATCGTTTACAAGCAATTGTCAATGATTTAGAAGTTTGTATATTCGTTTTTCTTCTTATGATAAAAATCTTATCGATTTCAATTAGAATGAAGTGAGTGTACTTCGAAAAGAAGTTAAATCACAAGACTCTCGTTATAATGAAGCACAATTCTTACGTACTCAAGTAAAATTTCTTTGAGCAAAACAAAAAAACGAGACGATCGATGGAAAATATCTTTTTCTTCTTCATTTTATTATCATTCAAGTTAAATGATGAAAAATCTGCATTGATGAAAGAAATATCACGATTAGAAAAGTTAGCAAAAGAATTCGAACGAGAATTGGATCAAGTAAATAGTTTTCTATGTAAAGACAAATTTTCAGAATCGATTCGTTTCGTTTTCAGTTACGTAATACTTTACGTGAACGTGGTGATAATTTACAATCGAAAGATAGAGAAATAGCTGGTTTACGAAAAAAAGAACAAACATTTCATAGTACAGTTGAAAGTTTACAAACGAAATTAGAGAATGAACTCGGACGAAATCGAGATCTTGATGGACAAGTAAAATCAAACTAAACTTAATAAATAAACTGAATATTATTTTCTTCTCTCAGTTAAAACATTTGCAACATCAATTAAATACTGAAAATCACAATTATTTAACGGTTAAACACGAATTGACCGACTATGAATTGCGTAATACACGTTTGCAAGATCAAATCAATAATCTTCAACGTGAAAAAGATCAATTAACTGGTTTAATCAGCACATTACAACAACGAGTAAATCTATTTTGCTTTTCTTTTTTTTTTGTTATTTATTAATAAAAAATACAAATGTTTAGCTTACGAATGAAGAAAATCTATCAAGTGATTTACGAAATGAAATCCAAGCACTTGAAGATCGTGTCAAAGAAATCGATCGTTTGAAATCACTTGAAGATTTAATTCAATCTCAACGTTGGGATGATATTTCACAAATGGCACAAACAATGCAGTCTGTTAGTCGAACAATGGCACGAGCAACAAGTCCAACTACTACCCGTCGACGTATTGAATTACAATAAACAAGAATATTTCTCTCTCTCTCTCTTTTTTTTTGCTTTATCCAGGGTTAACAGTTGTTTTTTTTTGGTAACTTAGTCGCATTTTCTTCATGCTAACGTTCGTGTGTCTGTCAAAACACTTCTGTAGTTTTCGTTTAGTATTTTGCTTATATATTTATATAAAAAGAATATTCAATTATGATTAAATGGCATAGAGATCTAATTCAAGACGAGTTAATAGCAAATCCTGTTGTCTCATTTTTCGATTGATTTCCGACTTGAATAGAGGTAAATGTCGATGAGCTTCGGCATAGGTCCGTTCATGACCATCGTTTCGTTTTTCATCGGACAGAAGATCACATTCATCATCGAGTTTATCATTAAAATTCGTGCCTACTACCGTTTCATTCGATGCAAATTCATTGAATTCAATATAATCAGTTGGAGTGAGATTTTCTAACCAATGTCGAACACGTTTCATTTTATAACGATAATTCAATGGCGGATGAGGTTGTTCACGAAGAAGTGCACTATGCAATGGTTTAGAATATGCAGGAACTAGAAAAAAGAAAGATTAGCTTTTCATTTTCTTGTGAGATTTGTTTACCTCGACTACATTTAATATCTTCACGCATTTGTTTGACAAGCAATGGCGAGAGAAGTAGAGGAGTTGTTGTTTTCAATGCTTGTTGAAAACCGTGAACACTAGTTGATCGTGGAATTTTAAGGTTTTTCATTGATGAAATAACTGAATGTCTTGATAGAGATGTTTGCTCACGACGAATTGGTTGTTGTTGTTGTTGTGGAATCGATTTCGACTTGTTTGCCGATCGAATAGATGCTCGAGTTAAACGACGTGGATTTACGTTTGATTTCATTTGTGATTCTTTGATTTGTTTGATATGTTCGATGAAAGGTGGTGGTCGAATCGAACGTGCGCTACAATCATCGAAATTCAATTGAGACATCGTTTTGCTGTCATCGAATAAATCATTTAACGATGGATCAATATCTAGTTCGATTAAATCACTATGCGTACTAGGAATTCCATGTAAATGTTTATCAAATATATATGAATCCAGTTCGGAACGTTTTTGTTGATGTATTTGTGATTCATTGAGAAATTGTTGAGGAGAATTTGCTCGTGAACTTGCTGATGATGAATCTTCATATTTCGATAATTGACTATTTAAAATATCATTAAGATCATCATCATCATCACTGATTTTTGATTTATTTGAAACGGATAAAAGTGAAAGATTGGTTAGAATCGATACGTCACTATCCCATCGTTTCGAACAACGATCTAAATTCGAAATTAAAAAAAATCAATTTTCGAACAATAACTTTCATCGATTTTACCTTTAAATTTCGGTGCAAACGGTTTGATTGTTGTTTGTCGATGATATTCTTGTAACATTCTTTTAACACATACATACAAAGTAATAACAGTACAAAAACAAGTCAAAATTCATTTTCTTCTTTCTTCTTCAATAAGAAATAATCAAAAGAAACGAAAAAACAAAGAGAGAGAAAAAAATCAATGTCGAATGTTGTTTTGTTTCTAACGACCAAGCCAATATATTATCATGAGAAAGACGCCTATTTTGATCCATTTTTTACATATACTGAAAAATGTTGAACTCAACGAAATTGTCAAACATATACCAACAATAGTAATTAGCGTATTATTTGTTAATAACCAAGAAAAATAATTTATTAGTAAATGATATGTCGAAAGATTGAATAGAACATAAGTTAATTGAAGTTTTTCGATAAAAATAGCACCAAGAAAAACATTGATAGCATTGAGATATTCATGAGATTTGATTAAAATATAACTAAGACATATGATTAAAAACCAAAAGAGAAGATGAATAAATATCATCAAAGAAAAATTCAAAATACAAGGGCGCTTTTGACTGATTGCTTTTTGTTTATTGATTAATTTCAAAAAAGAAAAAGAATTATTTCGTATAAAACAAAAAAAAACAACAAACATCAGACTGAAGTTTGCATCTTTATTTTTTCTTCTCTTCTTATCTCTCAAATAAATTCATTAGTGAACCATTGAGGGAGAAATTGATATTCAGAATCAGTAGAAATACGCCATTTAATTTTTTTCTCTTTTGGTGAATAGTAAAATAAATAAACATCTCTAATGAAAACGAAAGAAGAAAAGGAAATTATTTAAATATTTTAAATAAAAAAAAAGACTTTACGGTTCTTCATTTGACCAATCTTTTGTAATCGTTCGTCGAACAAACGAACAGAATTCGTCAAGAAATGAAATAAACGCACTCGAACTCCATGTTTTCTATGAAAGGAAAAAAACGCAGATTGTATAAACATTCAATGAGAATTCATACAGCACGAATTTCAATATCTTTGACACTGAGTGGTTGTAAATATTCGACAACACCGTAATCATTTCGAAAGCCAAGTAACATATGATTGATACCGGCTAAAAAACATTGTTGCCACCTGGAAATATTCAATATAATTAAGAAGTTATGAAAACTAAATCAATTATTTACCATTTCGCATATTTTCGTGATCTAAAACAAAAGCAACTTTTATCAATCGCGAAGGGAAATGTCAATTTCAAAAAAAAAAACTTACGAAGCTGTATTTAAATCTAGCAAATGCTTTGCATAAGCAACTTTAACTTCAACATAAGTACCCTGTTGTTTTTCTCGATCATAGACTGAATTCATAGTACATGCATCGATTTCTGAACTATAAAGAAGCGTATGTCGACCGAGTGCTGCTCGATTCATTGTTGAGAAGATCTTTTTTGGCGAAGGCATCAATGGAGGTTTATCCGTCGTAAGATAGTCTTCGAATTTATGACCCCAATATTGCATACGTTTGTCGATTGGTGTTTGATTTGTTTCGATTTTGAGTTCGGTTTCTGTATGAAAAACTGTGAGAAAATGACAACCATGCCAACGAATGATTCCAATACGCCAATCGTAGACAATATCGAATAATGATGACATGATTTTACGTAGTGTCCCACGCCATGAGAGAAAATCGAATTTAAACCTAGAATCGAGTGAAATCAAATGAAATCTATGTTAAATCGTACTTATTATCAACAAATAATTCATTTTTATGTCGAAGTATCCACCATAGCATTGAATCAAGTGATGCTGCTGGTTCCTAAATAAGAAAATCACGTACGAAGATAGTTCGTTGTGGAAAAAATATTTTGATACTTTAGTATCGAGATATTCAGCACCGATGTTTAAATTAAATTGAACTCGTTTTGCTTCTAATGGATAGATTAGTTTTTTTAAATAACGATAATCTTCTCGGCAACGTGTTCGATCAGCACGATCGGCCGTCGAAAAATATCCGATTTCTTTCTGAGAAAATGATACTCGCATCGTATGATATCGACGCCAGAAATCAACTGTAATTTCCGTTGGTGAACGATACGATTCAGGAAATTGTAAACATGGTAATAAAACGATCGTTTCAGCTTGTCGTTCATCACGTTTCAAAGGTAACTCAACGGGTGGAGCAACAATGGGTAAATCTGTTGTTGGCTTAGTTTTTTGATTGATCGATTTGATTGGTTTAGTAGTTTGTACAGGAGGTTTTCCATCGTTTTCATCATCACTATTCAAAGGAATCGATGGCGGAATTAATTCAGGTAAAGATTCGACCGATTCAGTTGGCAAAGGATTTTTGTGCTCTGATTGAGATAAATGTGGCGATGGTTTTTCAACGCAAAAACCTTTCGGACGACCACGACCTGTACAATCATCTAATCAATGAAAATCATATATATATATATATTTAGAGAAAGAAGAACAGCATATCATTTGAAAAAAGATTTACAATAGGTTGTTGCTTGCCAAGTTGGTAGAAATTCACGCATAATCAAAGATTTAAATTTACAATTTTAACGAACTTCTGATTTTATTTCGTTTGTTCGTTTAAATCATTTATGAACAGTAAAATACAATTGGCTCGTATTCGTAGACAAATAAAGATACGTACGAACAAGTGTCGCTTGTATATGTTCTACCTTATTCTTGCGTATTCAATACAGACATATTTTTCTTATTTCATCATCATCATCATAGAAAATTCTTCAAGATCAATTGATATTCATTGATGATAGTCATAATCATAATAATTATTATTCATTAAACAAAACGATCTTTTTTTTTTGTTCACAGTATGCATGTGCGTGCCAAGCAAATAACTAAATATTATCATCATTTGCGCCTTTCCTCATATGTATTTTTTTTCTCGTCATCTCTTTCATGTGCATTTAACATTGAGTAAGCAAGCAATCATGAATAAACCATTTGGTGTCGACATGTGTGTGTGTGTGTGTGTATATCAAATGGTAATAGTTTAGTTTCTTTTATTTCTCTTTCATAAAAAGATTGTTGCATGTCACTTGTCGTCTTCATCATTTATTGCTCTTTAGTCGAGTTCTTTTTTTTCTCTCTTTCTCGCTTTATCACTATCTCACGAGAGCATTCATCAGCAATCGAACTGTCATGATAATCCGCATTTTGCTTTAGTTTCTCAAGAGACACTAGTCTTACACGACATGTCCGCTAATGTTTCAATGTCTTATATTCAATTCAATCAGTTAGTTGAACAGCAAATGATGACAAGAAGAAAGACGGAGTCTGTATTGAACAATTTTCTATTGTGCAGAAAAAAAAGCTATATATGAGAGACGTCTCTTCATCAAATTATGATAAAGTGTGAACAAAAAAGAGGGCGGAGCATCAATCTCCTCTATCTCAAGTTGAAATGATAAGAAGTGTTTCTCTCTTTTTTTTTCGAATACTTCTCACTAGGAAAGAAAAAAGAAAATGTTGTCTGACGTTTCATATTCGTACGATTAACGGAAACGATCAATTTCCTTTTTGAACACCTTGATCACAGACACACTTCATTTCGTTATCAAATAATTCCGCGATCGGAAATATTTGTCAAACAGAATATGCTTATTCTCGCGCATTGAATCTACACACCTTAATCATGCTATAATCATATTCATTGAGTGTACATGAGATTTCTACGGATGTCATGTCACTGATTGCGTGGCACAATTTAGTATTAGTGTATTTATGTGTGTCAAATTAAATCAGAGTATTCTCATTTCCGTTTCATATTTAGCTATTGGTAGAAAAAAAAAAGAAAAAAACGAAAGATCTCTAAACATAGTTATTATCGTCAACTTCGATTTATCGATCAAGACAACATCATTAATACGTAGATTATGTGTAAAATCTTTCAATCTTTGCTCGTCATTTTTTCTTGTTAAAAAGACATCATGCTGTTCGAAATCTCATTGCTCTTTTACACAGTTGATTTCAACATGTTCGCTCACCATGTACAATCAATGATTTCGCTTTTCTTTTTCACTCTATCTCTCGAAATCAATTCAACACCGTTTTCAATTTTGAGAACAAGTCGAGTATGTGCAAATTGAAGTTAATTTTCTGTCGTCGTTTCGATATGATATTAATGTACAGTCGAATGACAAAATGTTATGACATTGAGTTTCATTCGCACAGCAGTCTATGTGCAAAAAAAACATGATTTTAAGAGTTCATTATTCTGATTGAGTAAAAGACGACAATCATAAGACGATAGAATAGACATTTCATTCTGTGTCTGTCTAATGAGATACTCGACTTATGCTTGAACATCTGTCTATGCTACTTGTTACTTTTTTTCTTCTTTAAATGTTACAGACAATATTCTAAACAACACATTTGAAAAGTAAAAAAATAAAAAGCAAATGCTATCGGAATGTCTTTAGAGTCTATTCAGTGAACCGTTGGCAACATCTTTCATATAAACAATCATCGACTATTGACATGCTGTTCGCATCGTTTCTGCTTGAACGATTTATTAAGAGTATTCATGTACTTATCGGATAGGTTATGATGATTAATTTTCTGTTAAAAAGATCGCAAATGACCTCGAGCAATATTTTAATATAAAAAAATATCAAGAAATTTATGGGAGGAGTACAAGAACAAAAAAAGAATGACTTGTCATATTACAGAATTTTCTTCTTAGCTGATTATACAATAGATTAATCTCTTTCATCGTCATCGTATATTTACATTTATCTGTCTGTCTGTCTGTCTTTTGGCTGTTAAACTGATTAAAAAAAACACTAAATTGAACAAGTTAACGGTAGCTTGCGGTCATGTTGTCCATTATGCAGACAAATAACATTTTGTGTATTCTTCGTTATTCCACTTGTCATCGCTCAACGAATATATACATGTATAATATTTGTCATTCGTCTTAAAAGAATGCTATTGACAATACTCGAATCGTATTAGTTCTCGTTTTTTTTTCTCTCTCACACGCATCCAATATAAACACATATGCTTGTCAATATTTTTACTTTGTCGTTGGTGTTTTTTTTGATCGACAGTTCCAAAGCGAACAGTCGAAATCCCTTAGGGCTTGTCCATCGATGACAAAACGAAGGATCAAACATTAGATTAAACGACACAATAACAAAAAAAAGAGAAGAAATTAGAGAGGAAAACGTGTGAAAACAAAATGTTTGCCAATTGACGCCTTGTACTCTACATTCTCAATCTGTTGATGATGATCACTGATTAGATGTGTACATATTGAACACCTGTTTAATCACGAAAAACAAAACGAAACAATCAACAATTAGTATTCGTTTTTCTTTTTCTACAAGAATTAACAAATTATATAGCATAAAGACAGAAAACACCATTCAATGACATCGATGTTATATATACGTACGTATATGCATATATTCTAGTAGATTCATTCAATCATTCATTCATCAAGACAGATGATGTTCTGTGTATTGATTAGTCTATTTATTTAAGCTCATGCTGTGCAAAACTGCTGTTCAATGGATACAATCGCACGATGATCAAAACTGACTTTATACAAATGTTTATTCAAAGCATTGTCTTGTATATAAATAAAAATGAATGAAACATTTTCGTTATTATATATACGTATATATAATAATAAGAAGAAGATTTTTTTTCTCACAAAAAAAACGACTGTATAGTAATGAAATAATATTAACAAGTTATACGAGACATCATGTATAGATTTGTATAGCATCAATTTATTGTCGTTTTCTTTTTCTTGGACATCTGGATACGGAAATCAATCAGTCTCTTTTTCCACTGTCGTTTCACACTGTTGGCCTACGATAATAATAATAATAATGATAGTGATGATGACGATGATCGGTCGATGTTGTGCTAACAAGATTATCTTCCATTTCCTTCTATCATCGTCAACGCACTACAATTTAACACCCAATGATGTATATTCATGGCGAGAAAATAGATCTCGTATTCGCCTATATAGTAGCTAATCATCCATATCTAAAGATGATAGGATCGTTTTTTCTTCTTCTTCTTTCGCTTTTCTTATCTTGTCTTACAAGTATTAGAGTTTTTCTTTTCTTTCTTCGTCTCGAAGATCGAGAGCGTAATATAACATAGAAATAGCTTCCGCATACTCGTTCGTTCTAAAAAAAATAAACGTCTTTACATCCGCATTGGCACGCATCTGATGAAATCTGATTCTTCATTCTGTCTGCCTAGCGGCGGATCGTTCTCATTCTCGTCGACTGATTTATAATCAATTCGATTATTTGGAAATTCACCACAGATTAATGCCTTCAGCAGGCACATACTCTCTTGTCTTAGTTAGATAGTTGATGAGTTCGTTTCGACTCGTTCAGACATTACCACTTGTCCTTTCTCTCCATTTATATATGCATAGAGATACATGCCGGATAATTATCTCTGTAAGATTTTTCTCTTCTCGTTCCGTTCTCTTCTTGCCTACTAGATCTTTCACCAGTTGCTACTATTCGAATTCTTTAAGAATAATAATCATAATAATAACAACAACAACAATAGAACAATCTTCATTATCATCTCACACCCTCAGGATATGAAACATGAACAGCATATATATATACAAATTATATGAGGTCTCATCATCTTTTTGTTCTTTAAACATCTGTATCGAGAATATTATGAAAATGATTGACGAAAAATCATCTTAAAAGTTCACTTTGTAAAGTAAATTATTGAATTCAAAATAGAGAATGTTTATTTGTGTCTAAACGCATTTGAAAACAAAACAAAATATTTTTGTTCCATCTTAATCTTTATTATTTCATTCTCAATCGAACTTAATCTAGGTAAACATAGGTCAATATGCTTCGTTTGTTTCTTCAAATTCCTATATAATTTCAATATATTATGAAATAACATTAAAAAAATGTAACTTGACGATTTTTATATTAAAGTTGATCAAGGTGACAAGTGATCGACACATACATACAAGCGCGATAGATAGATAGGGAAGATAGATAGAATTGATAATGTCAGAAGTGTCGATGATGATGATGACAACGGTTACATCATCATTAAACATTGAAATATACATATTCATTTTCACACACACATACACAAAATCAGTAATTAATTTGAAAGAAGAAGAAGAAGAAGGGAAAAAGCTAAAGAAAAACGAAATTCAAAGATGAACTATTTGTCTTCGTTGAGATCAAATATGGACTAGTGTGCACACTCTTGGTGGTCTCATTCTCTTGATCATCTGTTCAATCACTTAACATGTTGAAGAGAAATAAAAAGAAAACGTTTACATAACGAACTATTGCAATTAGTATAAATGTGTCGGCCTTCTCCTTGACTGCACGCTATATCATCAATGATTTCTTTTTGTTTCTCTTAACAATCTGATTCGATGTATTTGCCGGTTGATTAAACATTTCTTTTCTTTTTTTCGTCGAGCCAATCATTATTCATACAAAATCTGTTCGAATAAAATCAATCTATTATTTAATTCCTTCGGAGAAGAATTACTAATGAAAAAAAATAATTTTCTTCTTTCTTTTTTTTTTCATTTGAATAGAAAAGACAAGCATCAATTATGATGATTATCCTAATGCTGTTCGCTATGTGAAAGAGATGTCAATGATAAATATTAGCAAGAACGAAAAACGACAAGTTAGTTGGCAAAAGAAAGAAAGAAAAAATCATTGATAAGTAAATCGTCTGTCTGTCTGTCTCTCTGGCTAGCGGCATGTTTATCCGTGCGAATCGGATAATTACAAGAGAAAGAGAACGGAGCCGCATACGCTCGCTCGCTCAAACGATTAAAGAGACGATCTAGTGAAAACAAATGCTGATGTGTTTATCAACTGGCATACGAGAGCAATGAAACATTTGTCAATTGCACGGCCATTGTATCCATCTGAAGACTTTCTTCGTCGTCGTTTTTGTTTCTCATAATTGATATATATGTTTTATTTTTTTGGTGATTCGATAAATTCTTGTTCAGAAATGCAGAAAAAAAAATTGATACAAAGAAAAAGAAAAAAACATCTGAATCCAAAGAAAGAGACAAAAGAAAAAAAAAAGAAAAGCTAGGTAATAGTTATAGTGATAATAGTTGAATAGCAAACAACAACAGCAAAGAAAAACGGAGAAGAAGAAGAAGAAGAAAATCACTGAACAAAAACAAAAAAAACAGAAGAGAAAATATGTATAGATACAATATGAGTCTCCCTTACCGAGAGAGCACCGGGAGACGAAGTTTTGTGTTTATATGTATGTATAATAGTTTGCTCTTCAATCTTCTGACGAAGCAGGCGATGATGCTGGTGAATAACTGCCGGCGCCTAATCCATATTGTTGTCTTAAGAAATCGAACAAATGAAATATATTAACATTTGCGATGAATGAGATTTTTCAATGAACTTACCGATTTTTTGCTTGTGCTGCTCGATCTCGTTGTCGACGATTTTTAAACCAATTGCCCACTTGTGTCGGTGTTAAGCCTGTTGCTTGGGCAAGTTCACGTTTTTTGGCTGGATTTGGATACGGATCTTGTAAATACCATTCTCGTAATAATGAACGTGTACGTTCTTTGAAACAATGTGTTTTTTGTTCGCCATCCCAAATTGTTCGTGGTAGAGGATATTTCTTTCTAACACGATATTTATCAACCTAAACAAAACAGTTTTAGCAAAAACGAAAAATCTTAACACAAGAACATACCGGTCCTAATGGACGACCACGTAGCTTTTCAGCTTCCTGATAATGTGCTTCCATCCACATCGCTTGTAATTTCGCATGTGAATCACGTGTATACTTATGATTTTCCAAAAGATGATAGAGTTCACGATAATTACCCAAATGAAATGCGACAAGTGCACGAGCACGTAAGATACTTTCATGTTGTACTAACAGATTGGCCGAGCCCGGTGCCACTTGTAATGACCAAAGAAATCGTCCCAAACGATCGATATCACCGTTTTCTTCCAATGTTTCACAAACACGAGCGATTTGTTCGGTTGAAAAATTAACAGCTGGCAAGATGGGTGGTGGCGGAGGTGGTATTGGAAAAAGGCCCATACTATACATCGGTAAGAGAGAACTGAGAGGATTACTAGAGAAAAGTGCTGCTGCCGCTGCTGCTTGTTGTTGTAGTAATGATGATGAAACATTGGTGTTATTGATTGCAACAGGTGGTGTTGATGATGATGGTGTTAGTGGTTTATCAGGTGTTGGTGAACGTGAACGACGAGATATTGGCGAACGAGATCGGGATCTTGACGAACCGGATGAAGATGCTTTGGATGATATTGATGATGACGATGATGGAGACCGACTGATAGATGTTTTTGTTTTATGTGATGTTTTGGTCGAGGATGATGATGATGTCGATGGAACCAGACCAACGTTCGCTAAGAGCGGACGTGGTGCTGGAAGTAAAGTTTTTAGTGATAACGTTTTGGCGGTTGAAGAAGAAACAAATAGAGTGTGTGTGTGTGTTTTTTATCTAGAAAATCAATGAAAGAAATTGATGATCGTGTTTATTGTTAGTTGAATTTCTTGATTTCAAATTGATCAATGATAATTAAAATAGACAAACCTGTCAAACGTGCTGTTTTTTGTTAATCGGTATGTTTTGTTCGAAGTCAATCGAGCATTAGAAAAAAGAAAACGCAAAGGGGAAAAAAATAGAAAGGATTATCGATTTTCGGTATCACTTGTCGTATACATATATATGTATATGTCGATATTTCTCGATGCTCTTTCTCTCGTTTTCTTTGCTATTTAACGCAACGTACCGTTAAGTATTGAGAGAGGTGATGAATATATATATATATATACATTTTTTTCTCTCTTGCTTCTTCTCTTTTTCTCGAGCTCGCGCGCAGGTTGGATGTATATCATTTTCTCAGTGGTGGGTAGAGTGTCTCTATGTCTCGATGTTGTTCTTTCTCGCTTCTCTTTTTCTCTCTTTTTTTTTCTTCTCTTCTTCTTCTTCTCTTTCTCCATCTTCTCGTTCGTCGTCGAATTGAGTTTCAGTATCATTTTCTTTTCATCATACTGTTTTCTTTTCTCTTCTCTACATTTGCCTTTGCCTCTCATAATAGCTATAAGACAACCATCGCCTAATAAACGCGTACATGAGACGAGAACGATTCTTTTCTCGTTTCTCTCTCTTTCTCTCATACTCGGTTGCTATTGGTGTTCGATTACCAATTTCTCTCGTTTTTTTCTTCATGTTCGAATCTTACTACAATTTACTAGCACTCCGGATCAGAACAGAAAAGGTTAATTAAGGTATAAATCAATACGTCTCTTTTTCTTTTCTTTTTCTTCTTCTTCTCCTTCTATATTTCTCCTTCATTCAACGTCATCGAGTCTTGTCGTCGAACAGAATGGATAATTAGAATGGTCACGATTGGTGGCACGATAAAATACAAGACATAACCAATGAGAATTAAGATGACGACTACGAGAAGAAAAACGAAGGGAGAGAGAGAGAAAAACAACAGAAAAGAAAAGACCATGAAAGGCAATGGATCTTTTTCTTCTTCGTCTTCGTCTTCTTGCTATAATAATCGAAGTGTAAATGAAAAGAATTATATTGTATTGAAAAGATGATAGCAAAGATATCTAAACAAAGTATCACAACTTCTCTGCGAATTAAATTTGATATAATATAAAGAATCGTGCGTAAAGACTAAATGAGCAGATCATGCTGACTGAGAAGAGCTCTCTTTCAAATTAGTCCCATTAACCGGTCATCACAGCAAGTTGTCTTCGCACCTCACTATAGATTCACATCTTTTTTTCTTCAATTCAATTTTGATTCTAACACTTGCCAGTATACATTTTTGCTTAATTACAAATCTTGTTTATTTCATCATCATCATCGTCATCGTTTTTTTTCTCTCTCGTATTTAAATTTCATTGTTCATTTGATATACTCAACTCGCTCTATTTGATTGAAACGTCACGTCATTATTTAGTGAATACGTTTTTTATATCTGAGAATAACGTACGAGATGAAAAAGCAGAAAGAAAAAAGTCGTTTGACAAATAAATTAAGTGTTGTGTTTGTTTCGTCAACATACATTGAACCGACATAAGTCTGCATTATGCGAGTAAATTATGAATTAAGACAATTAGTTAAAGCAACAGACATAAAGAATAAAGAGAAGTAGAACACAAGAAAAAAAAGTGAGTGAATGAAAGCAAAAAAAAAGCGGACAATGTCATCTGTCGAGTAAACATACAATCTTTGCTCTTTTAATTCTAAATATTCTCAACAAGCAAAAGTGACATTCCAGATTTGAATAGAAAGAATAAGTGAGCAACAGAAGGGCTTCTTTCATACAAACAATACGAGCAATAGGAAAAGGAGAAAATGTAAAAAAAAGAAGAAGAAAGACAGAGAAGGCATATCGAATAGCCTTTTGATTTTTTTTGTGTCTGCAGTTTAAAGAATTCGTTTCACTGGTAGTTATTCTTAGAAGTGTAGACAAACAAATCTTCTGTTTCTCACATTGAAATTTTTAAAAGGAAGAAAAAAAATGATTTGCCTTATTTGATTTATATCAGCCAATGTCAAAAAAAAATGCAAAAGAAATGAGTCAATTTTTGCTTCTGCAAGTCGAGTGTGTCTTTTGCTCAAATATATTGATGCAAATCATCGATGTGTATATCTTAATTTCTATATATGCACTAATTACATACACATCTACTGACGTTTATACTTATGTATGTGTGTGTGTGCATGTATGTTATCTTTCGACAATCACTTCTCTCTTCTTTCGTCTCATAGGCTATAATTTACGACGTTTATACACGTCGATTGGCCACATTATACAGCCGAACAATTGAAGTTTGATTCGTATAGCAAATTACCTATACATTTCTTTCGTCAATCAATCGTTAGAAGAAGAAGAAGAAGGAAAAAATCAAGCGTACATGACACGTACACGCACACATTTCTTTTACATTAGTATATTATGCTTATAAAACAGACGAAAATGTTCAATGTCATTTTCCAAAAAGAATATATATTTATATTTATATTGTGAGATGTTAAGAATAAAAAAATATCCGATTGACGCCGCTTGTCAAATGACCTATTCATATAGAAATATGGTGTATTGATGATGCGTGTTGAAAAAGAAGAGGGCGGGACAAATCTTTTGAATAAAATATCTTCGAAGAAATTGGAAACATTGATAAAAAAGATAAATTCAATGAATAATTAAATAGAAAAGAAAAGAAAAACCAAGGAAACATTTTCAAGGAGATTGAATGATTGTGTCGACAATGACGATGAAGAAATGAATTTATGAAAGAAAAATGTTGATCTTTGGCCATACTCATCACATTTAAAAATATACAGTATTATACACAAGCACTTCACTATATTCAAGAAAAGCTGTTTGAAATAATAACAACTGTAGAAACAGACATACTCGGCATGTGAGGGGGGGGGGGACACAACACAGTACAAATAGCATACTTCATCGAAATGCACTGAGAAAAGAAAATTTTCGAATATCATTCAGCATGGTGAAGTGAAATACAAACGAAACGTTTCTTCTATTTTGACAAAGAATATTTTTCAGAGAAATTAATCATACTTTAATTTTCTTTTCGTGTCTAAACATTTACTATAAAATTATTTTAAATAATAATAGTCAAAAAAGGGCAAAAAAACAGGAAACACTCGTCTACTTAGTCTAGTACGTTTATAATTATTGTTTCAACCAATTAATTTCAATTGATTTAGTATTAACTGAATCTTGTCCAATATAAATATTGAAAATACCTTCTTCCCAAATATAATCTAGATTCGAATTAAAGAATTTCAAATCTTCAGTTGTAACAACAAATGTGACTTGAACTCGGTCACCAGTTTGTACGAAAACTTTCTTGAAATTTTTCAATTCTCGTACAGCTCGAGTTAGACTTGCAGCTGGATCACCGACATACAATTGAACAACTTCTTCGCCATCATAGGCACCATTATTACTTAAAATGACAGTCAATGTTAAACGATCTGAATCACCATGTAATGTTGTTTTATCAGCATTGATTGAACTTAAATTAAATGTTGTATAACTAAGACCGTAACCAAATGGATAGAGAGGATCATTGGAAATATCTAGATATCGACTCTAAATTTTTTCAAGAAAAAAAAATCAAACGATTGAATTAGAAAAACGAAAGAAATTTGTTTTACTCTGTATCGATCGTAAAAATTTGATGAATTATACGGTCGACCAGTATTCTTATGATTATAATAGATTGGAATTTGTCCAACAGATAATGGAAATGTTGCTGTTAATTTACCAGCTGGATTGTAATAACCAAAAAGTACTTCAGCAATAGCATTGCCTGCTTCAGTACCGGCAAACCATGTTTCTAAAATAGCTGTTGCATATTGACTTTCCCATGCGATTGTTAATGGTCGTCCGTTCATCAGAACAATAACAACTGGTTTGCCTGTAGCAAAAAGTGCTTGAAGTAAACGTTGTTGACAAGCTGGTATGTTAATATTAGCTCGACTTGATGCTTCACCAGTCATGCCTTGTGTTTCACCGACAACAGCAACGACAACATCGGATTTTTTTGCAATTTCAACAGCTTCATCAATCATTTGTGTTGCCGTACGATTATCTAAGACGATATCACCACCGAATGCATTCAATAATTTGAGTAAATCAGGATCTTCGAGAAGATTCGAGCCTTTAGCATGAAGAACTTGAACATTACTTCCAACAAGTCGATCGATACCTTCACGAACACTAACTGTAGAATTGTAATTACCAGCTGCACACCAAGCACCCAGTAGATTTCGATGATCATCAGCTAATGGACCAACAAGAGCTATTGTTCGACCAGATCGAGCTAACGGTAGAACTTGTTTATCGTTTTTCAAAAGAACGAATGATCGACGAGCAAAATCTCTTGCTGCTAGACGATTTTCATCTGTAAAAATGTCCGTTTGTGGACGTGAATCATCAACATATCGAAATGGATCATCAAGTAAACCTAATCGATATTTGGCTTCGAGAACACGACGACATGCTTGATTAATTGTTTGTTCCGTGATTTTGCCTTGTTGTAACGATTCATTTAATGTTGTTAAAAATCCTTCGCCAACCATATCGACATCAACACCTGCATTGATCGATCGAGCACTTACTTCTTGTAAATCACCTAGACCATGGGAGATTAATTCATTAACGGCCGTATAATCAGTAACAACAAATCCATCGAATTTCCATTGTTCACGCAGAAGATCAGTCAGTAACCATTGATTTGCTGATGATGGTACACCATTGAGATCATTGAATGATGTCATTACACTACCGGCACCGGCTTCGACTGCTGCACGATACGGTTGAAGATAATATTCATACATTTTGACTGGACTCATATCAACAGTATTATAATCACGACCAGCTTCAGCTCCACCATACAAAGCAAAGTGTTTAAAACAAGCCATGACTGTATTTGGTCGAGTTAAATCATTTCCTTGATAGCCACGTACCATAGCAGCAGCTATTTGACCGCCTAACCATGGATCTTCGCCAGCACCTTCCATAATTCGACCCCATCGTGGATCACGTGCAATATCTACCATAGGTGAATAGACCCAATTGATACCATCGGCAGATGCTTCTTGTGCAGCAATACGTGCACTTTGTTCGATGACACCTAAGTCCCATGTTGCACTTAAACCTAATGGAACAGGAAAAATTGTTTTATGTCCGTGAATAACATCGAAACCGAAAATGAGTGGAATTTTCAAACGTGTGCTATTGACTGCAAGTTCTTGTAATTGACGAGTCGCATTTGGTGTATAAGTATTAAGTACTGAACCGACAAGACCATGTTTGATCTTTTCGGAAACATTTTGACTCACAATTGGACCTGTTTGATCGAAACCAACGGAAACAAGATTCAATTGACCAATTTTTTCCATTAATGTCATGTTAGCTAGTAGATCATCAACAATAGATTTCATACGTTGATCTTTTACTGATAGATTTTCTTGTGATTGTACTGTTAGAACAATTTGCCAATTATTGTAAATCAAATGCTCTTTTGATAATGGTACATGAATTTCTCTATGTACAGTCTTGTAACCCGGTGCTGTAACTTGTAGAAAAACCTTTTCTGTATAAGGCATTATTTTCAAATCAGATAAATTAAAATAACCATTTTGATTTGCATAGTAAACTTCATAGCAAATCGATTGTTGTTTTAATTGCATACGAATAATTTCAAGTTTTCCATTGTTGATTCCTCGTTGACATTGTGTTGTATAATCAACTAAACGACCAGTGATTGATACTCGACGAGTATGTTTCGTTGGAAGATTAAATTGACTACATAATATTCGTGGTTGAAAGAATTTATCATCGATAATCTCTTGATCATCACTGTCGAATGTTAATTCACATTCATTTGCTTGTATTTGTAGGAGAAAAAATCGTAAATATATCGTCAAAAATATGAGTACCTTCATATTTGATTATCTCTCAAGCGAATGAAAATCTTTGCAAGGTTAACACTATGGTTTCGAAAGTTCGTTTTTTTTTGATAAGAAACAAACATTTTTATCTGATATAATAGTTCGAATCAACGAATTTACTAATAAATGTGTTGTAACATTCTTTTTTTTTGTTCTTTATTCAAGAAAAATGAAAACAAAAAACAAAACAAACTAAATGAGGAGAAACAAAATTAACCTAAAGAACAGTTTGTCGTTAATTTTGAGCTGACATTGTGCGTCGTTCTTCGACCGGTTTTTCTTCGAGAGAAATTTTGACGGGATCAAGACCTTTGGATAATAAATGTGCATCGAGATATCTAAACAATAATAAATATTTCAAATATATTTGTCTTTCATTATCATACTTTTTCATTCGAGCATCGAGTTTAATTTGATTTTCTTCTATTTCTTTAACCAACGTACTGACAACATCGGATTTATCGAGACGGATAGCCACACTAAATAAAATCAGGCTTCATTCTCTACTCGAAAGCATATCTCTCTTCATTTTTTTACCGAATAGCTGAATTATATAATTGTTTTTGATTAATATCAGGTAGATTTTTCGTTAATTTGATTGCAGTTATCAATCCATCGAGATTATTCTTATCTATAATAAAAAAGATCCTATTTGAATTCATCATTTATCTTTCTCGCTAATTACCAGCCAACATCAATGCATGCAAATTAATTCGATCGTTTCGTGCTTTAAGCCAAGGCGTTTGAAAGATTTTCTCGGCTTGTTTGATTTTTCCTCCTTGAATTAATGTCATACCAAGATCATGTAGAACATTATGTGGACCATGTTGTAATGTTGCAATATCAACAATATCTTGTAAACGATTTAATTCTTCAGATTGAATAAATAACTACATGGAAAAAACAAAAAGGAAATCATAATGAAATCTTGTTGTTTTTCGTCTTCTAGAATTTACTTCAAATAAATGAATATATGGTATATTGCTATTTTCTCTCATTGTTTCAGAATAATATTGTACAAGATCTTGTGGACTTGATTTTTGCAAAAGTATGTCAAAAAATAGATTCCAAAATTTTCGAATAGGTTCACTTGTTCGAAAGTTAAGAAGGAGATTTCCTATGGATGTTAAACCATCGACTGTCAATAATGATGAATCAATTTGAAGAAATTTAATAAGATAATGATAAACTTCATCATCGAATTTCGAATTAATTTTATTTGAAATTAATTTCAATGCATTCTCTTGATCGCCATGAAGAAGATGCATATGTGCCAATCGAAATGTTAATTCCGTTGGTAAATTTATGATATTATATGATCTATCATAGATTTCCGAGAGAAATTTCAAATCTTCATAATAATTAGCTTCGACTGTTGTTGTTGTGTCATCGATTTTAACTGTGATTAAATTAAATAATCGATGAAGTGTCGATGGTTCAATCTAGAACAAAAGTAGAAGTTATTTTTTTGTATTTTTAATAAAAAAACAATCAAATAACCTTTTGTTTATTCGAATAGATTTCATGTAAAAGTGTAAAAGCTCGTCGAACTGATTTCTTTTGTACGTAAAGATCTAATAAACGTTTTTGTAGATCAGTTGGATGTTTACCATCTTGTTTAGCTTCTTGATAGATTTCTTCTAATTTACTTCGATTTGCTCGTTGTAAATCAATCGATGCAAGTCGTTCTTTCCACGATAATTCACCTGGTTTATAACGTGCTAATTGTTCGACAATATTACGTGGCAATGCATAAGCTGTTAATAGATCAATTTCATTCATTGAACCACCGATTTTAATCGATTCTTTAATACATTGATCAGCTAGTTGACTTGTTAAATCTTTTCGATGATTTTGTGCTGATAAACGAAGTAAATGTGTGTAGATTTCATTTTTTAATTGAGGTACTTCATTAGATAGATTCGTTGAAATTTGATTGATTAATTCATAGATCGATGATAGATCAGTTGGATTTTCATTCGATTGTTGTTGTTGTTGTTTAGCTACGATTTGATAGATATATCGCGCTAATTCTTCTTGTCTCGTACGTGTATTCAAAAGAAAATAGGATGCAATCTGTTCGATTGTATTTAATGGTAATGATTTTTGTTGAACATCAATAATTAATAAACGTGCAAAACGATCACTTATTGTTTGAAGTTTATTATCTGCAAGTTGTTGAAAGAATTTTTGAAAATTATTTTCATAAAATTGATGAAATGATTTTTGAAATAAACGTGCGTAGGCCGATGATTCAATTGGTGTTGTTAACTGATTGAGTAACTGAAATAAACGTAGACGTTCATCATTCGACCAATTTTGTGATGTTTCATTTGAATATGTATGAACTAATAGCGGATAGAAATAATTTGCACGCATTGAATGTTTCAATTTTTGACCATGTTCAAGATAATCTAATGCTAAACGATAATCATCAATCGATGTTGTATAAAGAACACGAAGAATTGAATCAAGTGGAACAAGATTTTTCTTCACCATTAATGTTAAATATGTATGAATTAAATCGAAATTTTTATTTTCAAATAATTGACGAAAGAATGATACCCATTGTCGACCATGAATACCTTGATATGGTGATTCGTCATCATTGGAAAATTCGATCTTAGATTGAATTTCTAATAATTCAATAGCTGCATCATGCCAACCATTGGTAACACATTGAACAGCAAGATTAAATAGATTATTTGGCATATGTCGATGATCGAGTTCTTTGAATGTATTCAATAATAAATCGAATATAGGTCGTTCTTTATAGGAAATACATTGTCCAAGTAGAATAACAGCGAAATGTGCGTCAATATAAACTGTTGATGATGATGTTTGACGTTGTTGAGATTCGATTTGACCGAAATAATATTCGAATTGTTCTAATTTATGTTCACTAATAAGTGCAGTTAGAATTTCTTTATATGTCGATATTGTTGGCTGTAAACCACGTTCTTTCATTAGTTGTATAATATCATTTGCACCTTTATCATTACCAAGTTTTAATTGACAAACAATCAATGCAGCAAATATATCTTCATCAATGCTAATATTACGTTCTTTGAGCATTTTTAAAAAGTTTTGTGCACGATCTGTATTACCTTCACGACAATATCTAAATTGAAATCGAATTGAATTACAAAACAAACGAACAAACAAATAGATCATACTGAGTTAATAATAAACTATATAAACGTGGAGTTGCTTGAATTTGTTCATTATCAATTAATTTTAAATAATGATCAGCATCGAATATGAAACCATTTTCATTCAAACCGCCTAAATAAGTTTCATAATGACGTGCTGTCAAGCGAACTTTCTTATCATTCAATGTTTTCCATGCCTTTTAATTCAAAAAGAAAAATGACGAAACAAACAAATATTATGTCTTCTTCTACCTCTTCTAACAATTCGACACGTTTCTCCGGTGTAATATGATGAACACAACGTGCAGCTGCTGTTAAAATTAATAAACTAAGTCGTTCAGATATGTTTTCAGATATATTCTGTATAGCATTTGTAAGAATTTCACTTCGAACAAATCGTTTACGATTATAATCAGTTGTTAAATCGAGAAAAACATCTTCATTAGTACGAGAATTGTTTGTTACATAGCTTGATGTTGATGATTGAAATCGAATAAGTTGACTGTATGATTTTGATACACTCAAATTTCGAACAAGATGTCTTAGTACATTAAATCGAGCGTACATCGTTGCTGAATTCGAAAAAAAAACAGAAGTAATTCTTCACTTTCGTTTGTACTCTAGTTGATATCGAATGGTAAACGATGGCAGGCTATTGAAGAACAACTGAGAGGAGATTCATTCCACCTGTAGATGTGGCTAGTTGATGGTTTACTACTTTCATATTCTATCGTGTAATCTAATCAATTGAGTTGTAGAAAATCAAATTTAGAATATTCAGCATTCTTTGTATTCTGTTTTCTTTTTGTCTTAGTCCACGACTATTTTGTTTAATAATTTATTTTAATTCCAATTGCGAGTATACGTACAACGTCATTCAAATGAATATAAAATAATGGAAAAAATTTGTGTAACATATGCAAAAATTATTTTCTCTATATTAGGAACAAAAAAGAGCAAGGAACCTTGATCTTTTTTTTTCGGTTTCACATGCATTTCTACAGCTGTTTCATTATTCTATTGTTCGATCGAACGCATATTCAATTCATTTTCTTGAGGGTGAATAAACAATACTTCGATAGCGATTGAAAGTGTAATAAATGTCTCGAACACATCAGTTTGTTTAGTTCGATCGTATCCAAAAATAGACATCATTCATGGATTCAGACAAGTTGTACGGTGATTTATCAAAAAAGAAAGATAAAGTCATATACGTATCTTTTCAGGACAAAGTTAGATGAGAAAAAACTTTCTTTTCTTTTTTACTGTTTGAATATTGATTAAACACGTAGATTATTTATTCTAAATTTGTTCTTTTCGGATTAAAACAACACAGAGAAAACATGGAATAATGGAATCTGATAGTAACTAAAGAATGTTAAAACAATGTGTATATCGATACGCAACTACAACATGTATCAAACACACACACACACACACATGCATACATACGAAGTACCTTAAATAAATTTAGAATGAGATTGATTAACACTGAGATAAAATAAATAAACTACAATTAAAGTATTCATATATTTTGTTTTTATTTGAGCAGATTGTTTGTATTCATGAATCTTGTTTATGAGCTTCAGCTTTATCTTTAGCAGGTTCCTTGTTCGAATCACCAGTAACTGCATGTGTGGCTTCCGAAACTTTTTCAGCTACATAATTGTAACTAATTCAAAGAAAAAGAAAACCTACATTTATCAGCACTGAACAAATAAAGTAGAACACATACGCTGCAGCAGTTTTCTCTTTAACGGTACCAACAAGGCCTTTGTCACCTTCACCACCAGCAACATAATTGTAACTTGAAAAAAGATTGGTCGGAAATGTAAATAATAAAAATCTCGACTAAGAACATGTCACTTACGCTTCAGCGGCTTTTTCTTTGACAGTTTCAACAAGACTTTTCGCTTCATGTTCAGCACTACTTTTATTTGCTTCTTTTACGGCATCGACACCTGGTCATAAAATGAAAAAAAAACAACAACAACGATGTTTGTTTTTCTTCTATATTGAAAATCAACATTTTTATGTTTACCAGCGCTAACACGATCACCAACGGAAAGATCGGAATCTTTAGCAGTTTCAACACCTTTTTGCGCAGCTTCCGCCATTTCGTCTTTTTATTTATTTATTAGTATAGACGTATGTGAATGTAAAAAGAAACAGAGAGAGAAAGTATGCGTATATTTGGCGCGTGAAGATAGTGAAATGAATGGAGAATAAATCAGAATGTCTGGTAATCACATTCTAGTCACGATGAGCCGAGAAAGAGAAAGAAATAAGAACAAAACTAGGAAAAAAGGAGGGAGGATCATGCGGAAGATGTATGGCCAATGTTGGAAACATTATCAATCAGTTAATATTGCCGTTTAAAGTATAAGAGTAAAGAAGTCGAGAATACGAATGAATAATTCATGTAATCATCATATTTATCGTTTAGTTTATTAAAAAATTATTTTATCTGACTAATAAATTGGGAAAAAAAAAGAATTTATATGAAAAGTTTATCAAAAATAAGCTTGTGTTTGATCGAGATATGTTGCATCAGAGAATGTTTCTGACAATGGTTTACTTGATTTCAAGTCTCGAAGCCATACTTGTAATTCATCTTTAATCACTGGATAGTGTCCAAATGTTCGACGGGCTAATTTAAGAATTCGTCGTGATAAATACCAATGACCTTGTGTCTGCCAAAATGTTTGTAATAAACGTTCTAAAGTACCAAACATTAATTTCTCATTAATCATTCAATGAATAGAAAAGAAATTTTCATTTTCTACCTTTTGCCCAACTAGGTATACGTGTTTCGTCTTCATCATCATTATCCGAATCTTGATCGGAACATACATCATCAATTCCATAATCAGTAGTGCCATCATAAGCTTTTCTACAAAAAATAAAAATCGGCCTATGTCGTAAAAAGTAAATCAAATCGAATTTTGTCAACGAACGTCATTGTAGAATCGAGTTCAAGTTCATCATAATTATCAGCACCTGGCGTTGGCAAGATTGTCCAATCGGCTTTAGATTGAGTATTTGATTGCGTAGTTAACTGATTTTTATCGACCATAGGATTAGTTATTGGTTTTTTAAATGTAGTCAATTGATTTTTAATAACTTTATTTTGAGTAAAAATTTTATTACTCGTTGTATCGAGTACAACAGGTTTATATTGTTGTCCAGTTGGTTTAACAAATGCTGTCGATTCATTCATTGAATTATTAGCTAATGTTGAATTGTTATTATTCGAGACTTTCTTTATCTGATTTATTGTTGTATTATTCGCTTTCGATTGATTATCTGAGATACGTAGTTGATTTTTTTGGTCTTTATCTTGTTGAATCATCTTAGCACGATTGAGAACTTCTTCACGTTTCTTTGCTTGTTCGTGTACTGAAAAAATAAAACGAAACCTATGCACAAAGACGAAATGACCAGTAATAGTTACTTACATTTTTCAATTTTACGTTTTCGTTCTTCTTGTTTACGTTCTTCAGCAGCACGAGCTAATTGTTCACGTTGTTCTTGACTCAAACGATTGGCACTACTTGTAACCGATGGTTTATTTCGAATGAGTGTACGTGAATCACCACGATTTTGTCGATCATTCGATGGACGAGCAAACTAATCGATTGAAAAGCACAGATAAAAATACACACATTTAATTCTTCGACATATTACTTTACGAATAGCACTAGTTTTACCAGCTCCAATACCTGAAATTCGTTTGCCAGCTGACCATTTCGATGATAATTTCGGCTAGGAAATACTCAACAATAACAAAATTGATTTACTAAAAAAAATTGATCGATTTACATGATATTTATATCCAGTTGTAGAAGTTCGATTAGACGATGTATTTAATACTGCAGCACTGTCAGTCGTTGTTTCGGTTGGATTCACTTGTGGTATCTGTTTTTTCTTTTTTGTTTTCTTTTTAATAACAACTTTAGGTGCTTGATTTTCTTCATCATCATCACGAATGACATCTGTATTCGTTTGATTGGCATTATTTGGCTCATTACTTATTTTAAGCATTTGATTTGGTGAAGTTGGTTGAACGATAAAACGTACGGGTGCCGATGATTCATTTTGCCAATTAATAGATTCATATTGAATTGCTTGATCGGAACGAAATGGAAGATGAAGAGACTGTTCAAATGTATGTTTTGGCACTGATGCTGATAATGACCCAAGACAAGAATCTAATATCGTTGTAAACGAGCTAAAATATAAAATATCGATATCGATCGATCGATCTATTCGTAAACCAGATATCTTACATAGATGTATGATTATTATCTGACCATTGATTTTCAATTGCTTTTTGTTGTTCAATAATATCCGATGAACTAATCGATATTTATGAATTTGCAACAAAAAAAATCTTTATCACACTCACTCAATTTCGTACAATAATTTCAATGCATCAGATTTCAAAGATGGATTCTCATTGTACAATTGCACAGATTTAGCAAGAATAGCTGATGCTATTTCAAATGAACGTGTATCATCATATTCTAATTTATCAAATGCATCGATAGCATCGATAACAGACATCTATACGGCAAAAAAGAAAACAAAAACAAAAGGAGTTTTCAGCAGTTTTTTTATTCAATCATTTTCAGAGAGATTTTGTTTTTTTTGTTGTTGCAAGACTTTATATCTATATAAATACGAACAATGATATATACGTATATGTATATTTTTTTAGTGTGTGTGTGTGTTCTGTTTGTATACTTTTTTTTTAGACAAAGACAAAGACATAAACATAAAAGTAATGAGAGTGATAGGTAAACAAAAAGTAGAATTACGCACGTACAAAAGAAAAAGAAAAGAGAAGAACAACAACAAGAATGTATTCTCAGTTTACAATTGAGAAATAGAAAATATTCGACCATTGATTTGCTAGTAGTATAATGTCTGATTTAGTCTTTTTTTTCTTTCTCAGGCAAATTATGGTCTATTTACATAAAATAATGGTTTCATAGTTTGTATTTATTTATTTCCACTGCCAGGCGGTGCAACACCAGTATTTCCTGATCCAGATGCAGCCGCTTGGGCTGCAGCTTGCTGTTGAGCAGCGGCTAGTTGAGCATAATACGTTTGGTAGAACACAGCGCTTGCATCAGCAAGTTGTGCTTGTTGCTGCTGCTGTTGCTGTTGTAGATCAGGTTGTTGAACTGCTAGTTGTTGTTGTTGTTGAGTTTGTGCCTAAGAATATAAATGTATGAAAAATGAAGTGAACACTAGACGAATATTTACCATTTGTGCTGATTTTAACCATTGTGCCCATTGTTGACTTAATGCGTTAGTATCTTGCTGTTGCTGCTGTTGTTGTTGTTGTTGTTGTTGTTGTTGCTGAACGGCTGCTGTTTGTGGATTAAGAGCAGCTGCACATAATGCAAGCCATGGGTCTAATGCATTTTGTTGAGAAGCATTTCCGACGCCGGCTAATTGACTGATACCTAGTGAATTTTGACCTTGTAATGAGAGACCTGGATTATTAACAGCTTGTTGTAACATTTGAATAGGGAATTGTTGTTGTTGTTGTTGATTAGATGGAGGATTTTGAAGAAGTGGCTGAGGACGATGCTGTTGCTGTTGCGATTGATTATGAAATGAGTGTTGTTGTTGTTGTTGCATTGGTGGCTAAAAATTATAATAATATTATTATTATTTTGTGTTGTAAAAAACAATGAGTTCTTACTCGAGAACCATAACCTTGTCGGTCTTGCTGTTGATTATAGTTATTGTTATTATTATTATTGTTATTATTGTGCATAAATCCTCTTCCGCCGCGTTGTTGTGATTGATTTCTATCAAAATCATTAAATCGACTACGTTGTTGATTATTTGAATCTTGTCTAAAACCGCCCGAACGTGGATTATCATGAAATGATCCACGTTGACCATATTGATTTCGATTATTATCGAAACCACCTCGGCCACGACTATTCCCACCGAAATCATTTCGTTGTTGTTGATATCCTCCACCTCGACGATCATCCATCGATTGATTATTAAAACCACCTCGTCCACGATACTGATTTCCACCGCCGGCACCGTCATGAAATCCGCCGCGTTGATTTCTCGAGTCTTGTCGATGATCGGAATAACGTCCGTTACCTCCTCCTCGTGAATATCCACCGCGAAAATTATCGTTTCGATGCGACGAGGAAAATCTCGAGTCATCTCTCGATGATGTTCGTCGATCACGATCTCTGTCACGTGAACGTGAACGTGACCGAGTATAACGATCTCGTTCTCGGCTACGACGATCTCGTTCATCGTAACGATTTCGATTTGTATTTCTCGACGAATGATAATCATCATGACGATCATAACGTGACGATGAACGATGTTGATCATAATCTCGTCGTGCTCGATCGTACAAAACTTTAGCATCGTCATAGTTCAATTCCGGATAGATAACATCTTCTAATGATGAATTTTTTTGTGGCAAATAGAATTTAGCTTTGGCTTCACGAGTCCATTGCGATGGAATCGAAATATTTTCATGACGTTCTAATTTTTCTAAACGTCGTCTCAATTCATCATCATCCGGCACAATAACAACGGCTATTCGATGATATCCGGGAAATAATCGTTGACGTTTGACTTGAGTCTCTCGAGTTATATTTACATGATCAATAATATAATTTCGTCGACGTTGTGCAGCTATTTCGATGAGTTTCTGTAGACAAACATTGACACGTAACATCGTACTGTCATTACGATCTTTAATAGTTGGCAATTTGCCATCAGTTGTCATTTTGCTGAGAACATATTCGACATTTAATAGATTGAAATTTTTATTTGGATTTTCTTCGAGATGTTTTTTCGCCCATGTTGTCGTACCGGAACCGGTTAGACCAGAGAGAAGTAAAACTTCACATTGACTTTTATCAACAATTGGTTCCGATGTACGTATACGATCGGCTAGAGGAATATTCTGTGCAAACGTATAATCAGCTTTCAATTCTGACCAAGAATTTTCGTTTTGTCCAAAATTACATTCGAATTTCACATTTTTGACTAGGATATGTGGATAGAATTGTTTGTAGTCAGCTTTCGGAATTTCAAATGCTTGTCCACAATCTTGTCCATTTCGAGCGAACGACATTTGAATGACATCTTCATTGAAATCGATATATGCTGTAATGACATCCGATACACCAAATGATTCGCCATAAGTATCTTCAGTCAATTCATTTTTTGTTTTGCTGAGTTTCTTGCCGTTCGATGTATAAGCAAATGAATCATTGAATTCACCTAATTGAAGTGCTTGAAGACCCGAAGAGAGATTCGACCAACCGATACGAATGCCGTATGCTTCTGTTTCACTATCGGGCATTTGAGGACAATCGATAATTTCAGTAACTCGAATTTCGTAACAAATTTTTCCTTGTTGAAATCCGTATGTTGAACGAACGCCAGCCCAGAGAAAACAAAGAGCATCATTCGATTTGCTTGATGCTGATAAACAATTTGTTTGAATTGCCAAATTTAAATCAGATGTATCTATTCAAAGAAATAAACTAAAATCGTTTTCTCAGTTGGTTTAACTTACAAAAATCGAGAACTACATCTTCATTATTAAATTGAACTATTTCTTCTTCTGGCAATGGAATATCTCTTTCCACTGATCTAGATAAACAGATAGAAATTGATAAGTTAATTTCGATAAATAATTCTAGTAAACAAACAAAAAAAAGTAACTATTCAAATCGAATCACACAGAGACACATCAATTCTATCGATATTCATAGATATATATATATAGATACGTTTATACATATGTCTTTCAGACAAAACCTGTTGTTCTTGAATCTGTCTTTTTTGTTATCAAACATAAATAATTATCCATCTGATTACATGATATTGCATCTTTATTCATTCATTTGGTATTGTTTCTTGTTTTCTTCAATATCTATATGCATTTAGATTTATACATATTCACAACAAAAATCATTCATCAATGTACATTATTGTATTGCCGATATATGCGTATCTATTTCTATCTTTAAAACCAAATTCTAATATAATATATATATATTTATTAAATAATCGCTCGCTAGCACAAGGCTTACCAGTTTAATTGTTTATCTCATCGTATATTTCGTCGATTAATAATAATAAATAATAATAAGTTGTCAGATGAGTTGTTGAATATTAATTTCATTCTGTAATAATTGTATAATTTGTGCATTTAAATATAATTTCATTAACAGGATTGTGCGTAATTTTTAGACAGATAGGTTTGTTCTCAACTATGTTTTCTGTTTGTCTCATATTCACACTCGCACGCACATACATGCACACACACACACACGCACAAAAAAAACTCGTAGAAAATTTCATTTGGTTTACATACTTGTCAGAACGTCGACTACTATAATGTCGATCGTCATCATGTTGTCTTGACGAACGATAATCTCGTTCTCGATGTCTACTACTACTATTATCGTCAATAGTATGATGATGATCATCATGATCATCACCACTCTCAGATGTTTGTCTTGTTATTGATTGTTTCTCGGATGAATCGTCGTCTTGTTCTGTACCCCAACGACTTTTCTTTTTACGTTTTTGTTGCGCAAGATCATCATCATTAGGATTAGTTTCATCGTATGTGTCTAGTTCATTAGTTTGTTCTTCATTGGAATTATCTTCATTGTTTTCTCGATTTTCATCTTCATCAGTTAGAGCACGTTTTTTACTTGATGGTGAATCGATTTTCTCGTCTCCATTGTCAAATTGATGTTCTTCAATATATGGCATTTCATTTCTGTCTGTTGATTCATTATCATTATCATTATCATCATCATCATCGTCTTTAATTGCCTAAATACGATACAAACAAGTGTTTTGAATTAGAAAAAAAATGTATTTATCGAAAAATAGAGACGATTTGGAACTAACACTAGATGGAGATGATGTATCATCTTTTCTGAAATCATTCGATTCCATAGGAATTTCTGTTGTGCCATCAGCTATGAAAGATATAGTTGAATTAGATTCAGATAAAGTGATGATTTGTTTATCACCTTCGATACCATTATCATCTGCTTGTCGTAATCGATCTATGAGATCGGCTTTACGTCCTTTTGTATCAAGACCACGTTTTTTAAGTTCATCTTGAAGTTCAGTTACTTTCAATGAATCAAAATCTTCTGTTTCGGACATCTGAAAAAAGTGTTTTTTTGTATGTGTCAATTCTGTATTCTACGCTTCAACGAAGAAAACAATCGAGTGCAATTTTATTTATTATTTTTTTTTGTTTGTTCGAGAAAAGAAAAATGATGTTCGAACCAATGAAATTTCATTCGACGATAGATGTCCGTAGACAATAGACAGAATTTATTCTAAACAATATTCTAATTCATTCTACAGTGAGAGAGAAAGAGAGAGACAAAAGATATTTTTTAATCACTACGATTTGACAATGTACGATGAGCTGTTTTCGAATTTGCTGAGAAATGCGAGAGTAATGAATAGATTAATGGTCTTCAATGAAAATCAAATTTAGAGAATATTCAGTAGAAAAGAAAAAGAAATTTCGCTTACAATTGTCGTGTTTTATCATCTTCATGCACATTCAATTGTTCAGCAAGAAAAGCACGGCCAAGTGAGGGTGTTGGTTGGCCAGATTCTACAAAATTAAACTTCTCATACAAAAAACACACATAATATTCCCTTTTTTCAACTTACCGACAGCAAGTACAGATCTAAACAACAAGAACAAAATATTCGAGTTGATTTTTTTTGAAACGAAATCAACATACGCAGCGCAGTGAAGATTATTGTAATTGAGATATTCGAGAATTAATTCATTGATTAGTAAATTTTCATGTGGAATTCTTGGTTTAACTTCAGTTGGATCTTGTAATGTCGTAAAAATATCAGCTCGAAGTTTTGCACGTGTAGCTGATAACGAACCATTCTGTTCGAGTGTTTGTTTAACCGCTGATCGAAGATCTTCTAATGTATTCATAGTTTAATCTGAAAGACGAAAAAAAGCAACAACAACATAACGAATTTTAATTCGATATTAAACCACTGCGAGGTTTAGATTTAATATTATAGAGTTCATCATCATTTTTATCTTGTAAATTTTTTTTATTATAGAAAAATCCTTTTTGTTTTAACGATGCTAAAATTGCAAAGAGATCCGATGTTAACATTCGACGAGTTAAACTAAATGTTCTACAATGAAAAGAACGTATATTTCTCGTGAATTTTGGAAGAAGAACATCGATTTTACTTGATTCTTGATTCAACTTTGACGATATTTTCGTAGATTTTTTCACTTTCATTTTTAGCATTGCCTAAACAACATTGTCTATTATCTGCATCGATTTGAACAATATAGTTTTTATTAGGATCTAATTCATAAATAGTTTCACCACGATTCGCACAAATCAATGTGAAATCTTTTTTATTTTCAAGTTTTTCTCGAGTTTCCCACGTGTACAAATGAGCACCGTGCAATTGATATCTTGTTTCTAGAGTTTCAATAATTTTCTCATGTTGTTCATTGGATATACCGACTAGTATTGGCCACCATGGTTCATTTAATAGATTAAATTTCGTTCTCATATCAATAATTAATTGTGCTAATGGTTGTTGACTAGATATTTCTGAACAATCAAAGAACAGATTTTCCTGAAGACGTTGTGCTTTAAGATAATTCCATGTGGATAATTCGACTAGATCCGATTGACGAAGAGTACGATAGGGAGTTAGAAAGCCTGTATGTACACCGCCGGAATCATATGGTAGAGCGATCGATGGTGGAGTTTTGAGAATTGATATTAAAGAACGAAGATACGAAAGACGATCGGTTTTACTACGAATACGAGACAATGTTTCATAGTATTTCGTATCGGTTAGATGAAATGTCGATGGTAAAACACCGGTTTGTTTATATTTCGTTATTTCTTTGTCAAAATATTCGCGTACTAAACTAAATTCATAAGTTTTGAATTAATAAAAATACAGAAATGAATTATTTACATCCATTTGGCTTAGTTTGATGATTGAATCTCGCAAAAATTCGATGATTAATCGAGAATTTCGAGAGTTTTTTCAAGAACATGATTGTCAAAAGGGTAAACTGGTGAGAATTAAACCATGTACACAGAAGGAGGCATGGACACCGATCATTTTATTTTAACATAGGGGTCGCAAGTTACTAGATTAGAAAATGTTAAAAAACAAATCGAATTTCAATGAATCTTTTTGATTATGACCTAGATTTTGTTGATTGATAAATACTAGAAATGAATATAAATTATGAGAATTAATTAAGTGACTTCGTTCTCGAGTTTTCTCTGGAGTTTAGGAATAGATATGCATGCATATTTTTTTAATTATTTTTCCCCCCGTTGAGAGTGAAGATGAGACAGACGGATGCCGTTACAATTAGCTATATGAGAAACAACGAAAATTCAAAATTTAATGACGTATATCAAAGACCTCGATGATCAATAAAATGATTCTGTAAAATTAAGTGATAAAGAATGATTACTTTGTTTTTTTTTCTCTATCGATCAAAAGAATAATCATATCTTTGGAGAGATTGTCAGACCAAAGAAATATTTGAATCAATCACTATTAATTCTAATTCAAGACGATGAGTTCTTTCTCTTATTTTGCTTCGTGCATTGATTATAAGTCACGATGGTACGACAAATTTCAGGAACTAATACTTTATATTGTACTCTCGATGAACTGTCTGCCACTGTCTAGTTATTTCGCATGAAATAAATTAATATTTATTCAACAAATATCAGTAACTCGTTTATTTCAAACGAACAGAAAGCACGTCAGTGAGTTTATATTACATAAAACAACTCTATGATCAAGATCATTAAATTAAAATGTGCCTTGATCGAAAAGATAATGTCGTTATACATATATAAAGTCTTACGAGAAAAACAAAACTATAATAATCGATCAATTGTATATTTTCCATTGTAAATCTTTAACATATGTGACATATTCATAATCCAAACAAATATATTATGCTATTATTTCCAATAGATCTTGCTCATAGAACTATGCATGATCAATTGTAATTGTCGATGTAGAAATATATAGTTATTCTTGCTTCAAAATTCATTCAATTGATTAGTTTCGAGAGAGTGGGAGAGAGAAAAAATGAGTATGGATACATGATAAATAAGTAATGTTTGGTTTTCTTTTCATAAGAAACAAAAACAAAAAAAAAAGATTAATAGAAATAATGTTTTATAACCAATTGTCGAATTAAACTGTTAATTGATAAATCCCTAGTAAACAGACACGTTTTACTGTAAAATCTGTCTTATGTGAGACATAAAACAAAACTTAAGGTTATCGATATTATTACGAATAGTAGAAAGAACAAGAAGGAGAGTGAATGATAGAAAGAAATAGAAGTCAATCAACGAACGAGCTTTCCTTCCTTTAACATAGCCGTCTGATTACCCTTAAAGCTAACGAGAAAAAGGAAGGAACACAAATCTTTCGTTTTTATAAATTGCTCAACGTTTCTTTCTCTTTGTCATTTGCATGGGAGCTAAGTTAAAAGAGAACACCAGACAAGAACGATTTCTCATTATGTTTCATTGATCAATATTTGTTGTGTTGAATACTAAGTCAAAAGAGAAACACAGAAAGAGAGAGAGAGAGAGAGAGAGAGAGAGAGAGAGAGAGAGAATATTGATGAAAAAATCAATAAATTAGTCGACGAAAACGATTGGTAAAAAATATTTTTAATCATTATTATTTTTTTTCTCTTTGACAAATATTAAAAAAAAGAACATATACATATCAAATTCTTTTAAAATGCCTGAAACAACTTGTGAAAAAATCAAACGACATTGTTTACCACTCACTTACGCATTTACACCAAGTCATATGAAATCCGTTCTAATTGGAATGGTTACTGAATATGAAAGTAAGTTTCGAATTGAAAATCTTCCAATCGATCGTGAAAATGTATTTTTAAGCCCCAAAAATCGTTACTATCCATTCGTATTCCATTGCTTTGACATGTCGATTTGTTCAACTACTTATTCTTTTCTATGCATTTGCCTATTTAATGTGGTATAAACATGGTTATCAAGATCGTGATCCATCGTTAATATCATCAGTTACATTGAAAGTTAAAGGTATATCCAGTGTCAATCAAAGTGAAGCTATGACTTTGGACAATGCTGATTTTGTTATTCCGCCACAAGAAAATAATGCACTTTTTATAATGACAAATTTTATTCGTACAGAACAACGACGAGATCGTTGCGGTGAAGGATTCGATATTCGACAAGCAAACTGTTCGAATGATGCACAATGTGCGAAATTTGGACCGTATCCACCGAAAAGTAACGGACGTTGGACTGGCAAATGTATTTCACCGGAAGGTCGATGTGAAATCGAAGGTTGGTGTCCAGTTGAAAATGATTTTATTATGCCACCGCCGATGAAAGATTCATTAAATTTTACGATTTTTGTCAAAAATTTCATTGAATTTACACGTTTTCGTGTGTCAAGAACGAATATTTTCCATGATACAAAAGGTATTCGTACGTGTCGTTATCATCCGAAACTCGATCGATTCTGTCCAATATTTCGTGTTGGTGATCTGTTAGAAATAGTCGAAAGTGAAGCCATTGAACGTGATGAAATGTTAAAACTTGGAGCTGTTATACGTATTAAAATCGATTGGAATTGTAATTTAGATTTAGGTATTGATCAATGTAAACCGGAATATTCTATTGGTCGATTGGATTCTCGTACAACTGAAGAACAATTTTCTGTCGGTTTTAATTTTCGTTTTGCATCACATTGGAAAGTTCGACGTCGTTCACATCGAATTTTAACGAAAGCATTCGGCTTAAGATTAATTGTTACTGTTAATGGTGAAGCTGGTCGATTCGATTTTCTTGTCCTAACACTTAATATTGGTTCAATGATTGGCGTACTCGGTCTAGCAACATTTATATGTGATATCGTGGCTTTATATTTTTGTAAACAAGGTTCTGTTTATCGAAAACAAAAATTTCAAACTGTTAATCTCATATCAGCAACATCAGTGTCAACCGTACATAAACAATTGTCATTCAATGAAGATAAATCTCCAACTATATACACACGAAATAAACATATGAACAGTCATTTAGCTATAGGAGATGAATGTTAGAAGATTTTCGTTCGATAATAAATTTATTTATTTATTTATTTATTTTGTTTGCGTCATAAATTCTATTTAAATGCATTTAATTTCATAACAAGACAAGGTCTTTTGCATGTGCGTGAGCGTGTGTGTGCATGTGTTCAATGATTGTCAGTTCATTTAGTAGTTTGGATAATTTCAAGCAAAGACAAATCAATCCTGAAATATATTGACAATGTCTACGACAGAGTGGTCTCGTTTCTTTATTAAATCTATTGTTAACTTGAAGAAATTCTCTTGTGAAAGTTTATGAATAAATAATAGACAGAAAAGAAATGACAGACAATAATGAACTAATCGTTAAATCAAGTTAGATGAAAAACTTTTTCTTTTATATATGATCTATCTGGTAAATATTAATCAGAATAGTAAATATAATCAATCCGGATTAGTTTCTTAATCATTATTTTCATTGAATAAACAATCATAATCAAAAACATATGCGAGACAATCATCTACAGATTTTGTGTTTTGCTATTCAATTTCTTGAAATCATACTAGATCGTAGCCTTTTTCTTTACGTTTCATTTGTGTGAAATCAAGCAAAAGTTTTTTTTTCTAACCAACGGATACAATTCTAAATTAGAAAAACAGACACAAACTATATAATCACCTATGAATTACGTTTTTCACAGGCGACACATAAAAATAGATTTTGTTTTCATTCATTATTTTTAATTACATTTTTTTTTCTAGAACTCTTACTATTGAATCTGAGTAGTTATTTCATAGATAAAATTGGTTTTTTGCATGAATACCTTAGACATTCTGCTTGCAAACTCGCGGGTACACGAACTCATGATTTTCGTTCAGACAACCTGATGATGCAAATGTACGTTTTAAAGTCATTCGAAGTTCTTTTATTGAAATCAATTAAATTAACGAGCAAAATAAAACAGATAAATACATGACAATGACATAAAGAAAAAGAAATCAATGGTATTCGGTTTTACAATAGACAATATCTTTTAACTTTCTAATAATGAATGCCATCTTGTTATAGTTTCACCTTGTGCATTAAGCATCGAATCCCAATGAGCAACTTGAGCGTTACCACTTGCACCATGACCTAAAAGCAAATACAAAAAAAAAACAAGAAAATCTATGAAATGGATTTTCCTTAAGATTTTTTACCGAATGATATCCAGCCAATATTCGAATCGGCTTTTGTCGATGATTTTTTATTAATAATTGTAATAACAAGTGTAATTTGATTGAGAAGATTTTCTTGAATATTAAATGGATATCGTTCAGCATAGACTGGATGATGTTGATTACGACGTGTAACTGTTCGATTTGACATTATTTCTTCGCTTGATGCATTCAAAAGTGTTATCTGAGCGGAAGTATCTTGAGAAGAAATAATGAAAATAAAAAAATCGATTGAATGAAATGTACCTGGTGCTCGACCCTGCGTTGCCATGCCTAGATTAATACCTTTTCCAACTTCAAGAATAAGAATCGCTTGATTTTTATCATAGGCAAGGCCGATTTCAAGTTCAGGTAATAATGAATTCGGTGTTGTTCCTGTTTGTAAAGATGAACTCTGTCGTGTTAGAGCATTACTACTTGCACGTGAACGTCCATTAGCTAAATCTGAATCATCTGATGGCTAAAAAAAACCAAAGAAACTATTGATTAAAAATTCGTTTTTAGATTTGAATTACATAGGCTCGTTCTAATGGAATGATTTTACACATGTCTTCATCAAGATTAATAAGACCGAACATAACCAATGCTTCGGCAAGAAGTTTTTCACGTTTAAAACGTTCATTTGTATATAAACGAAAACGAATGCCTTGCGTTTGAATTGATTCTAGATCGAAAGAATTTAAAAAAAAACATTCGAAATAACAAATGACGATTACCTGGTGACACTTTGCAAAAGAATTCTTCGGCAAACATGGCATTATCAGCTGGTTTAGCACGTGTACGAAAACGAATGCGTTTATTTGGTAACATAGTTAGATGTACTTGAATAAATGTCGGTCGTGTAAAACGTTGACTCATTTCTAATGTTGCTTTCACAATAAATACCCACATTTTGCTATTTTTTGCGTCGAATTTCAATCGAACTTCAAGCGCACCTGATGATAGATCAGTACTCATGCCGCTTATTGATACAGAAGCACGATCACTTGAAACTGACTTTGCATCCTTAATTAAACACGCAAAGAATGGTCGAAATTTTGGAAATGGATAAATATGATTACATTATCGATATGAATTGGATTTTTAGATAATCGTTGTCGGCTACTGTGCGAAAGATTTGGTGATGTTGGTGCTGAATGTGCATGGTCAAATGAATCATAGTCTACTGTTGGACGACGTCGTGATATGCCTGTAATCGTTGTTTTACGTCGATCATTTGGACTTGAACTCGATTTTTTCCCTAAAGAAAAAAGGATTATAAAATTCGAAAAAAAATGCTTTTTTTGTTTTCGAATTACCTTTGGAAATAATCGGATCATTTTCTTTACTTTCGACAATCGTTGGTACAATTGGTAATTTTCGATTCGTCACTTGTTTAACTGGTGGTACAATAGTTGTATAATCATCATCGGGTAGATCCGTACCTATTCATCAAAGAAATTTCTATTCGATAATCCGAAAGGACAATGAACAATGTTGACATAAGACAGAACTGGGAAGCAAGCAAACAAGACAATCATTAATTTCCCTAAAGGATTCCTAATTCGTTTTCTTTTTTTTTCTATTTATACACGTATATATATATTTGTGTATGTATGTAGATCTGTTACGAACGATTATGTACGAACAACAAACAAAAATAACATTAAATAAAAATCTCACGAAAAAATGGATAATAGCACATAGTCGAAATATGAAAATTGATTCGAGTATGTTTTATAAAGTGTAGAGGATATCCGTATGTTTGCTGGTGTTCGTCGATACGAAAGATGCGCGTTACTCACATCCGCTCACGCGATTAAGTTTATGTCTAGAAGAAAAAAAAAGATTTATATTAACTAATCAATTTCTTGTCGTCGAGTATGCATGTTAAAATCAAGTAAATCTACTTTGAGTATTTGTCGTACTACAATAAATAAATAAAAACAAAATGACAAATATGTCTAGTCTACCTGATATAAAGTTTTACTAAGAATTTGCGTTTTATTTTTATTTCTATTTACGATTATTAGAATATAACAACATTCACAATCTGCTTGTGAGATCAAAAGCAGATATGAAGTTCTTTCTTTTTTGCTTTTTGCATATGTTTAATAAACAAAAAAAAACGAAGAAACAAGAAAATCTATGTAGTCAATAGTAGAAAGAAAAGAAGAAATTAACTTGAGTGTTCTATCTTATGCTCATATTGTTTACGCTTTGGATCGAAAAGGTAATTACAGATAAAAGAAAAAGCAAACTAAGACAATTTCTTTTGAATGAAGAAGCAGAAGAACATGAGGCATCGTTTGTGAATGTGAATATTTTCATTCATCGCTGATCATTATGAAAAGCTGACTGAGAGAACTAGACATGAAGTAAGATAAGAGAAAATAGAAGAAGAAGAAGAAGCAAAGAAAACGCAAAGCTCATATATAATTATTTAGTCTAAAACATGAGCAATAAAGATGAAGGAAAGAGTGCAAATTGTGAACACAAAGACAATGAAGAAGTGAAAGAGAAAAACAGAAGTCACGACAGGAAATACTGAGGTGAAGACATTTCTGATAAGTTGAATAAGTTGATGAAGATGGAAAATAGAAGACATGACGAAAATTTATTTACTCGAATTAATAGAAAATTAACATACCAGATTCACTTGGAAAGATTGATGATGTTGCTTGAAATGCTGTTAAAGCTTCACGTTGGCCAGCAAAATAGTGATACTCGATGATGTCTGAATCGGATAGTTTGAGTTCGTCGGGATTGGTAAGAGGTGTGTCAACTATTGATTGAATGGCAACACCGACTGTTTGTGTTCGTTTCGTTCGAGTTATTCGTCGAAGAAAATGTTTTAAAAATCGATATCGTGCAAAACAACAAAGTTTTTCGAAATAAAGTATTAATATAATTGATATTAGTAGAATTACACTAACACATATCATAAATATAATAGGAGTCCATGGAACACGACCTTGAAAGAATGATAACAAAAAAAACTTAAATTCAATTTGAAAAAAAAATAATTTCCGATAAATTTTCTCGAGAAATGATACTTGACAGGTTTTTATATAGATATTCTCGATCGGATGTTGTTTTGCTGAGTTTGACTAATGATCTTATTAAAATCGTTGTCAACGTTTTCTATGACAATGATTTTTGATAAAAAACAGACTGAAATATTTCATATTTGAACTCATCAAAATAGAAAACGGAATTAGACATCAACAGACAATTTGTCATTTCAAATATCATTGATTCTGACAGTTAGCTATTCGTGATTCAAGTTTGCACTCAAAATCTAACAAAAAAGACAAAACCACCTCGAAACTAATGAACTAACATCTATCTCTGTTTCACACATCTGATTTTAACATGAATGAATTATTTAGCTCGTAGTTAATGTGTAACATTCTGTTCACATATACATATTATGAAATATATCAATATTAGTTTTACGATAAAATATTATCTTGAAAAGAGAGCACGTAGTATAATTAACTGTTCTAAAACAAAGGACTATATGTGCTCTTTTTTTTCTATTTTAAAATCACGATTAAATATTTATTCAATCTCACTATCGTTCGAAGTTGTATCCGTTGTTGTATTTGTTTGATTCGACGACATTTTGTCAATTTAGTTTTCTTTCAATCTTTGTTCGATACTCTCCAAATGACACCAGCTGCTCTCAACAATTAGAATCCAGAAAAGATAAATAACGTATTTGCTTGCAACATGTCGACACATTTCTCTCGTTGTCCTATTGGAGTAAATCGTCGTGATTCTTTATAATTGTTGTTCAGTTATGTATTTTTGTCGTTTTTTTTTCTGCACACATGACATAAAAATGAAAGAAACGAATTGCGCAAATGAATGATCCATGAGAATTGTTCGCACAATTACAATGTGGTTAGTAAAACAAAAAAAGAAAAAGAGAGAGAGAAAAAAAGAAAATGAACAAAAACCGATAGACACCCTCAATCTTGATTAGCAGCCGTTTTTTTTTTGTTTTGTTTTTCAAGGTAATCTTATCAAATAAATCATCACGGGTGAAAGAACCAAAAGCAGAACTATAGATATAGAATTTTTTCGTTCGTAAACATTTTATCGAGCAAAATCCCAACGAGATTGATCGCGATTCGTTGAAGCATCATCATTTAAACGGTTAGTTTGATTGGTATTATTGTTTTCATCAGATGTCGAATTTGACCACCATCCTGCTGGAGGTACTTGTTGTGTTGTTGGTATTGTCGATGGAATGACATGTTCGTTCGATAAAGTATTCAAACTCCAAATCTATGTAAACAACGAGAAAGACATCTTTTGAAAATCAATGTCGAAGAAGAAGAAGAATTAATTACTGGATGATTTGTATTTGTCTCATGACCATTCGATCGGCCAACAGCATCAGTTGTCGATGGATCTGGTACTATCCATAGCCATGAATTATTTGCTGGTTTAGCTAATTCAGTTGATGAAGGTACTGTTGATTGAAACATATCATTCCATGCTGCAGCACGTTCTGTACGTGTATTTGTAACTAAACGTGGCGTTGCTGTGCCTAATGACGTCGGCCAAACAGTTGTGTCTTCATTCGTTGGCGCACGTTGTTGCCCATTCATTGAAGTTATTAGTGCAAATGGATTTTCAACGGGTGTTGTCATCGGCCATGATGAATCATATTTCGATGACCACTCAGTTTGTGCAAATGGTGTCCATGGAATATTTGGTGTTGGTAGATCGGTGATTGGCACTGATGAATTAATCATTTTTGAAGTTGTTGCTGCTGTTGCTGATGATGATGTTGAGGCTGATTGAATTGTATTTGATAAATAAGTTGGTGCAGTTGACGGTTGATTTGTTAGTTTATTTGGTCGTTGAATAGGACCTGGACCATGTTGTGGAAAAGGTTTTTCCACATACTCGTCTTTCATAATCGTTGCAGGTAGAGTTATTTTCTGTGCGTTATTCACTGGTAGAACGGATATTGGCGCTGGCGGCGAAGGTGATGGTGTTGATACCACAGGTAGAAATGATGCAGTTCCATTGATATTCGATGCAGGTGGAGTTTTAGTTGACCATTCATTGATACCATTGGTTTCATTTAGAGACTGTTCAGTTTGTGAAACATATCGACCAAAATCTGTTGAGAAAAAACAAAGAAAGACAGATGATTAATTTTCATATGTTCAAAATCAAATTCAAAACTCACTCGATGGTGAAAAAGATATTAAATTAAGCATATTTAATTTATAGAAAAAATTTACGTGCGTTAGTTATGAGAGTTTAATTTTTTTGTGTTAAATTAAGATTTAATAGATAGCAGAGAGCGAGAGAAGATTAAAATGTATTTGTTTCTTAGAAAGTCAATTTAAATAGTAGCTCTCGAGTTGTTATCAAAGATTCTAACGAAAAAAAAATGTGTCTTTTTATACTGTTTGTTACGACATTGATAACGAAGAAACAAAACTTCATCATCTGTCGTTCGTTTCTCTGACAGTGTCTTAGAATTATGTAAACGGAAAAAGGAAAAAAAAACAAAAAGCATCCCTCGATTCGCGTATTTGTTATAAACAAATCATCAGGAATAGGAAAAAATAAATATAAGCGTATATCTAAACGTGCACTTCTGCCGTGTGTCGTAGCGAGCTAAGCATGCGTAATCAAAAAACAAGAAATCATGGAAGCATCATGCATATGAGAGTATTTTATATAGTCAACTAAATGCGTATAGGCATGTTTGCTGTTTGTTTTTCGGCAGCTATTACCATCATCAGGTTTTCCTGGTGCGTCCCATTCAATCATATTTTCGTCGTCGGCATCATCGTATTCATTATTCATACCACCACGTTCAGACGGTGGTGCCGATGAACAACGCGAACGTACAGACATCGAACATGCCGTTTGAGATGATGGGAGACCAGCTGCCCATAATTGTTCGGCTAGCTGACGGAATGCTAGTTCGTGATTTGTCATAGATGGAAAACTCGGTCTCGTTTCAGAAGTAGGAACATGCGAAGGTGATAAAGGACGAGTAGGACGTCGTCCTCGACGACGACGTGATTGTATCATTGAATTAGACATAGAAGTAGGTGCGTGAGATGAAGAAGATACCATCACTGGATTTTCTATAGGGAAAAAACCTTTGACGAAACACAACAAACAAGAAGCAAATAAAACAGACAAACAAAGAGTTAACTGATTAAATTTCAACATCAAAACATGAATAAATGTATTGACAATTCGATGAACTCTTGTCTTACCTGAATTCGTTGACGTTGGTTTTGTTGTTTTGGCTGCTGTTTGAGATTCGTCTGTTGTTTCTTTCTTGTTCAATACTGTATTCGTTGTTGTTGCTTTGCGTAGTCCTTTATTTGAGCTAACCATATGCCACTGTTGATCATTGATCGAATCGGTTGATCTCGATAGATCTTGTTGATGTTGACGTTGTTCAGCTAGTTCAGATCGAGTTGATGGTTTTGATAATGCTGTGACTGTTGATGTTATTGGCACATTTTCAAGTGTTGGTGCAGATTTAACAGGTAAAACATTCGTTGTTGAATCTTTAGTTTTGCTTGACATACGTTTTGATCGAGCAAGCTATGAAATAGAAGAAGAAGAAGAAGAAATGTATGAATTGTTAGTTATATATATTTAATTTAAGTATTAAACTGACCGTAAACGGTTCATTTTCGTCATCAGTTACGACAGCAACTGATTGCGGTGTTGGTGAACGTGACGTTATCGTTGTCGATGATTCAGTAGTAGCTAATTTTTGTGTGCGTATTACAGATGGCTTCGTGGGCGTTTCATGTTGATGTTTAGCAGACTAAAAAAAGTCAAAAAAATTAATGATTGCGTTCATTATTCATGATGAAGAATGTTATTTAATTGATTTACCTTTGTTGAACCGTTGTCAGTTGTTGATCGTCGTTGTTTACTTGTTGATGGTTTTGGACTAGCAGCAATTGGACGAGTAGGTGCATTTGATCCGTCGGATGTTCGTGGAGTCTAATGGAAAAAAAAGAGATTTCTTTTGATTTGGAAAATGAAATCGAACGTACTTTTGATGATGTTTCGCCATTGTCTTTAGTTCCATTGGTTGTTGTTGTTGTTGTTGTTGGATTCGAACGTTTTGGTTTAAGTTCATTATCTTTTGATTTTGGTTCGTCTTTTTTACTGCCTACTGATGAACTTGTTGATGTACGTGATTCATTTCGATCCCTAGATGAAATTGTCAAACTTATTTAGAAATAAAGAAAAAAACTATGTCTAGCTGGTGTTACCGATTCTTTTGATCGTCTTGAGTAGCAGCTGAAAAAGCTGTAAGATCATGTAATGATGGACTCATTATTGGCATTCGATTGCGTAATTCAACTCTTGCCATATACTAGAATTTCAAGAGAAGATAAAATTAGAAAAGAAAATTCTTGAAAATAAAATCGATTTCGTTTTACATCATTGTATAATCGATATGCTTCGAAAACTGAATATGTTAAAATACCAAGAAGTAAAATAACAATAGAACATAAACATAACCAATAAACTTTAGGTTCCCAAACAGGTCGAGGAATATTTTGATAACATGCTGCTAGAACACTTTGAGGTATTCGAACAATAATCGGAAATGTCATAGGACCAATATTTGTAAGCAACGTTAACGTTTCGGCTATTTCAGTTAATGTATAATCTGGTTGAAATCTGCAATAAAAAGATATAGGAGATACGTAATTATATGTGTTTTGTGATTATATAATATTTACCGTATACGAAGATCGTATCGATCATCAGGTTCAATTTCAATATCTGAACATGAATTAACTGAAAAACCTTGTCCCGAACATTTCGATTGTCCAAATGATACGTCATGAATAACAACTTTCATATTTCCTGTATTACGAAGTGTAACAACTTTTTGTAGAACAGGATTTCCTCGTACTCCGTCAGTCGATGGAAAATCTAGAAGAGTTCATTATGAGAAGTTGTCTTTTTTTGTTTTCGACATAAATCGATTTACTTGAACAAAGTTTATATTGTTTTTCGTTCATTTCTAAAAGTAGTGGCACATCAGATGAGCCTGCTTTTCGATTGCCCACTGTTAAACCTCCACTGCCACCTTCACCACATAAAAGTATCGATTCAATAATTGTTAAATTATTTCTTTTTAAAAAGAAAAACGAAATTTTCAGTTTGATTTTCGTTCAAACTATTTTATGTTTGTCTCCTACCGAACAACAAGATACATTTCATGTTTAAGTAGCTGTTTCGGTCGATATAATGTTGTGAATACGATATGTTCATTGGGTAGTAAAGAGAATTTATATGTATTTTCTAAGATTTCAACTCGTTTGAATGTCTATAAGAAACAAGATTGATTAATTTCATTGGAAATAAATTTGAGGTTGTTCTATCTACTGTAGCAATTTCGAATACGGGTGAATCGATTTGATTTTTAATTTTTCTGTTTTCATAAGTACTGGTTAATTCGACGGAATACTGAACTATATTTGATGACGGATTTGTGATAATCACATTTTGTGTCTATAAATAAATTATGAATGATTGTTTTTCTCTTTTTTTTCGTTGTACTTTTATTGTATCAATAAGGGTTAAATGAAAGTCAAGTATAACCGGTGTACGAGCCAATGTTGTTGACATATGTTCGAGAACAGATGGCCAAACAAAGCCAATTGTCATTGGCCATGAAACATTGGCTTGATCAGTTACAAGCCAAATATTTGTATGCAATCTGAATAATAAAAAAGTTAATTAAAACGTAAAAGAAAAAAAAGCTATGAATTACTTTTGCTTTCTCACAAGTGACGTCCATTCTTTCCAAAGATTTCGAAATTTCGTTACTAATATATGATCTAATTCGTTATTATTCAATGCTGTCACATGTTGTTCCCAACGTAGTTTAAATTCCGGATGATTATTCAAACCACAATAACACGTTGATTCCGATGGTGTTTGAATACTATTACATAAAGGAATCATATCGAACATTAATTTACCAATCTAAACAGAATTTATATGAGTTCGTGTTTCTTTTTCTCGTTCTCGTTACTCGATAGGTTTGATTGGGTTGAACAATTAATTTTCCAGGCGCTGTACTATTCCAAATAAACGAAAGACATTTACCAAACGTTGCAAATTCGATGCGAAGAATATCAACAGGTTCATCGAATTTATTCTCTAGCGATATATCAATCGTTCCCATACGATTCTACATAAAGAGAAAATTTTGAACTTGAATTTCATTTTTATTTGCTTTCTTACAGGAAATACATCAACATGTAACGATTGTTTATTTTCTAATTCAATCAAACCACTCGTAATACGATATTTAATACTCATGTTTAATACCTACGAAGAAATTATGTTTTGTATAAAAAAAACTATCTTAGAAATTCGATTTGATTTTTACTTCATAACGTGTTTTGAATGTGATCGTTTCGTGATAAAATGACGGATCATTGCTTCCATTTATTATTAGAGAAAATACAGCTCGATGATGTGCAGGTATAACAAGCTGGATAAATTCAAAATCAAGTTTTTAAAAACAAATATGTTTCGAAATATTCTCAAATACCTTATAAACATCAGATTTTCTATGTGAAATTTGATATGAAATCGTTGTTTCACTCCCATTTAATGTTTGCATATGAACTAATTGAATCGTTGTTTTTGGTAATGTCGAAATAATTTGATCGACAGATATATCCAATGGATTCGTATTGACTAACATAAAATGAATGGTACGTGTTTCATTCACCGGTATACTTGCAAGAAAATATTCCAATGGATTTGTATCATTACGTTTAATACCACCATTTGTATGATCATTTGGGAGATTAATCTATTGAAATCAAAGAAAAATATTTAATAACAAAAAAGGAAAATGAGGATTTAGTTTTGGTTTACAGTAAGCAATCCACTGTATAGATAAATAGGTAAATGAAAGAATGAGAGATTCGTATGTAATGTAATCGTTGATTCGAGATTAGTAAATGCTGATGTTGATGGTTTGATGATATTTACACAAACAGGCGAAATTGTTTCGTTAGGTTTAATTTCCACATATGGAGCATAAAAATTCAACTGTAAATCAAAAATATCGAAATTTCTTTTTTCTTATTTCTCAAGTTTTTTGTTTTTGTTTACTTCAATATATTGTGCAAGTAGATCAGGTTTATCCGATGTAACATTATAAACAATGATTGGTACGTGAAAACGATTTATAAATTTAATCTCTTGACATTGATTTGATTTCATATCTTTTGTTGTTGATGGAATGTAGATAAATGTTAGTTCTTTATCGTAATCAACTGAACCTGTCATGACCGTTGCACGAAATGGAATTTGTAAAATCGGTTCATCGACATGTGAATTTGTTAAAGCAAATATTTGAACTGAACCACGTATACGTTTAACATCTTTGGGCACTAAATGCGGATGAATAGTTAATTCAGCTATTTTCGTTAAATGATGAAGACCAAATGGAACTTGGACTTTTTCATAATGAACTGTGATATAATTGAGATTAGCTGAAGTAACTCGAACATCCTAATTTTTTTTGTGAAAAATATTCATTAGAAACGAAGAAAATTTTCAAAAAAATATCGATCGTACAGTTACGGTCACCGGATGTTGTCCATTGTTAATAACATGTACGGGCACAGTTACTGATCGTGCACTTGAATGTACGACGCCATTTGTACTAAATTCGATGATATCCACATTTGAATAGATGCTTTCTTGATCGGATACATTGATTTCAACGGGTACAATGATTGTTTCATTGGAATTCGTTTTAATACAATAAAATCCATGTAAACGATCTAATTTATGTGCAAGATAATAGATTTTGACGATTGGTTTTGTTCGATAGGGTTCAACATGCCATTGTTCTTGATATTCGAATGTTTTCGTTATTTTATTCTTTTGATTTTTATATGAAATCAATTCGATAATAAGATTTTCATCGCTCGTATAGATTTCATTGATATCAATCGAATAATTAAATGGATTATAAAAATGAATTAGATATTCAAACGTTGAATTCAATGGTATTGTTGCACCAATTAATGGACGTATTTGAAATGGATTCGTTGTACCAACACCACTGACCTTTAAAAAAAAAGAAAAAAAAAGAAAATAAAATCAGTATGAATAATTTATGTGTTTATTTACAGAATAATGTAATGTTCCTCGATTGGTTTTGATTGTAAATGTGCTTTTAATAAGTCCAATAGTTCGTGGAAGATAATAGACATTAATTGTTGTATTTCCTCCGTTAGCTGATAGAACTTTTTGCGTAAAAAATGACGAATAAAATTGTACTGTTGTGCCTGATAATGAATGAAGTTCGAATGATTCGCTATCTTCATTAATTATTGTAACTGTTTGCATACGAGGAATAGCGATCGATCTAAGTAACAAAAAGTCAAATGAATTCCGTGTATTTATTTTATTTTTATTCAAACATACTGTTCACCAAAATCGAGTGTTGCAGGGAGAAAACGTATTGAGGATGAAACAGTTGCTGTTGAAGGTGTTGATGTACAATTATTTTTATTGTTTGTTTCTTTATTCATGATAATATCGGATGATTTTTCTACTGAAAGTTTTTTATTAGCTTTATGATCATTGTCAAATGATGTTAATAATGCAATAAGCAATTCTTTCTCTTCATCATCATTGGCATTTTCTTCAATATTCTATTACAAATATTTAAAAAAAACAAACAATTGATTTTCATCAAATTCAATGTGTAACTATTTACTGTAAATCGAGAATCAGACGATTTAACAACATGAATAGAATCAACGGACAATTGAATAATTGCTAAACGAAAATAGTACATATTTTTTGTTTGAATTATGATTTTTCTTTTTTTTTTTTTATCAAACCTTCATTATCATTGTTATTCAATGCATTGACAATGGTTATAAATGCTGTACATACGTGTAAGAAAAAGATTATTTGTAAAAAATAAAAAACATTGTTCGATGATTGTCTATTGATTCGTAAGATTGTTTGAAACATGATTTTGTTTATTTATCTAATTTGGTTGTTAAGCAAGAATAGCGAATTTTTTGTTTAAAAAATGGAAAATAAAATCTCATCTAAAGACAGATGAAAAAAAACAATAAATAGAACATATACTAATTTCGAATAACCAGTTAATATCATTGGTAGGCAAAAGGGAGAGTAAGCAAGGTTAATCAATTTATTATTTTTTTCTCGAGAGCACAGATAAGAAGAAACGACGACGAAGAAAAAAACGCGAATGCAACGAGCCGTAACAAAGTAAACGTATACATGAGTACGCAAGTTATGTGTACAAATGTTCTGTTCTGTTGTATTGAGTGTTGGCTTGGGAAAACTTCTTGTTCAATTCGGATTGGAGTATAACAATCGACCAATTGCTAACGAAAGTTTGACAGATGGATGTAGAGTTTTTCTTTTTTTTTTGTTTGGAGGGCGCTAGTTTAATTCAAGCAAGCAAACAAAAGTAGGAAAAAAATAGAGAAAGAAATACTCCGTTTTCAAGTGACATTAAGCAATAGAAAAGAAAACTACGAGACAAATTAAGAATAGGAGAAAATCTGCACGGAAAGTAACGAACGTATCTAGGAGTAAAATGTGTCAAGGACAATCAAGGTAATATAGAAAAGGTAAATAAAAAAAGAAAGTAACTGTTAACATCAGTACGTTTGTTGTCTTGGAAATTGTGCAAATAATTGATTTCTTTTTTTTTCTCTCTCACTCTCACTCACAGACTGACTCTCTTATTTTCAACTATTGGTATCTATGCTCGTGAAGTATGTAGGCAATGAAAAACAAAAAAAGGGAAACAATGATTTGATTTTAACTGCAGTCAAGAAAGTTTTCTAGATTACTATTTGATAAATCTAATGCGTAATAGCGTGTGATTCATGAAATAAAACAACAACAATAACAATGTGTCACTAGAAAGATTGTCCTTTCTTTCTTTCTTCCTCTCTTGCCTTTTTAAAAAAAATAATAAATTCAATCTTCTATTTTGTCTAATCATCTTTTTGAAGAAAAAATACATTTTTTCTCTCCTCTTGATTTAATATACTCCAATCGATTGGTGCGCTATATACGAATTCCAATCCTTTGAAATGTTTGAAACTTCTCTTTTTTTTCTTATTGATGAATAAACAAGAATAGCCTTGTATTATTTAAATTTGAGCTACCTACTCAGACGTAAATATGTTTCAGAATTTATTGGTTACATATTTTCGAAGAAAGACAAGTTTTCGTTCTTTTTGTTTTGTTCCTTTTTATTTATTCGTCATTCTCACTCAAATCAGGTCGATTATTCAACCTAAAAATAGAAAATTCGATTGCAACGAACTTTTCTCTCTCACCAAAGAAACAGAGCGATGTTTGTCATCTTTCATTAAACACAGAAACGTACTTCACAACTATTCAAGTGCTTTACACTCACATCAGTGTATACTTTTCTTCTTTTTTTTTTATTTCGAATAAATTGTATATTCTAGTCCTTGGAACCAAGAATATGTACTTTTTTTTACATATAACCAAAAGTTCGAATGAGATATTCATTAGTTTTTTTTTTGCATTCTCTCTCTATTTCAATTCAAGGATAAATGATATGAATACATTGATAATGTGATAAGCTAACGAGAAGATTATGAATTGTTTTTTTATCAGGCCATTTTTATAAAATTTCAATCGATCAAATGAGTTTTTTTTTCTGCATATATAATATTCATGAACGTAAAAATTTTGTCCATGAAATGTCAGTAATATTTAATAGCTTTATGCTTTTTTCCTTCTTCTTCTACGAAGATATGTGTGAAACTATTAATAATAAAAATAAACAGTAAAAAAGAAACCGAAGAGGTCTACATGTTGTTATCTTGATCAATAATTGAGCAATGGTTTTAATAGAAATGAAATCAGTGTTAACCGCGCGAAACCGATTAATGAAGACAATCGAAAAGTCGACAAAGTCATCATCTTTTGAACCGTTGTATGTTATGGAGGAACTAGTACTTTTTACGTTCAATGGCTTTCCTATATCATTATCCATTGATAAACAAAATTCGATCATTTCTATCGATTATTTTCACATCATATGACCCTGTATGTGTATTTCGTTTTGTTTCTTCTTGTCAAATCATATCAACATTTGATTTAATCTAGTTCGGTGATAAACTTGTTGAACATTTTCGTTTAAATCCCTATTATCCATTTACATGTACACAATCATATACGTTCGAATATAAATATCGTCGTTGGTCAACAATATATTTCATAATTTTCATTCAATTCATTCTCATTCTCCTAACAATCTATTTCTACTTTCATTTTTGTATTCATGATAATTGTCTAAATCATTCGAGCTATATCATTCTATGCACATTTGCAATTTTAATATTATTTCTATGTTTAAATCTAATTGACAACTTTCAACAACGACGTATTGTTCTATCCCCATTAGATTTTCATGTCTCAATCTATATAAATAATCGATTAAAACAGCAATGTTCAATTGATCGTGCCTATATATGTTTACATCAAGTCGAATCTTATAATATTCTTATTTATCATCTTGTTTTTATTATTGAAGATATTGATTTTATTGAAATAACTGATTATTTTCATTGTCATTTTCCTCTACGACAATTAGGTAAATGTTTAGCTGAAAATTTATATTTGACTTATATTGAAACCAATCATTGGATCGGTATATTTCCGAAATATCGAAAATTAAAAAAATTCATTCGGCAACAAAATCAAGTGAGAACATAAATATGCAAAGAGGACGATCATGTTTGCACATGTGCTCAACATACGTATATTTATCTTTATGTGTTTCGTTTATTTTTATTAGCATACATTAATATCTCGTTGTAATGCGCTCATTTGAATTCTATTCATCTCATTGTTCGTTGTCGAATAAAAGAAAAAGTGATTTCTGAACCATATGAAATTTACTAATGAGAAGAAAAAACAAAGATAAACGACGACAATAGTATAACAAAAAAAAAAAAGAGAGAGAGAGGATGCTCAAGATTAGAAGAAATAACAAACATCAGGAGCAGATAAACGTTCTTTTTTTTCAAATGACGGTTCATCTTCTCAGCGAACGAAAAAAAAACACAAGAGACCGAAGCAAAGAGAAAACACATTCAAAATCAGTATTTCATTTCTTTTCTTCTGACTTGAATCATAATAGGAATATATAAAATCAATACAACAACAAAAAAAAGAGGGAAATACCATACGAGAGCGTACACAATAGAATATCTTGAATAAAGACAAGAAAAAAACTTCTTTTTTTTTCGAAAAAAAAAACTACATCAAGAATAATTTTTGTTTTGTAAGAATTATTTTACATGTAAACAAATCATCGATATATATTTTTGGTTTGAAAGTTGTCGATATGTGTTCTCTTGTTATTTGACAGTAACGGTTTTTTCAGCAACGACCTGTCCATCAGCATTTTCCAAAATCGTTTTTTTGCTTTCTTTACCCGTTGTAAACCATTTGGCCGTACGTAATTTCAAGTTCGTTGGAGGATCAACGGAGATATCGTTCACATCCGAACTCCAGATCTAAATTCAATTTCAATAAAACAAAAAAGCAAACATTCGACAAGTCTTACAGTTGTTGTTGCGCCAGCTTTGAGGACCATGCCTTTCGGGAATTTGAATTCATACGATTGCGAGCCGACTTTTCGTTTAAGTATCCAACCATTGAACGCCACATCTTGTTTCGAATTATTAATTAATTTAACAAACTTCGGTTGTGCACTTTCGTCGTCGATGATATTGATTCCTTCGATTAATTGCGTGGTGTTAACCGATGGTCGTTCGACGGATTCGTAACGAGGACGTTTACGTGATGGTTGAACGCTGGTTTCGAATGTCGTATTCGATGTATCGATACGCGATAGATTACCGGAGATGTTAAGTCGTTCTTCTTCCGATTCGAGTAGTTTTCGATATGTTGCAATTTCTCGATCGAGACCGATTTTAATGTCCAAAAGATGTTGATAGTCGATTTGCATTTGTTCGATTTGTTGTTTCAAACGTTCGATATCGTCTTCTCGGTCGGCTAATAACGCCTCTTGTTTGTCCTGAGCACGATGAAGACGATCTTCTAAATCTCGGCAACGTTGTTCGAGAGCCGAAACTTTCTCGTTCAAAGCATCACGAGACTTTGTCACGTCTTCGATACGTTCACGGTACGACGTGACGTCCGATCGGTATGAACCGACTTGATCGGCGTTTCGACGAATGGTTTTTTCGAGATCTTCGATCTTTTTTTCGTATTGTCCGGCGATTTCATCGCGTAATGTTTGCATTTCTTGTTCGGTTTGTAAACGAAGTTCTTGCAATTCGTTTAACAAACGATCGTCGTATTGTTGACGAAGACCATCGTCGTAGCTTTTAGCGTCGTACGTTCGTTGACGACGAACTTCTTCGATAGCCTAAAGGAGAAAATGATTGTTAACTTGAACAGATCAAAAAAAAATTCGAGTTCGTTCGTTCGTACGGTTTCGTGAACTTGTGCGTTGAATTGAAGTTCTTCGCGAAGTGTCTTGTTTTTATTCTCAAGATCGACTCGAAGCAATGTTTCGGATTCAAGTTGACGTTTCAATGCCGTCACTTGCTTTTCAAGATCACCATTACTACCACGTAAAGCCTAAAAAGTGAAACTTTGAAGTTCAACTAAGAAAAACAACAAAAGACGTTCGTCTACGTACGACATTCTCATCGGTTTTTCGATTGGCATCGTAACTGAGCGCATCGTTACGAGATTTCAAATCGGCTAATTCGTTTTCGTATTGTTTTAAACGGCCTTCAGCTGCCCGAAAATCACGTTCTTTACGAGCAAGTCTAAAAAGCGAACGTGTGAAGCACACACGAAATCAATTAAGCTCGTATTTATTTACTTAGCTAACGCATCTTGCGCTTCGGCATTGGCTTTTTCGGCATCGATTTCGAGACGTGATTTTTCTCGTGCCAATTCTTCGATTAATTTCTTTGCATCTTCAAGTTCACGTTCGTATAATTGTTTGACTTTCGATGTTTCGACTTCGTACGTATCACTATATGATGCAATGATACTCTAGATTGAAGAAATTGAGACTTTTTTTTATTACAAAACAAACAAAGAAATTTTACTTTTAATTCTCTATTGTCTTGTTCTAAACGACGAACGGTATCAATGTAAACAGCTAAACGATTGTTTAGTGTTTCCAATTGTTCTTTTTCTTGGGCACGAGATAGATTCAAGCCGCTTGAACTACCACTTGCCGAACTATTTCGACTTCGAACGGATGCTGACGATCGAGTAGCCATTTGACGAAATAAATAACGATTCTATCGAATGCAAAAACAGTAAAACACTGAATTGTCTGAAAGAAAGAAAAAAAACGTTCGTTATCGTTTGCGGTTTTGAATACATAGAAAAGAAAAAGCATCTTATACTCCCCCTCTCTCTCTCGTTATTTTCTATATAAACAATGCGTTTGACAGTTCGAATGTGCAGTGATATTTGACTAATTCAATCAATGTATGAGAATATATCAACAGGTCACCGGGTATGGATCGATATATTTTTCTTTCTCTTTCTTTTGACAATAGGTCACCCTTTCCCATTTCATATTTACAATGCTCACGAATTCGTGTATGTCGAAAGGAGGAGAAAAAGGGCAGCTTTGTTCGTTTATAACGTGGATAGAGTGGAGAGGTTGGAAATATAGATGAGAGAATCGCTAGAATCAATGCGATTTCAAACCGAAACTAGCGCTTTAACCAACGAATAAGAATACCTTTCTTTGTTTCGTGTTGAGCAATAACGAATGAGTAATGACCCTCAATTAATCATTCATTCATTAATTAATTCATATCCTGTTTTTTTTCGAAATTCATTTGAAACTAAAGAAACTTTGTTGCTGTTTGCTGATTCATTTTGATTGATAAAAAAAATTCAATTATAAGAAACAGATGTCGATAGTCGACAGACAGTAAACTTGTCCGATTAGTTATACTTGAAACCGTTTACGCATGTACACGTCAAGTATGATTGTAGAAATAGAAAGATGGGTTCGTCTTTTCTTTTTTTATCAAGGCGCATTTGAATCGATCACGTCGATGAAACCTTATCGAATCTATTTAGAGAAAAAACTATTTCACGGCCTTGACAAGCAGAGAAAAAAACGACGAAGAAAATCTATTTCGATAAAGTGTTTGTCACTCAACAATTTATGATTTTCTCTTTCTTTTTATGACTTTAGTAAAAGTTGATTGACTATTAACTGCATGCAAACCGTTTGTTTATTGTTAGCTTTCTTTCTTTTTTCTTTTTTTGAAAAACAAAACAAAAATATTTATGAAAAACTCAATCTGACTAAACAACAAGCCAAGGATAAAGGAATTCTGCGTTTTTTTTTCGCTTCTTGATATTAATTAGATTTCATCACTGTTCACACTAAATTGCCTCATTATTTAGTAATAATGGTTGATCCATTGATGCTCGTTCTGCGGCAACAACAATACGTGTTGCACCACAAACACCAGCTGGTAATAAAAGCAAAAATGCTCCTGGGATAAGAAAAATAACTTCCATAGCTAGACCAAAGCCGAGTGTTGTCCAAAGATGATGTCGAAACCATGGTACACGTTCTTTAACACCTAGGAAATGTAATGACAATGGATAATCAATAATATCATAAGCGAGAATAAAAGCCGTCAAAATAAATTTAATCGGTGTTGTTAGAATAATCGATGGTGGAAGAAAGAATTCGATTAATGTTAAAATAATAAATAGAATCAATGAAACTAATATCGAAACAATTGCAACACGTAAACTTCGCCAAACACTCGACCAAAACGATTCTTCGAATCTATTCGGATATTTAAGATTCCGTTCTTGTGCACGAACAAGACTTTCAAGAGCTGGACCACTCAATGGTTGAGCTGTCATTATAGCTATAATTAATGAAAGATATAATGCAACTATATAAAGTACAATACGAAGTAACCATGCACCGAAATGAGCCCAACGTGATGGATATCGATGCATTAAACGATCGGTTAATACGTGCATGCCCCAAACACTCGGAATTGAAATTGCAAAAAACAAAATTATAAATAGAATCGCAGGTACGAATGCTTTCGACCATGTTGATGAATGTGTGAGAAGAAAATGGAAGCCTTGAAATGGTGCCATGACACCCTCAAGAAAGCCTGGTTGACTTATTTTCGATCGATTTAAATCGAAAAGAATTTGATTGATTAACGATTGACGATCACGGAATAATCCGTGAATTTTTGCTGAGTTTTTTATGTGCGTTTTCGAACTGTCCGATGCAAGAACGTAAACAGCTGAGATAGGTTTCAATTGAACAAGACGATTTGTTGTTGCACATGGATCTGTGACGACTAACGTGAGACCATGTAATGTCGACGGTAATGAACATAGAAATTGATAACAAGCATCTTCATTATTAAATAGAGCTATATGAGAACGAAGTTGATGAGGTACTTGTTCATCTTGATTATTTTCTAACCATATTACATTTGTCGTTGATGACATATTGACTTGTTAAAAAAAAGAAGAAGAAGTAAGTAAAAAAAAATAATATTTGCTCTGGATGCATATATTTATACTTACACGTTTTGCTTTCGGTTTTTCTCTCTTTTCTTTTTCTCTGTAGTTTCTTTTTCTCTTCCTACTGCCAATCAGAATTGAGAATGATAAGTTACTGACTGATTTCCTTACATACAAAAAACATTTATTATACAAATAAATGGATTTAGTTTTTCGATACTGTGATTAAAGTTCAACAGTATTTTTCATCCACAACAACGAAGAAATACGAGTGTCAAACATCTCGAATTCGGTTGTCCTTTTTCTCGGAAGAAGATAGACGAATTCTAAATCGAGGACAATATGATAAAAAGTCATTGAATATTTATTGCCGAACGATGTATTTATTATATTTATGAAAAACAAAACAATAAAGTTTATTTTTAAATAATACGACAGTTAAAAGTGATAGTTGAAAATAAGGCGAAAAAATACAGTTTGATCAGATTTAACCAAAACATGAATAATTGACTTCTTTGATTAATGTATCCGGATCAAGACCAAGACCAAAAACCGGTAGAAAACGATAAAAACATCTAAAAAAAACAAACGTGAATATTCATACACAATCTCTATTAGTAGAAATCAAACTTGATTCGTATTAATGGTGAATTATACGGCGTAAAATCTAAATTCCATAAACACGCTTGTTTCTTAGCTTGATATTGACTATTCGTATTATTATTATTATCAAAAGTCGATGAACGACTCATAACAGACGCTCGTCTTTCATTGATATTATTATTACGTGTCGAAGAATAATCGTTTACAACTGATGTTGCATTATTACCCATGAATAGATTGAGAAATGACTAGGAAAGACAAGAAGAAAAAAAACTAGATATTATTATGAATGAATTTAATCGGAAATGATTTACTCGTGATGGTCGAAGTGTTCCACTCGAGTTTCTTTGATTTTTACGATGTTGTTTTTCATCGGATGGTTCATTGCCGCAAGCACTCGATGGCCGTGGCAATGGTATTTTGTCTTTTTTCAATTTTAATGATTTAAAAATACTTCGTCGACGAAATGAACCGTTCGGATTGAATGTTTCCTGTTGACAATTTTCGATATCAGTATCACATTGTTTTTGTTCTTGTTCTTGTTCTTGTTCTTGTTGTTGATGTTGTCGACGACGATGACGTCGATTGCTGTCTGATGGTGGTGCACTCGGTGGATGTGGTTCATATTTTTGATTTGAAATATTCTCTTCTTCATCGGATATTGATGAATCACATTGATCTTTGTTACTATTTGTCATGTCATTGATAATGAAATTATTGAGTAGTTTCAATTCGATTTCGATTTCTTTGACTTTAATCAAATGTGTAAATGGAAATTCATATTGATCTTTAGAATTTCCATTTCGTTTGAGATATCGAATGAACTCTTTTCGTGTTGTTGATTCGATTAAAACTAGATCGAGTAGACCGTCAGCTAGATGACCGTATTTCGATAGACCTTGCGGTGCAAATGACCATAGACTTGCATTCGTTAGTACGGCAATTTGAAGATAATTACGACGTATGGTTTTCCAATTCTTCTCGTCGTCATCATTTTGTTTCGACGAAGACGAAATAGTTTTCGATGAAGATTTTTTTCGTTTATCTTTCTTTTTTAAATGTGCATCATCGAAAGCTTTGACTTGATTGTCAACTTCTTCGATTGGTGCTGGTGTACATAGAGAACAACTTGAATAAAAAAGAATTGAGAACAAAATCATTTCATAATAAAAATTTATTTACCCGTTATAACAACGTCCTAGTGTCGAACTCTTCGGTTCAGCTGGAATATATCGAATTTCCATGTCAATAGACCTAGACAATTGACAAGATTAGATAGATTAATCACTAGTCAAAGTTTACTTGAGATTTTTATTCGATGCTGCTTTTGCAAATGATTTTTGTATGACTTTTTTTGAATTCAATAATGGATAACGTGAGAAATATTGAAGTGCAGTTGCTGGAAAGCCAGCTCCAGCATTGAAATTCGCTGTTACATAATTATGGTTTATATCAAATATTGCTGACATATCAATTTTCATTCTTTTATCTCGAAGAACAAAGAGAGAGACACTCGAAATTATTTGATTTTTTTTTCTATTCTTACTATAAAGTAAATGTAAAAGCGGCGTACAAGGATCAGTGTTTCCATGGATTGAATGACAGATGAGATTTGTTGTTCCTAAGAAAAAATCGAATGTTGATTTCGATTGAAATGCAAAAGGAAAACATTTACCAGTTGGAATAATACATATAGGAAATGGAATCATTGGTAAATCATGTTTTGAATCTAACCTTTAAATTTTTCAATATATAATTACACAAACAGTCAATCAATCCAATCGGTGATTTTTACTTCGTCTGATTTTCTTTTGCTAGATGATTTATCAAGGAATTGATAGTATTTATGACTGATCCATCACCACCAATAATAACCAAACTAATTGATAAAAACAAACAATTATTATTATTATTATTATTAAATATTGATCTAAAAATCCATTCATACCCATATATGGTCTCGAAATCACCTTGAAAATTGTTTAATACATCATCAGCCGTATAATAATCGTCGATTTCTAGAAAATTTCTATTCAAAATCAATTTGAAATTGTTGTGATTCATTTTGCTACCGGAATAAGTTATATTATATCGAGCTCGATCTAACATTGGTCGAAGTTTGACATTGTAAATATTTCGACTAGTTCTTTCGCCTGAATACGGATTACAAATAACGAAGATATTTTTCGGTGGTTTATCTAAATAAATATGCATGTCGAAATAACAAATTAAAATTGTATATTCGTTTACATTGAACAATAATTCTTGATAACATTTGATACCATTGTTCGATTTGATTCGGTGAAATACTTTGAAAAATGATTACGATCTCTTGAAGAACATTATCAGTCATTCTTTCGTATGTATGTAATTCAAATCCACGTAATTGTGTTGTAACTTCAGAAGAATTCGAATTGAGTTTTGTCGATGAATTATTATCCGGAGCATTCCATTGATAATGAATTGGTGCGATAGCATAAACCTCATGCAGATTAACTGAATTCGAATTATCAGCAGCTGAAAGTTTTCTTTGAACAATTTCGTCTTGAGTTGCTAACAAATTATAAATTCAATTTGTTTTGGTAAGAAATTAAAAAAATCGATTTAATTACTTCCATTAGGTACCGTTTTCCAAGTTAATATATCATGATCTAAAGTCACTTCAACCGTTAAATTATTGATTGTAAATAGTGCTTGTTCATAAATTGGAAGTTGATCATTGGAAGGATTATTTGATAAGGCAGTATTTGACGTTGTATTAGATTCTTCGTTTGTTTCTTGAGCATTTAATTGATCGTTGTTTTCATCGTCTTCAAATGCTTGTCTAGTTCTTGATCCTAGAAAAACGAAATCATTTCGAATTATTATTGTATCATCGACAACAATAACCTGAAGATTTTGGTCGACGTCGACGTGCTTTAGCAGACATTCATAAAATTCATTCAATATCTAGAACATAGAAACAAACACCAAACATGTGAAGGTCTTCTTTCTTTCTTTTTTTTAATTTCTTTGCATAATAAGAAACAGATTTAATAGGAAATTGCCAAGAACAGTTCAATGTCTATTCGAATCTCGTAATATACACGTGAGATGTAAAGAAAAGCATTTGGCAAAGGAAGCGACAGTTGTCATAGGAGACAAGAATACATTGCAACGATTGACTTACTTGTTTGCTCGTTCGTTCGTTCGTTCGATCATGTATGCATGCATATACAAAGAGTTCCACCAAAGCAATAGGTAAATTTGAAAGAAAGAAGAAAAAAAAGAATTTTTTTTTGTAAGCGACTTGTTATAGTTCTTTCTTTCTCTCGTTGTTGTCAATGAGAGAAAAGAGAATGAGCAGTACATTGATGATTTTTTTCTTCTTTCTTCACGAAAGAAGAATAAAAAGCCTTTCAAATTTGTTGCTGTATTATTGATAATGAGTGGCCACTTAAACAAGGTTATATTGCAAACTATTTAACAGTCGTCTATTTTCTTTGCATAATATTTATAAATTGTCAAAACAAAATGAGAGAAATCACGAATATTTTATTAGTTTCCCTTTTTAAATTGAAAAAACTAGAAGAGTTCTTAAAAGAATTCATCTTCAGATGACTGAGTAACACATTGGTGAGATGCGTCACAAACTGCAGTTGGTTCAGGAAGAATCATACACATAGACATTATTCCATTTTGATGGTTGTATTTTTTTTCAAGTGATGTGGTTAACGTTGATAATGAATGAATTTCGTCTTGATTCGAACTTGTAAGAGAATAAGCAACATAACTACTTGGACCACCGCATGCTCGTGATCCAACAGGAAGTATTGCGCATTCTTCATCTACGGTACATTCATTTTCGACTTCAATAGCAGCCGTGAGTGCTTTGTTAGCAGTTAGAATTTGTTGACGAGTGACTATGTTGTCAGCTCGAGTGTCCAAAATCAAAATAGTACCTAAAATCATAGAATTGAATTTTTCAATAAACAATCGAAATTATTTACTGTATAACAGAACGGCGAAAATAATTGTTTTAAACATTGTTTTTGTTTATCTCACAATCGATAAATTGAAATTAAAACCGAAGATTTGTCGCTTTATATATCAATCTGACTGAATAACAAAGATCAGAGAAAAATATTTATACAGGTGTAATCATAGTAAACGCTTAGTGCAAAAAAAATAGGTGATTAGTTTTTATTCAATCTTGGTTGATAAATTTCTAGGTTATAATAAAAAAAAAGCGTTTATTCTTCACGACGTTTGATTTCATTTTCTATTAATTTCTGCTGAATTTCGACAGGAAAAGCAACATTAAGATTGAAAATAAAAGGTATTATCGATCTTGGCATATCAATAAAATCAATTAAAACTTTAATATACATTGTATCGTTGATAATATATCGATTGATATCAGCTGGCTGATCTAGAATATTTAGTGGGCAATATTTCGGTATTCCCGACGCAATATTCATTGATGTTTGTGGTTTACGAAAACTATTACTGTTTGGATCTGGTCGAAATGAATCAATAATATGTTTCGGTTGAGTTTTTGAATCAGATTCAATTATACTTCGTTGATCGAAAAGACAAAACGATACTCGATAAGTAAATGGCCATTTTAAAAGATTATCATAGCTTCCACGAAGAATTACTAAAAATATTGACATATGTGTACCTCGTGCGTTACCATCACCATTAAGATACAGTCGAATGCATAGTTTATAACCGGATTTTGATGTATAAAATGGTAGTGAATAGATGCTGACCTGTCGTTCAGATTGAGCATCGCACATCTTCTCTCGAACATTCGATATTTTCCAAATCATTGTGCCATCAAAAACACAACATTGTGTCATTAGAGTTTCGTCGTCAACTCTTTTTCTAATCGATGCCAAATCGTGATGTAGAATAGTTTGATTTAATGACATTGCTGCAAGCTCATCTTTTTCTAATGAATCATCTCTTTTTATTTCATCAATCGTATCCGATAAAATTTTTTGCTCGTGATGTATTTCTGACAAATTAGCAGCACAATGAGAAATTTTTTCAGACAGATCTTCAATATTCTCTATTGATTGCGATAATTTTTCATAATATGTAGAAATATTTTCATCTTCAACTGTATTAGTCATCTGTCTTGCTAAAGTAACGAGCAATTTCTGATGTTGTTCACTGACATAGTGTTGATTATTTTCAAATTCCTGATGTTCATTATTACAACCAAATTTTGTCAGCGGACATGATTGTTTAGTAATATTATTCAAATCTATCGACATGTTGGAAGACATAGAAGTTCAAAATACAAACAGATAGAATAGCTTTTTCCCCGTATATATATATATATATATATGCGTATAGTCGTAATTGCGAAATCATACAGAAATAACTGACTTAATGATTGGGTTCATAAGTATTTTTCGCATTTAAATCTATGATTCATCGATGTAGGAAGAAGGAAATAGTACTGTGTGATTTATTTCGTGAAATTAAAAATCATCGGGTTTTTTTTTATTTTCTTCATATTGCAAAATCACAAATGATCAAAAACAGAAAGACACAGTATGATTTTTGATTCCTATTCTTTTTTAGCATTAAGACCATTGATTTTTTCCAATGCTAACATTAAAGCATGTGTGCCTAATTTTTCTTTACCATCAGCAGCTAATATATCATAGAGCATTTTTGTTTGAATTAAACCTGGTAAAATAAGACCCATACGACTGGCTTCTTCTAATGCAATACCTAAATCTTTGATGAAATGTTCGACATAAAAACCAGGATCGAATGTACGTTTTAAAATTCTTGGGCCATAATTCGACATTGAAAATGTTTGTGCAGCACCGGAACTTAATACTTGAATAACACTTTCACAATCAAGGCCAACACGTTGAGCATAGAGAAGTGATTCGCACATAGCTATCATGCCTGATGAAATCGCTATTTGATTGGCCATTTTGGTATGTTGACCAAAACCAGCAGCACCCATCAATCGAACATTTTTGCCCATAACATTGAAAATGGGTAGACAAGCATCGAAAACATTTTGATCGCCTCCAACCATAATCGAAAGTGTGGCATTTCGAGCACCAATATCACCGCCTAGAGCACAAGAAAAATCAAATGATGCCAAGTCAATTCATTTCTCTACCAGAAACAGGAGCATCCAAAGCAAAAGCTCCACGTTTTTTGAATTCTTCATAAATTCGTACGGCTAACGATGGTTTCGATGTTGTCATATCAATCGAAATCTTGCCAGGTTCGAAACCTGTGAGAACACCATTTTTATCATCGAGTAAAACTTCTTCGACATCTTTCGGATAACCAACAATCGAAATAACAACATCAGATTGTTGTGCAACTTCACGTGGTGTTTTCAAAACAGTAGCACCTAACGATGCAAGTGGTTCGGCTTTCGATGGTGTACGAGTAAAAACGCTTAATTTATAGCCTGCTTTTAGAAGATGTCCAGCCATGGACGTGCCCATAACACCGATGCCGATGAAACCAATACGTGTGGTAGCAGGTGATGCTAATTTTAAAGTAGTCATCGTTTTTTTCTTCTTCTATATTTTATCAAATCTACAGAATGTCGAAATACATTTATCTAATTGAAATAAAAGAAAAGAAAACGATCGCCGTTTTCATCGTGAAAAAGTGTCACCAAGAGAGTTCAATCGTCTCTCTTAGGGGCTGACTTATTCTACAGCTCGACAGTACTAGCAGCAAATGAATTCCACGAGGGAAAACAAAGCTAACATGACGTCACTGTGACACGGCGTCGTGTGAAAGACCGACCTGACATGTCTGTCGTCGCACGAGCAGTCTAGAAAAGTCAGAGAAAATCATGAACATTTTTTGTTTACATCTATTTATATATTTATAGAATCAAATCTCTTGTTTGTTTTTTTATTCTCTCTTCAACGACTTGATCAATAGAATTAAGGTGTATGTATAATGAGACAAAAATGAAACAAAACATGATACAATCCATGAATACAGAAGAACAGACATTCATTATGACAAAAATGTAACGACGAGAGAGAGAGTGAGAATGAGAGAGAGAGCAAATGATATCGTTGAAAATTTTTTCTCGATTTTTTTGCCTTCTGTCTATCTGAGATACAAAAACAGTAAAACAAGAATATATGAAACATGCACGTACATTGTTCGAATGGTCAAAAGCGTGGTCCATTAAACGCCATAGGCGGAAATCCGACTGGTGGTGGTCCCATAAATGGTACGCCTGGCATTGGAGCTAGAAAAGAAAACATTTAAATACAAAAAAGAAAAACTGTAGAACATACGAGGCATGAAATTAGGCATTGGAATGCCGGCAGGCATAGGCGGCATTTGAATCTGTGGTGGGGCAGATATTTGTTTATATCTTGGTAGTGACGCACGAAATTCTTCCTAGAATTCAAAGAAATGATCAAATTTGATGAAAAATAAACGAAATACGATCGAACTTACCAATGAGATATCATCATCAGGATGAATGATTTTAGCTGTACCAGCTGCAGGTTCTATTTTCGATCGATTATCAGCTGGTGGTACGCCATTATTCGTCGATAGTCCTCCCATTGGATTCAAGTTTGATGAGTGACCGTCATTATTTAGCTAATTATAGAATTCAAATATATAAATAAAATTCTTTATCTCTGATTTCTCGAAATCTTACATCAATAGCTCCACTAGGAAAAAGTGGTTTATTAGGAGGTGGAACAGGATTCATCATAGGATTCGAGGGTGGCATCATTGGCATGGGTGGTGGCATTTGTGTCATCATTTGTACAGGCATCATAGGAACTGGCATAGGCGCCATTCCAAATGGCATACCAGGAAAAGCCATAGGCATCATCGGTGGTGGTGCCATCATATTCAAGGGTGGCATATTTGGCACAGGCGGTACAGGTAATACTGGAGCAGCTTTGGGAGGATCAGGTGTATCTGTGTCGTCTTTATCTTTTCCAGCAAGTCGTCGTTCGTGTTCTCGTAGGTCTTCTTCGGGTATGCCTTCCATGCCATAGATTTCGATTTCAATGTTATCTCGACCTTTGATTGCATTCGGTACTTTATCGATATTTTCTTTGTGCACCTAGAGAAAACAGAGATTCCAAGTGTAGGAAAAGAAATGCATGTTTATCGTACTTGTATGGAATGAATCTGTAGACCGGGACCAGTGTACAATTTCTTGTGACATTTATAACATTTGAAATGTTTGGCTTTTTGATGTTGAAGGAGAATTTTTTCATCGTCAAATTCACGATTACAATACCAACACCATGGTTTCGTTTGTTTCTTTTTCTTTCGACCCATTTTTATTTACCAAAAATTGAAAATCTAAAATTAGTTATTTCACAATAATGTTTGTTATTTAGTCAAGATAACTACGAATCCAATTCGTTATTTACAAAAATTAAAAGTCATATCAATCGAGATTTTCCTATTCTTTTTTTTAGTCAACCTTTTTCTAAATGATTACATCGTTCTCTATGACAGATGAACATGCACTTTTTTCTTCTTCTTTTGGATTAGGATGCGTCCTATCCTATCGTATTCTAACTATGCAAAAAATAATGAAACGATGATTAGACGATCCACACACAAAAGATATATTGTCACGGTTAATGATTTGAAATTTGTAGTTATTTTTTCATTCCAAAGAAAATTCTAAAAACAAGTTTATTTTAATTTATTTTCGAAATATGTATCAATTTATTTAAACCAAACGACAGATGTCTCTGTTGATCACTGCTTGTCTTCTTCTTCTTCTATGCTCGAGTCAAATAACTTAACACTTTTCCACAAAAAATGAATCGTTTTTTTTCTCTGTCATTTATAAAACAAACATTCAAAACTACAGAATTACTTGGCAATAAAATCAAATATATGAAAAATTCCCGCTTTTCTCAAATTCATTGATCATTCTATGTTTGTGCAATATCATTTTATACTTATCTTAAGTATAATCTCTTCCATTACTTTAGCAGCTATATATGACACTGAATACATCAAACAAAATGGACCATCGGGTTTGATTTTCTTTAAAAAAAATGATAGTTTTGTCAATTGGATACGTGTACCTGAAATTCACTATAAACAATGGATTGATGCGCTGAAAATTTGGCGAACGGTAAAAATAAATGATCAAATAGAACCGATCGTATTCAATCTCTACTCTATAGTGTTCGATTATTCTTGGCATGTTATGTTTAATCTTTGCAGTTCTTGTTCTTGCCTATATCATTCATGGATTTTATACGAATGCTTCGAGTCCATTCGACTGTTTCGGTGACACGACGAAACCTGAAGATAATTTCATTCTACCTAATGGTAATCTGCCAGCAAATATTCAACAATTTGCTATTCAACAACAATTAAAACGAATCAAACAATCTCAATATCGATAAAATCTATATTTTTTGTTGGTTTTAAATGATATTCAGTTTAAAATAAACGACAACGAATAGTCAAAAACAAAAAGTTTTAAAAGTTCTTAGCTACGTTGTGCATTTTTTCTAAGACAATATTAGCATGATTCTCTGCAAAGACTAAAGCTGGACGAAAACGAACGGCAACATCACCACATGCTCCCATTTGAATACCTATGACAAATCAAATCAATCAAATACAAATATCAGCAAATCGAACTTATTCATTTACCAGCATTTCTCATTTGACTAATAAATTTATCACGAACACTCGCAGTAGGCATGTCAAACGCACAGAATGTGCCACGACCACGTGGGTTTTGAATTAATTGCGAGTATTGTTTGCTCAAATTTTTCAAACCACCAAGAAGAACATCGCCAGTTTTTCGTGTATTATCAATAAGATTTTCTTGTTTGACAGTTTTTAATATTGCTTCAAGAACTAATAATTTCGCTGGTTCACCCATCCAAGTATTGAAAATACGATAGGGCTAAACAAACAAACAAACAAATACGCTGACTCATAATCGTCGAACATTTCAACTCAACGAACTTGTTTCGGCTGAAATTCAGCTCGAGCAAAATAACCACCGGTTTGGAATTTCTTCGAAAATGTAACTATATCAGGTGATTCAGGTAGATTGAAATATTCATGTGCCCAGAATTTGCCTGTTGCACCAAGACCTGTTTGAACTTCATCAATTAACAATGCAGAGCCATTCTAAAAAAAAACTCAACACCCTCAAGATTCATTTCGCTTCGTTTTCGATTTGAATCTACTTTTTTGGTTATTTTTTGTAAACGTTGAAAAAATGCTGGACTACCATGATAATCACCGCCTTCACTTTGAATCGGTTCGACAACAACGCCAACAACTGGCTTTTGTTTTGAATTGTATTCTTGAAATAATTCTTCAATCTAAATAATGAAATTTTTTGTTTGCACTAGTTTTCATTCGAACTGATGACATACACGTGCTAAACATCGTTCGTCTTCTTTTTGATTTTCTCGTTCGTTTTCTTCTAATGGATATTTATATCTTGGAAATGGTGCGATTGGCCAATCGAAACTTGGAACATCAAGTTTATGAATTGGTTTCGAATGTGTGCATGCTAATGCACCTATAAAAAAAAAAGCAAAACATCATGAGAAAATTACAGACAAAACAAAAAAAGCTTTTTAATTTACCAAATGTTCGTCCATGAAAAGCTCCTTCAAATGACATAATCGAAACACTTGGACAGCCAGGTGCTTTATTGAACATTGACGATTGTAGTTCTTCATCGGTAAATGCTTTTCCTTGACGAGTTTTATTCGCATACCACATACACATGGCTTTGAAAGCATTTTCATTTGAACATGAACCGCACATCATTGGTTGAACATGTTCGAGACCTTTGGGTGCAATTGGAAGAAGTATTTGATCGATTTGTTTGATGAATTGAGGTGTTGGATGAACACCAAGTGCTGGCCGATTTACCAATTGACTCTGCAAAACAAAAGAAAATTAAATCAATTGAAAAACGAATTTATTCAATTACTAAATTTTTCGAATCTTGAAAAACTCTTTGAATAGCCGGATGATTGTAACCTAATGGTAACGATGCAATCTGTTCATAGACATCCAAAAGAATATTTCCATCGATGTCATATGCATAATTGCCAATGGATTTATCGACATCAAGTATAAAGATTGTACTTAACGAGTTCTAAATAATAATCAAAAAACGAAAGACAATGAGGACACACACATGTTTTGACCTATGAGTCAATATTTGCTAATTACCTGAGTTTTTTCGAGTTGATTCATAAATTGTTTGGATTGTGGACCCTAGACAAGACAAAACAAAACCTCGATCTTCGAAATACCATGAACTTCAACAAAACAAACCGGAATCGATGTTTTCATTTGTGGTCCAGCTGGTTCTTGACTGAGTATACTGTTGCCTAAATAAAAACAATTCATCGATCGGAAAATTCGACATTTTTCTTCTTGACATACTTCGACATTGTAGTGAATTTCGAAGACAATTTCTCAAATAGAAAAGTCGTGTTGTTTTCATATCTAAAAACAAAACTATTGATCCTTTTATCGTAAAGCGCACACCCTCGCTCCTTTTAAGCAAAACACAAAATAACACGCACACACAAACGCAGTAAATATTTTCTTTCGTTCGATCTCGATTTTTTTTTCATATATATATTCTTTTTCTTCTTATCGCTCCTCCACTTATCTTATCAATAAATTGTTCGAGTGCAGTTGCCTTTCGATGAAGTAGATCAAAATTGATTTCTTTATAGTTTATTTAGCAAAAAAAAAAGATTAATTAAAACGAGAGAAAAATATCAATGAAAGACAGAAAATAATATTGAAATAAAAGAAAAATATTAGAATAAAAACATTGATAAATAATAATGGTAAATGATGTTCTTAGATTCAGAACACAAATCATCAGTGGCGTCGCCTATGGCTTCGAATCTGATTTGTCGTTTGAGTTAAGCAAATTATATTAAAAACCAAAATTGAACCCCGTGAGTCAGTCAGTCAGTCATATCTCTTGTTTAACGAAGATCGGTGCAAGGAATTTTGTAAGTTCTTTATCTCGAGTCATATGAATAAATTCTTGTTTAGAAATTTGATCATCATTATTTAAATCTAATTGCGTCATGATTTCATAGGCAACATAACCAACACTGAATTGTTCTCGATCGATATTATTCAAAATAAAAATCGCATGTAGAATTTGAGTTAATTCATCGTAATTAATAAAACCATTTCGATCACGATCGTAAGCATTGAAAAGCCATTCGAATTTTTCATTGATTGTACTTAAATTACTATGTATGTAGATAGCTAGGAGATATTCATCGAATTGAATCACACCATCCGATGATAAACAATCGAATGCTTGAAAAAGAAATTCACAATAAGTATCCGATTGTTTCGACGGGAGAATTTTTCGATAGAAATTAATGAAATCTGCTTTAGTTAGTGTTTTCGTTGGGCAATGTTTACTAAACTGTTCGTAGTAGGAAAGAATTTGTTCTCGAGTAAATTTTGTTCGTTTGATTAAATAATCAATTCGATCGGATTGAAATGAATGATTCGTTGTCGAATTCCAGTTCGTATTTTTAAATATCGGCGCTATGAATTCGAATAGATCTTTCGTTGATTGACAAAGACAAATAAATTCATCGCAATTGAGTTGTTCATCGTGATTGAAATCGAATTTTTCGAAGAGATTTGTCAATTGTTTCAAACGAGAAATAGTTAAAGTTTGATCATGAATCGAATAAGCAAATGAACACAGATCGAGAAATTCGTTTCGAGATATTCGATTGTCTTGATTGGTATCGTAGAAGAGAAAGATCCATCGAAATTTCTCGTCGATATTCGTTTCCGGCTGTGTAAGACCTTTGAAAAAGAGGATTTCTTTGAAATTTAATTCACCATTTTTGTCTGTATCGATATGTTTAAATAGACGTTCGAGTAAAAGTCGAGATTTGTCGATATGTTCCAATTCACTGGAATATAACTGAGAGAATTCATCGAAATTAACACAACCTCGAGGATAAAACGAAAGAAATCGAATGTAAAAATCATCGATTTGTTTTCGTGTAAAATTTGTATGAAGAGTTATATAAGTTAATTCACGTTCGGTTAATTCAGGACGTTCGTTACGTCCGATCTGTAGATTTCCCATACTATCACTGTTGACAGATCCAATCAATGTCATTTCCTTTTCTATTGCTAAGTGTTTCCACGCATCTTATGACTCATATTGACTCATCGTTTGTATCCTTTTTTAGATCAATGTAAATGATGTTTTCCTTCAAAACATTCTCGATTACGCCGTCACATCTACGAACTTATAGTCATATGCAAACAATAATGACGCGTTGCTTTCAATTTCTATTTGCACTCGCATGGAAAGCAGCAATTGTGTAAGTCAAAGAAAACAAATAATTTCTCGTTTGTTTATTTTCAATCGATCTACTCTAGTTTTCCGTATTTATTTTCTTTTGGTACATTGGCTGCTGGCCTACAAATTCGTGTTGATATCGATATTAACTAAACTCTATTCGACAAATATTCGTCAAATTTCTATTTTTGTTTATTATTCATTTGAATCTCGTTTGTTTTCTGTTCCAATGATATATTAATAAAAAAAAAACCAAGCAGCGAAAAATAGATTTTAAAAATAAAAGAACTATTGTTTATTTATTGTCACTCATAGAAAAGACAGAAGTAATTAAAAAATAATAATAAATTAAAATCTACAAATAGAATTTCACAATTTACTTAGTTGTTTGAGTTTTTCTTCGAAAATTGAGAAATGTTTTCGAATCGGATTTCGTTGATATATTTTCAATTTGATTATGTTCGATTAATTTATCGAACTGAATGCCCGATGCAAACAGATTCAAGACTTGTCGATGAATACGAATCTGTAGTTCATTGCCTGACACTAATTCACCATCGATTGCCCAATTGCCAAGACGTCGTCGATCAGTATGAAGTGGCCGAATAAATATTTCACTTGCACGATAAGTTTCAACATTAGGCAAATCTGCAATTGTTCGACCATCGTTAGCAACTTGCCAAAGAAAACGAAGGAAACCAGTTCGCCACGAACGTTTAACAAGAATTAAATCAGCAGTTCCATCACCTAAATGAACGAACGGTGACATGCCGAATTTACTCTTTGCACATCGACACGGCATGTTAAGGCAATTAATAGTCGTATAACGTCCTTCGCATTTGATTTTTAATGGTAATTGCGTTTCATTCGTTTGTTGAGAGTCAATGAGTGAACACAGCTCACAATTTCGACTGCAAAAAACTAAACCTGGCTTGAGAATTTTCTCCATAGTTTCAGTTGAATTTTTTTCGACATTATCTAATAGTTGATGTGGATTGGGCGAGATCGACGAACTTCCTTTTTCTTTATCTGTACTATTATCATTATTCATCGATGGTATTGAGTCAGTCGCATATTTATGCACTGAATCAGGCGGTGATAATGTGATTGTTACTTCAGTATGATACGTTCGATTGCGAATAAACTGACAAAAGCCAGCTAAATCGTATCTTAACGGGCCTAAACAACGCCATTTATCTGATTGATGAATAATATCGCCAAAAAATCCGTAGGCAACCATAGTTGCCATAAAACGAACGAAACCTTTCTCATTATGCACCTTAAAAAGAAAAATGATCCATTAATTTTCTATTAAATCAAGATTCAGCCTACAGTAGCAATATCAATTGAAAGTGACTCGCCCACAATAATTTGCAATGCACTCGTTATCGGGTCACTCAGACCAGTCGTGCCGAAAACGACGGCATCAGTCGAACCAGCTGGAATAATTCCAATACGTAGATCCGGCCGAGTTATTTTCACTTGTCGATCATCAATATTTAATTGTTGTTCACGTGATGTTCGTAATAAAAGACCGTGACATAATTCACCAAACATGCCATCACCACCAACACAAACAAGTCCATCATATTCACTTAAATCTTCACTGAGAACATAATCTCGTGCATGATTAGCACGCTCAGTGTAGATTGATTTCACACTAATCTTTGCATCGGCAAATAATGGCAGAACTTTTCTCTCATAAATCAAACTAGCTCGTCCTAAATTAGTAAAAAAAAACAAAAAAATAATTGAAATTTTCTTAAATCTGCGGGGGAGGACAGTCATGCACTCGCTCCATATCTAGGCGAAAATCAGCTCGAGATTAATCACTCCTCGTAAACGAAAGAAAAGCTATGCGAACTATTTTTGTTTATTTACCTTTTCCACCAAATGGATTAACAAATGCTAGTAAATTTCGTGGTCGTTGTTCGAGAACGGATAAACACATATTCAAATTCATATATAATTCATTAGCAATATCTTCCGTTTCAATACAGAGTTTTAATCGTTTAATATGCCAACGAATTGAATTCGAAGCATCGATATATTTAATAATAATCACTGTTTTAGATGATAAATCTAGTTGACTATCGAGATATGTTTGTGACGAAAATAGTCTTGAAAAACTAAATTGTCGAGCAGTTGTTGATTTTTCACTGTCGGATTTCTTTCTTTCGAATGTTCGACCATTATTTTGTCTTGATTGTTCAATTTCATCGAACGATTCATTATTAACACCACCGAATTCTTTTCGATTTCTACTTGCTACAGTTTCAACTTGTTGAATTGAAAGTAAAGAATTAATTGAAATTGTTTTCGAATATTTTGAATGTTTTCGATTATCAATTGATTCGATGTTTATCTTTGTTATCGCTGATCGAATTGAATTCATTGAAAGTAAAGTCGGAGTAAATTCCGATGTTTCTGTATCATCATTGGATATTGATAAATAAAAAAGACGATTTTTAATAGAACATTTTGTTGAATATAAAATTGCAGACATAATGGTTGATTTTCAAAAAACGAAAGAAATCAAATAAATGGACTATTTATTAATAATTATATCGTATTTAAACATCAATGATTTTGTTCTTGCTCGTTCGATTTAATGAAGAACGACATTTTGCATACCTGTTTATACCGAAAGAAAGAAAAGAACGTAAGCACAGTACTTTAAAAGAAACGAAAAAAGAGAAAAAAAATAGAAATGACAAATTTTGACGTCAATGATAAAAATACACACATCAAATCATTGTAGATAGAAATGTAGAAAATGAATGTACATGTGAGTAGGCCTTTGACATCGCTTCTGTCTCTATTTAATAAATCGTACTTTTCGACCGCTTCTTTTATTGTTCGTATACTTAACTATGTTTCGCAGTTATATTTACAATCATGAAGGCTCACAAAAAATAAGAATACACATATAACGATTAACAAGATTTTCGTTTTGTTTAGAAACGAATCGTGTGTATATCACATACATACACTTCACACATATTTCTTAATACGAAAACGAAGAACGAATAAGTTATGTCAATTTCAAGCGACACTCTTGCCCGACGATCATTCTTCTTCTTCTTCTTCTTCTTCTTTCTCTTCTTTCTCTCTATGTTTTCCGTTTCTCTTTCTTTTCTCATTTCATTTGTTCATTCAATTCAAACAAATAAACAACATCATCTTCATGTCGTCGATTCCATGGGGCTATCTCGAACCAATCAATAGCATATATCCTCGTGGAATTCTAACAAAATCTTCGTATACAATCGGTCGACATCCACTCGAATGTGATATTGTCTTAGATTCAAGTGAACTTCGTGAACATGAATATTTCATTCATTTAAGTTCGAAACATTTCCTGCTCGAATGTCTTGATTACGGACGAACAATTGTTTTTCATGATATCAGTCGAAACGGTTGTTATATCGATGGTGAACTCGTTCATCATTCGAAAATTTCATTAGAAAATAATGAACATATTATGTAAGTTGAAGTGATATCGATCGATTGAGAATGAAGAAAAAAATTGTTTTTTTGTCTAGTTCACTGGCATTAAAAGAAAATCGTGCCTATAGATTTATTCGTTTGTCCGGTGTATTTGGCGTGATTAATCTTGATGAACGATATTTTAAAACTCATTTACTTGGTTCCGGTTCGTTTGCTAATGTTTATCAAGCTGTTTCCTATGTTAGTCAAGCACGTCGTGCAATTAAAATTATAAATAAAGATCAATGTGAACGACAGATTGGTTCAGGTTTTTCCAAATATCTCTATCGAGAAGTGTAAATATTCCAAATCGAAGAAATTTTTCGTTTTTTTTTATAAATTAAAATTTATTTGTAAAGATCAATTCATGGAAGTGTCGATCATCCATGTATACTTCGTCGTTTTGATGTCTATCACGAAAAATCCGACTTATTTGTCGAAATGGAATATGCTGCCGGTGGTTCTCTATACGATCGAATACATCAAACATATTTAATGACTGAAGATGAATGTAAATTTATTTTCTATCAAATCGCTTGTGCATTAGCTTATTTGCATCGACTAAAAATTGTGAGACGAATAAAAAAATATTATTTGAAATAAAAATAAATGAATATTTTAATTTCAAGGTTCATCGAGATATTAAACCAGCAAATATTCTTCTTATGTCAAATGAACGTGAAACCATAGCGAAATTAAGTGATTTCGGTGTTGCTAAATATGTTTATGCATCATCGAGATATCTCAATACGACTATAGCCGGTACACAACAATTTATGGCGCCTGAAGTACAATTTCAAACAGGACATTCAACGAATGCTGATGTAAGAATAGGATAAGATAGGATGAACAATTTGTGTGCGTTATCTTTTGAAGGTATGGTCATTTGGTATGACTTTATTGAATGGTTATGTTGGCGAGACAGTTTTTCGTCTACGTGGTATTCGTGCAATGAGTTCGATATCATTTTCTAAACGTGATCTCAAAGAAATTCTTGCTAAAACACTCGAAAAGAATACATTTGCTCGGCCAGATATGACGCAATTATTTCGTTATTCATGGTTTCGTGATAGTGCATGTTTTGAACGTATACAAACACTCGTACAAACACAAACAGGCAGATATTTATCTTCACCTTACGAACGTTAAATGATAACAAAATAATAATTTTTTTTCTTGAAAATTGAGAATATGTGTGTGTATATTTTTTTATATGTATAAAAATAATTTGTATCGCCGAGAAAAGAAAATACTTTCGTTAAATTTCTTGTTTATTTAAAATTACGAACATGACATAATAAAAAAATCGATAGATTTCAATTAAATCATTGGGGTAACATATTCTGATTTGCTTCGTCTGACCAAGCAGCATATCGAGAATCGTCCATCAAACCAAAATGACGATTGTCAGATAATAATCGATGATTTTGACCACCGATATTAGCTCCACATTCAGGACATTTACTTTCTTGATTGGCACCACCGCACTAGATTTTTTAGAAAACTCGACTTTTGTGTTTGTTCTCAAAAGAAAATGATTTTTCTTACTTCAGTAATGATATACGGATGCCCGTTCGGGCAAACATACCAATGTCCTTTACTCATATTTAATGCGCTTACAATAGCTCGACGTTCATGATCGGTTATGCCCAAACCTGGTAGATTATTTAAATACCCTAATTTTTTAGCTAAACTATCGAATTTTTGTTGATCTTCATCGTTAAATGGGCCTGATTTCGTGGTTAACAATTTCATTAAGTCGATATCTTGTTTTTCATTTGGTTTCAATGATTGAGTCAATGCGCTAACTAACGCTTCGATATAAATCAAACGATCAATACGTTTTAATTCAAATTCAATATCTTGAATTTGTTGTTCGGCTAGATTTCGATGTTTTTGACATTTTAATAGATAATCAATGATATGACTGAGCGGTGGACTAATCTAAAAAACGAAAATTCATTAATTTTAATAGTTAAAATTCGTCATACTAAATCATCGAATTTATTTGCTGTTAATCGTTTTCGTCCTTGAACAAGAAGTTTATCGATTTGACTGAGAAACATCATGATATTCTTCATAAGAATAATTATATCACTAGAAAATATATTCTCTCCATTGTATAATTGTTCGAAGAATTTTTGAAATTTAACGAGTGGAATTTCTTTAATACTATTTTGAAATATTTCATATTGTGGAATTAAATCATTTCGTTGTTTTTCACCTTCAGCAATCGATTGATTGCCGAGTATTTTCTTTTTAACTTCAGCTATAAGATTGTTTAGTCGATTTACAATCGGCATATATCGTGTACAACGATGAATTTGTCGTTTACAACGTGGACATTCAGGAAAACGTATTGAAGTATCTTCAGGAGTATTCTTAAGAAAACCTTCGATATATTGATCAAGTGCTGTTACTTCAACTAAATAAACACATAAAATTACTTTTTCGAGATCATACAAATCACTTACTAATATGTTTACAATCGGGTAAGTAAACAAAACGTGCATTTGGCTCATCTTCTGTGCCGAAAAATATTTCTTCAACAATATGTTTATTACAAATACGACATTTCGGTGGACATTCTTCACCACAAATGCCAATACCTAGTCAAGATTAGAAAATAACCGAGATTTTAGTGAAGGATTTTCTTTCGCGAATATTTACAATCATGACCGCATGCCAGTTTCTTCTCACATGGTTCGTTACACGGACCACGATTACACGTGTCCGAACATAAAAGTGTACATTTAAGATGTTTGCATTGATATGCGCATGGCTAAATGAATGGAGTCAAAAAATGAAATCTTGAGGATGTTGTCTTACTTCTTTACAAGGTACACAAAGATCGCCGCATTTCTTCTTGCATTGTGAATGAACACAGCTTGTTTCGCATTTTTCATGACATGGCGGACAATTGGATGCACAGGGTATTTTACAGACCTGAAAGGAATTGAATAAATATTTTAAAAAATGAATTCGATTTACATGTGAACAGATTAATTCTCGGCCACATTTATGTTCGCAAGGAACATGAATTCGTCCAGTTCGGCAACTGCCGCAAGTTCCTGTACATTTATGTTTACAACTAAGCATTGCATCACAACGTTCAGGACAAGGAAATCGTCGAAAATCAGCTGGCGACGATGCAATTCCACAAGGTACATCAACAGTATGATCACAAGGAAGTCGTCTCAGTAAGTTTTCTTTACAATCATAAATCGTCGGCGTTTGAGAACATTGAAAACGTATTTTATGTCCACATGGTTGAATAATTTTGTCGACAGGAATACGACACGGAGCATGTTGAGTTGGTGTTGATACATGACATAGTTTTGTACATTTATGACCACATGGTAGATTCTCATTACATTTCTTACGACAAACGATATCTTTGTGCCTGCAAACAAACAAAAATCATGTGAATGAGTTTTTTTTCTTCAACTTACTCAGGATCATAATTGTGACACATTAATTGACATTGATGTCCACATTTTAGACGTGCGTCACACGGTTTATTACAGCCACCTTCAGGTCGGTTTTCAAAGGATTTAGCTGTATTAGCATAGAATTTATCTTTCGAATGCTGACGACACGAAAGACATAAACCTAGAATTCCACGAAGAAAAAACAAACAAATAACTTCATCTATCTACAAAATCACTGACTTTTTCCAAATGCTTTAGCATTATTTAATGTTTTAGCAATTTCTTTCCACATCGGTTCAACTTCGGCGAGTAACGTCATATTACCAAGAATGAAAAGACCGCATCGAGCACGTGAAAGTGCTACACATATTCGATTGTGTATTTTGAGAAAACCGATTTGTTTGTTATGATTACTTCGTACTAATGATAGAATAATAATATCATTTTCTTCACCTTGATAATTATCAGTCACCTAAACAACAATTCATTCAAATCGATTTTTGAAAAAACGAGACTGACCATAATTCGAACACCGTGTAGATTTCTTTTCGGTTTGGCCATTTTTGCAATCAACTGTCGTTGACCAAGATACATGACAAGGATCGTTATTTGAGTTGTTTGATAACCTTGTTTGACGAGATATTCAGCAAGTGCAACTGCATATTTTGCTTCGAATTCATTTCGTTTTGAACTTCCATCAGCAACTGCCGTTTCCATTTCATTATGATTAAGAAAATAAACATCCGAATCAACACCGGATATACTCGGTCGATCGGTTTTCACACTTTCATGATTATCTAAATCATCGTAGAATTGTTTCATAAGCGCAGCAATTTCTGGTCGCATACGATGCTAGTAGAAGAAGAAAATAAAATGATTGACAATCAGAAATTCGCATTTACTTGAATGTTCAATCGAACATTAGGAAATTGATTCTTAACAAAACGTTCAAATAATGAAACATCAAATTTATATTTTTGAGCGAGCTGATAGACACTTGGACTCGGTCGTAATTGTACATGATCACCAATTAAAATTAAATGTTCACATTTTGTACTCAATGCAGTTATAATATGTGCTTCGAATATAGCAGCTGCTTCTTCAACAATTACGATTTTACTTTCTAAACGAATAATAAATTAAATTCATTCAATTATCTGTCGATTCTATTTTTCTTTGTCTATACATACGAAGTTTTTCTAAAACATGATGATATTTCGCTGCACATGTTGTTGTCATTGCAACGATGACACTATCTTTTAAAATATAGTAATCTTCTTCTTGATGATATTCAGCGAGTGCAGCTACAGCTTGATTATATTCATTTCGTGCATCACGAACTGAATAATGAAGTGACACGTAATATTTATATAACCAATAACGATATAAATCACGACGTTCATGTATTGGTAATGACCAAACATCGTCATTGATTTGAACGATTGTTTCGTCGGTTAATGTTGTTGGATATTGAATGACTTCACGAATTAATCGACGACGATCTTGTGGTTTTCGTCTTACCATTTGAAATCCATCGGCATCCACAAGAATTTCAGTTTCTTTTGCAATTTCTACCGGTAAACTTGTCACTTCGGATGTTTTTACAGTTGATGTAGCAAAATTTTCTTCTTCCATTTCAAGTTCATCACGTCGACGTTGTTCTTCTTCTTCTTCCTCGTTCACTTCACTTTGTTCTTGTTCTTGTTTTTGTTCAACTTTTTCCGTTTCACCATTTTCACTTAAATTTATTGTTGACATCGATTGTTCTACATCATTTAAATCAGTTGAATTTTCCAGTTGTTGTTGTTGTTCGAAACTAAAATCAATACCGAGCCATTCTGTTAATATTGTTTCGACTCGTCTACCATTGAATGGTGCTAATAACGAAAGTTGATGTCTACCATCGATAATGTCGTAATCGATTAAAGTTGAAATTTTCAAGATATGATTTTGTGCTTCTACCATTTTATGTTCATGATGTTTTAATGCTTCTTCAGCATTCGTTTTTCGATCCATGATCGTATGTTTTTGATGATAAATATTACCGGGTATCAAACGATTCTCACGCGTAAATCGACGAGCATGAATCAATGAAAAACGTTGAATCGCTGGATTTTGACATCGATTACCTACACGAATAATACCATCGGTTATATTCAAACGATTGACAGTCAATTCGAGAAATTGATCGAGAGCATGATTCGTATGACAAATCATAAGAATCGGCGTGGATTGTTCACTTTTAGGACACCAAACAGACCGATTGTGTAGAAGCATTTCAGTAATTCGTACACCCAAAAAAGTTTTGCCCGTTCCCGGTGCTATTCAAAAAAAAATAATTATTTCTCAATATATATATATATTTAGTTTTTTGTTGTACATACGTCCTTGAATAAGTGCAACTTTGTTTGTTAATGCTGAGATTAGTGCTTCACGTTGTTTAGGATTAAGATGTAGTTGTTCACTTGCTGGCCATTGATCTCTGTCTAGTAAATTGACACGTTTATATTTTGCTTCGACTTGATCAGCTTTTGAATATGTAATTCGAAATTCTTTTTCGATGATTGGTTTAATCGTACCGCGATATCGACCTATGCGTTGTGGCATCGTTTCATGGACGATGATGTCGGTTTTTATTTCTGAATCCAATGGAACAAGAAGTGGAGTGAAATCATAGGTTGTTATTGGCGTTATATAATTCGGTGGCAGCATATCATGTGTAAGTTTTAAAAGAAATGGTGCAAGAGGAAATGTATCATCTTGAGGTATGATTTGTAGAGCATTGAGAACAGGACGATATGCTTCGAAATAAGTCATTGTTTCGATCATTATTAATGGATAGGAAAAGTCGATATTATCCAATTCGAATGAAACTTGATCTTGATTGTTTAATTTTTCTAATTTTTTAACTGTTATACTACAATCTTTGGTAATATTGGATCGATCTTCGACAGTGACGAATGCACATGATTGAAATCGGTCAAATGTTAGAAGAAGCAGATTTCCATATATTAAACGTCGACTATTTGCCCATGAAATTTGCGAGACAGCTTTAGCATCCAAAAGTAGATCATAAACGATGCCACTTCGAGGATTTAAACGTGGTCCACGTGAACGAACATTCTCATAGATTCTTACATTGAAATTTTTTCCTTGTTCACCGGATAAATATTGTTGAATACCTTCACGTAATGGACCAACGAAATCTTCTCGTAGAAGACGAAAATGAATCTAAAATTTATATAGAAAATAAAAAGTAATAATGATAATAAGTAATTTACGTCGAGATAATGTTCTGGACTTTCGTAAACACCGTCGACAATGTTTCGTCGTAGATAAGTTCGTTCTTCAGAGAGAATTTCTGTTACACTCGGAATAATTGGCAATAGACGATAGTCATCAGGTGGCGGACGAGTTTCTTGTTCGTTTACAGTTGTACTTGTTGTAGTTCCATTTTCAAAATCAGTTGTTCTTCGTTGTGATCGTTCGTTTTTTTGTTTTCGTAATTCGATTTCTTTGAGACGTTCGACAATTTCATCAAGTAGTTCTTTTGTTTGTTCATGTTCCTACAAATAAATGTTCGATTCTTTTTTTTTTCTTCACAAAAACAATTTTATCTAACCGATGAATCATTTTTCGTTTTTGTAAAATGTAATTCAATACGTTCGACGATTTTTGTTAGATCATCAGCAGATGATGGAATCATATTCAAAATACTTTCGGCAATTTTAAGAAATGACTGAATGAATTCATAACGTAATTGATCTGTAATTGGATCTGGCTTACGAACAAGATCATAGACACCATTTTCGAGATAATTTGTGTCATGTAAAACACCTAAAACCATGACGACACGTTCACGTGAACCTTCGCATTGTGTTATTTTTTCTAATAATTTCGTCATTGTTAATATCCAATCAGTATTATTTTTCATACGTTCATCTTTAAGAAATCTTTTTAATTGAAAATTTGGTTGAAGCATTTCAATAAGTATCTCATCAGGTGATTTATCGATTAACTTCGATAACATGGAATAGTTCACGTTAGGTAAGTTTGCTTGTCTGGGAGGTCTTGAATTGTTTGTGTTTGAATTCAACGCAGCAGAATTGGCTCCTCCTCCTCCTCCTCTTAGAGGTCTGTTTCTAGTGTTACAGGAGTTCGTAAAACCTCGACGTTGACGTTGGTCATTTGATTCTGGCAGCTGTTGTTGTTGCACTTCATTGTTTGTCGCTGTACTAGAAGATCTTTGAGGACGATGTCTAAAATAGAACCACTATGAATCGCAGAAAATCTATTGAAAAAAATGCTAATACCTCATAACATTTGATGAGTTTTGGTATTGAGCATTTATTTGATTTGAGCCAATAACGATATCTGAACTTGCTAGATTAGCTGTTGAATTTGAAGGTGGAGGTCTTCTTGCTGAACGTACCACACTAGTTCTATTAGGTGGTGGTCGATTATTAGCATTATTGTTTGCAGACATCGATCGAATTCAGCACGTAAATATTAAAAAATAAATAAATTTTTTATGTGACGCTTCAGTTGAAGATATTTCCTTTTAAAACGACATATTTTAAAGGAAGAAGCCTCACTGGGTTTTTTTCCACACAAAACACCACGTATAAGAGGGCGACAGCAGTTTCAAAAAATGCACATGGTTATGTGCGCGCTGATTTTTTTATTTTTCCTTCTTGTTCGAATGACTCATCGTAGCCATGAAAAAAACAAAACAACATTTTTTTAAGCGTGTCTAATTTCGTAGACGATGGTCGATCGATATTTCATGATATATTCTGAAATTTCTGTTATTCGATAATGCTTTGCTGTAAAAAGTCATGACCTAATAATCTACGGAACAGATCTCGGGCTTTTATCGATCGCATATTGCCAAATAATTCGAGATCAACGGTATTAACATAAAATGCTACAAATCTAAATGCCATATCTAGTTGATAGAATTTTCGCCAACGATATAGAATCAATATCGAGTCCGAAGGATACCATGACACATTAAACATCCTTGACTAGACCGGAGAGATAATTATCTTCTCTGTTGTAATGAACCATAGAAATCATAATGACAATCGTCTCATAAATAGAGAACAGACATATCTTGTTGACATTGAATCGAACTTTTTCATCTATTTTACTCGGATAAGTAATGATAATCATTCGTTTTAGTATCTCATCATTTACAGATCGTCAAGAAGTTTTGATTATAAATCATTTCATTGTTTATAACAGCTGTCATCGATAGATTGAACCATATTATTGATAAATTGAATTGTTTTTCTTATTAAGCGAAGTGGACAAGTGCTAGACAGATACGTAATCGTTGTTATATCATTCTGAATACGCGGTAATTGAGTTCTCATCATTTCTTCTTCTCGGAATAGCAGCATCTGCTCAATAAAGATCAAGATTATTTACCGCTTTTTGATTACTCAAAAAAAGAAAAGAAAAGAAAAGTAAATTCCATGCAGCATAAATATCAGACATTGTATAGGCTTTGTTAGACTATAGGATAATTCAAGGAAAACCTCGAATATGTCTCTATATGTATGTTATATGTAATGCGTATTCCTTCGAGTGACTGTAAACCTTGATTTATACGCGATTGTGATGTCGATATAGATGAGAAACCTTTGGTTTTGTCACAGAATAGAAAAATACGCCTCGGTCTTTTTCCGATACTCGTCGAATGCAAAAAAATGCTAGTTCTATGGTTGGTATTGATCTTAATCTATCTGTTGAGAAAATGCGTCTTCTTTGCGGTTGAAGCATAAAATGTCTTTTTTTTTCTTCTTTCTCTTTGCCGATATTCCACCAAGAATATGTATAACATCGGTAGTTTTCTTTTCTTCGTCTTAGCTTTCCGCAAGTAAAAGACAACAACCATTTCTTTCTCTTGTATCAGACGGGCGCGCGATTATCCTCATTGACATAACAACAACAAAAAACGAGAGAGAGAGAGACAGAAAGCAAGAGAGTAAATATGAGAGATAACCCTGATTCTCTGCCGCCACCTCCTCCCTCTTCTGCATCGTTTTTTTTTCTTTACGCGTGGTATATTCATGATAAATGTGTATTTCCTAAAGTATTCCTTGGTTCTAAGGCGACGGAGCACAGGGACAAATGTCTCAAAACAATTACGAACACGACGAGTTTTGTTTATCATTGTTCTGACAGTCGGTAATACAGAAGAAAAAGAGGAGGCAGCATTTGAGAACGAGAAAGAGAGAGAGAGGGTCAGATAGAAGGAACGAGAGAGACGCAAAAAGAAAAAAAATACATCTTTTACGATACACAACATCTACACTCTTTCCTAGCGAGGCTCGCATAGCGGCGCATCGTCCTCGTCAAACGATTGTATCTGTACAAACGACGAAGAGAGAAGAAAAATAGAGGCAAATCTTCTATTCTTCAGTAACTAATTTGATCGAGCTTCGTTGTCTTTCATCTTCTATTTCTTTCGTTTAGTAAATAGGATTTAAACTGAAAGTAAATATTCATGGCATCAGTTTCCGATGAAATACCACCTACACAGGACAATGATGAGGTGAAATCAGTACCATCGAGCACAACAGAAGACGAACAACAACAGCAGCAACAAGAACAAATAGATCAACCTTCCACATCGATTCCTAATGAACCTGAGGAAATATCTGAAGACACTCAACTCTCATCAACAATTACATCTGATATACAAGAAAAAAAAGAAGCAGCAGCAGAAGAAGAAGTAGTAGTAGTAGAAACGAAAGCTACTACTCTTACGGATAATGTAAACAATGAAACTAATGATAGTAAATCTCAAGAAGAAGTTCGACCAACAGAAAAATCATCTCGTTCAGTTAATTTTGCTTCAACAGTTGAAGAATTTGACACACCAAATTTAGGTTCAACAAATTCAAACAAAACCAGCACTCGTTCGACATATTCATCATCGAAAACATCACGTCGACCTGTCGATTTCATTGATACATTAGTAGAAAGTTATAAACTCGAAACATCAGGTAATACATCGCCAATCAAAGAAGAAAAAAAATATGTTCCAAAAACAAATCGTTCACGTTTAAATCCAAATTGGCGTGAACATCGTACACGACATTTAATGAACAAATTAGAAGAATTAAGTTTATGGGACCGAGAAGAAGAATTAAAAGCATCACAAGCTCAAGCTTTACGCGAACAAAAATGGGAACAAATACAAGATCGTCAACGAAATCATGATCTCTGTTTGAATCTCATGCGTCAAAGACATGAAAGTGAAATGGAAAGTGCGATTCTTCTCGATCGTGGAGCCAATATTGTCAATGATGAAAATACAAATGCAACGATTGCACGTGCAATGAACATTTCTTCGCCGGCTAATGTTCTTGCTTATGATCTCCCAACACCACCACATACATTAAAACGACGTATCAAACAAGAACAAGATCCCGAAGCAACTCTCAAAACACCCATTGGCCGTTATCGACAATTCGAAACATCAATGGATAATAAACTCGACAAAATCAATCAAAAATTAAAGCCCGATATCGAAATCATGCGTGCATACAGTCCATATCGCACGTCCATCCCAGCAACGACAACACCTTTGTTCAGTGAAACCTATACAGCTCTATTATCTGTACCTGATACATATTCATCGAATAAATACAATCAATATCACTATGGTGTTGCTCCACATTTACACTCAGCTAGTCCTGATTACGAAGCGCGCATTCGTTCGTATTCAAATCGAGATGTTCGTGTTCCTTTGAAAGAACAAGCCAATGATTACAATTATCTCGATGATGAAAATCTCGATGAAAACAATCGTTCGAAATATATTGATTATGATCATTATACGAAATATCGAACGAACCCAGTTGAAAACGATTATTATTCAAAATATCGTTCGAATTCAATTGAACCCGAATATCAATCGAAATATCGATCGAATCCAACTGATGAAGAGCTCTTTGCAAAATATCGTTCGAATCCAATCGATGATGAGCCTCTGAACAAATATCGTTCAACACTTGATTATAGTCCGCCAAGACGAACAACAAGTATGGCATCGCCAACAGCTTCAGCTCTCTACGATCTTTCAACCGTAGCAAATACACCGCGTGAATTTTCATTTATTCATTCTCGTCAACCGACATCGACGAGTGTTCATCTACGAAGTTTAAACGATGATCTCAATGCTATAACACGTTTTTCAACGGAAACAAGTAAAAAAATCTTACAAAATCTCACCGATCCATCCGATAATCACCTATCGAAATCAACACGTTCATCAGCGTCAACTCGAAAGAATGTTAGCTTTCCTGATGATGATGATCTCGACGGTGATAATTATACTTCACGATATTATTCATCGAAAACGACCCAACAACCTGTGGAAATTTTATCACTTTCAGCAACTCGATAGATTTAATGATGAAAAATAATTTGACAAGATCATCTACAATTACAAGGCTTTTATACCTTTTCTTCTATTTTCTTCTTTCTTTCTTTTTCTTCTGTTTTGTCTATCATTAAACATTACCTCTACTTCTTTTTTGTAACACACACACATACACATACACAAATATATATCTGCAACTATCTCTATAGAATCTTTTGCACTTATATCATTTTTCTTCTTCGTTTTCTCCGAGAAAAAAAACTAACTATCAAACTTGTCAATGACAAATATCTACGCATATGTGGAGTAAATAATATTAGAGGTTATCAATTGTCTTTGAAGGAGATTTATTATGCAAATAGATATCATCAAATCGGATGATGACTTTCGACGAACAAACTGTTTGACGACATATTGATTCCAAAAAAAGGACAAATATCATTCATTCGTTCGTAATATGTGTAAAAAAAAAGCAAATTTGCCACTTTATCTGTAGACCACGAAGGACAGGCGTAAGACGAAAGGGGACGTAGGAGGAGAAATTGACTGGAAAATAAACATTCGACCAAAATTAGTAACGAGATATTAATATTATCTTGTCGACAAGTTTATTTATTTCAACTTTTTACTTTCGAAGATAAAACGTGAAAGCAGTGTTTTCTTTTTTTTTTGTTTACATAAATCTATTTTCTCTATTCTACAAACATGTAGAAATGAAAAAACAACAGTAACAATAACATCATCGAATGATAGAATAGAAAATGACTTGCATAATTCAGTCGAATCACATGTCAATGACGTCAGATATATCGTTTACTGTAAAATTAACGCATACATACGATCATGAACAACATGATCTATTATCAAATCGTTTATTAAGTCCAATAGCTGAGAATTCAGCTGAAATATATTCATTATCGATTCCAATATGTACGGAAACAGCAAAAATTGTTTTGTCTAATGATAATCATAGATGTTTAAATGAACTTAATCAAAAACTAGAACAATATGCAGTCAATTTTAATAAACTAGAAACTTATTTCAATAAACTTAACGAACATTTTCAAGCTTTATTTGTGATTATTCAATATCTTCGAAATGATCGACATTTAAAAGATATTATCGAACTTTTCGAAACACGTCTTTTACTTATGCGTACGAAATCCAAACAATTAAATGATTTATTAAATCATTCATCAATAAAACCAATTCTTCAACAAGTTTATCTAATTCACACGTATAATTTCATTAGAATCCAACTGTTTTTTTTGTCTTTATCTTAGATTTCATCGAAACTAATTCCTGATCATGATGAATTTCTAACTTTAATTCAATTGAGTCTCAATCAAAAAGATCTTCTTATCGATCATATCAACAATGAATATCGTTATAGAAAATATCAACATAATAATTATTTATCAAAGCTCGATCAACGGCATGATTTACTTATTCGATTAGATCAGCAAATCGAACAGTATCGAACACAGCATGAAAAATTAATTCAACGAGATAATCATATATCCATATTTAATGAACATAATCGTCAATGTATTGAATTAATCAATCTATCAAATGAATACGAACAACTTCAAAATGAAAATCATCGATTAACATTAAAGGCAAAAGAAAATCTTCGACGATATTCATCTCATTTCCTACAATCAAATCATGTATCATTAGATTAGCAAAATGAAGGAAGAAGAAAGAAACAAAATCAAATTAAATATGACCGATTGCTCATTTCTCTCTTTTTTTTCCTTCTTTCTTTCTTTCATTCAAGCATTCACAACTGTGAGAAGACAATCAGCCAACGAGATAAAGAAAAAAAAACGCAATTTTTTTTCTCAAATATTTACAAAATGTTCTCTATTAACAACAGATTCTGTAAAAAAAAGAAGAAGAAGAAAAGAAACAAACAGCAACTGTTTACATTTGACTGACTAGCTTTTAGAGAAAATCAATAAGAGTTTATTTGGTAACTGCTGTTGAACGAAGAGGTACGCCAGTATTTGGCGAAAATTCATTTGTTAATGAAACCTGAAAAACAAAGAGTAAAATTCCAATTAAACGGACTGTTGAGAATTATTTCTATGGTAAGAAAATGCGAAATTTCAACTAATCCTTCTTATCCACAACCCCAAAAGCACCCATAAAATCATGTCGAATGGACACTTTTTGGTTGTGAAAAAGATCGAATTATATTTTTATTTGTTTTTATTTTTGTTTTTTTTTAAATTAATTTACCATTCCACTATCAACTGAACATTGAGAATTACGAGATGTATCATTGATTATCTGCTGCTGTTGATTATTAACTATAGAAGACAGAGAGACAGAAAATTAAAAAAAAAAATTTGCTTTTTACACACTCTTACATGTTTGTGGAACATTCATAGTTAGTGTCATGTCAAGTAATGAACTTGATAATGTTCTTGACAATGGTCTTTCACGTTTTATTGTTGGATAATCAATTAATGACGAAACAATACCATTCGAATTGCCATTCGTATTTGATACATCATTTAATGATGTCCACGAGCCACGTAGTTTGTCAAGTTCACATTGAACACGTAGACCTTCCATTTCGTCCATTTCCAAGATCGCTTCTTTGAGATCTTCGCAGAATTTCGAACGATCATGTTCATTTCGTGCATTAAATGTAATCAAATGCGTTTGATTAGCATCAGGCTTTCGAACAAGACGAACACCATATTGATAATCTAAACGAATCAAATAAATCTTTTTGTTGTTATTGCAATTGAATTCACGGTGATGTGCTATTACGTGATGTTTCGAAAAGATAGAGATTCATTCCCGATAGACGAAATGCTTGACGGAATTGATATTGTAATTGTTGACGTTTTTTACTTGAGATTTTCGTAATCTAGACAAATAAATTTGTTGTCAGATGAAGAGAAAAAATAATTGAACTTACGATAAGCAAATCATTGAAAAGAAAGACTTCGCGTTGATGTGCCGTAAGTCTTTCGCGTTTTGATAAGTCATAGACTTCATACAAACGACAATAACAAACAAGTCGTCGATGTGGTGCTGCTAAGATTGGCTTTTTTCCAATAAGAGTCTGCTCGAATTTGGCGACTTGAGTAACATGATCACTATCCGGTCGAAATTCTTCAGCACGGATACGTTCGTAGATATTTGTTAGATAATTTGTATCTAGATGTTCACCATCATCGATAGCTAAAAAATCGTAAGATTGACTTGTTGTCTAATTAGTGTTAAGAATAAAAACTCCAAAGAATCAAGTTGAATGTCTGTCTGTTGACATAGAACATTTTCTTTTCCTTCTATCGTAATAACGACAACCGAACGATAGCAATGACTGCACTACTACTGCATGTGAGCGGTCGATGATTTATAGATGATGATTTTCTTCGCTCGCTTTTTTTTTTCTTCTTTTTCTTCTCTCAGATATATTTAGTGAAAGAAAAAAAAAGATAGAGAAGCCGTTCTCCTTCAATTTTTTTTTCTTTCTTTCGTTTCTCATTTTTTCTTCAGTTTGAACGAGACATTTCTGGTTGGCTTCCGTTCACTAGCGTTGCTATGATTTGCGGAAAAAATCACTACGTTATTGTAGAAACCTAAAACGATCGATTTTTCTCTTTCTTTCTCTCGATTTTCCCGTTAGCTTTTTTTCTGTATTCTCCCCTTCTCTTCTATCAATAAAAAGAAATAAAGGAAAAAGGCAATCATTACAATCAGAATCTCAGTTTTTCTTTCTTTCTTTCTTTCTTAACGTTAATAATATTATTGACATAGAAGAAGATCGCCTCGTACAATTTTAGACGAGCCGAAAGAAAATTCGATTTGAATTACAAAGCGTATAGACGAGCAGTTAGCAACCGAAAAGACCTTGATAAGATTGATGATGAGATGAAGTAGATGAGTGAGTGAGTGAATGAATGAATGGTCGTTCTTAGAAAAGCGTTTTCCTCCACTTGTCTCTAACGAATGAGTGTCGGATTGTGCGGCAAGCGGAAATCGGTTCTCCCTTGTTTCTTGTCTTTCTTATATATTCTCTTTATAGCAGTCAAGCGGATGAGAAATCTACACACACACACATAAAGAAGAAAAAAGAAAGAAAAAGAAAATGCAAAAAAAAAACTACTCCTCAAGCAACGGTAGTAATGGGTGTTTCCTTTTGGTTTGAAATATAAAGAAACCGTATGATTCGATTTTCTTCTACTTTCTTGTTCAACTTCCGTTTGCATACATACACACCACACAGAAGACAAGAAGAAGAAGAAAAAACGTTTTTCTTTACTCAATATAATTAACAACGAATGTTCTTGATTTAGTTAGACTAAAATCTATGATATTTACTCATAGAAATATGACATAGATCGTTCTCGATTAAAACTATGCCCTGAGCTATTTCAGACTATTATCTCATTCATTCATTTTTCTTCTTCTTTTCCTATTCGTGAAAAAAAAAGAAATAAATAAATTGCGTTTTTTTTTATTATATAACTCAATGAAGTCATATTAAAGAAAAGTCGTTTGAATCAATAAAATTATTTTAATATTAAAAGACATCATTAGACTAATCCACACTGAAGTGTCAATAGCTCAAGTTCTCAACTAGATTCCATATATATAGATATATTTATATATATATATAATAGAATCGACCAAATCAAATTTCGCCTGTCATCATTGGAATGCACTAATCATGTCAATCTTTGCATACAGAGTGAAACTTTATATCCATCTATAAATGAAACCAAACACACAAATCATTTCATCCATGTCTCTGTCACTATGCGTTCTATTTCTTTGACTATTCTGTAACGCTAGAAGAGCATCGAAATAATGAAGTTAGACGACGACAGAGAAGGCTTCATTTTACATTTACATCAACGTTCAATGTTGTCTAATCTATTTCATCTCGTTTGTTTCTTGCTTCGCTTCGTTAACGATATGTCCATCATGATTTGATGACAACATACAATGATCCCTTTTCTTTTTCTCGTCTAATCTATGCAACATGCACATCTCATTTTCAATGAACAAATGAATAGAAAAATAGTTAGATCTCGAACTCAATTATCTTATCATAGTTATTAGTTGAATTACATTTCATAGTAATAGAAGATCTTACTTGATGATTAGATTTGTTTCTATGATTTGTATGTGTGTGTGTGTGTATATATAGATGAAAGAAAAACACGAACATCGATGTGATGTTTGATGTATTAGAGATTTATTTATTATTAGACATAATATAAATGTAGTAATAACAAATATATTAGTCGATAAGACGATGTAATCGGAAGAGAAAAAAAAACGACTATTTTATTTCTATTGGTTTGACATCTTCATTTTTTTTGCTTCTTCTTTCTTTCTTTTATGTTTGTTTTTCTATTTGGTACTTACAGATGGTCAATTTGTACAGCACTAGTATTGTTTACTTCAAGTAGCGATTTCTAATTGATTCATGTCTGGCAGTATACTTCTCATATGTACAACGAGTAAATGAGTTTCAATTCTTCTCTCTTTCTTTCACTATATATATGTTGTCCTTTCGATTATCTATCGATGCGCACAATACATCTTCCATCCGGGATAATTTTCATGTATTAGTTTTGCGTGGTTCATTAAGAAGAAATAAAGGAAAAGAAATCTTGATGTTGTAACCACCATCACTAACGGTATCAACATTGAGTGAACATTAAAATTTTTCTTTTTATATCAACAAATTAATCTTACACGCAAGTTATGTATATACATTCATCGGAATGATGATGACGAAAAAAACAAGAAATTCTATATTGCATTTACTCTTATCCGATCAAAGAAGTGCATATTTAAAGTAGAAAAAGAAACTTATTCGTAGTCTAATCCTTCGCATCACGAACATATTTGTTAAACAGGCAAATCAATGAAGAGGAAAAAAGTGACAAATTGCTAATCAGTGTCGTTCGGATTTCTTCTTTCCTTCTTAAGAATAGCTAATAGCCTGCAGTAGTTCTGAAACATTCATTAGATTCCGTGCTGTGTGTATTTACATTGAGAAGCAAACTCGACATTTACTATATATAAGAAATTGTCAAATAAACCAAGGGTGTGCGTGTTTTTTTCTACTTGGAAAAAGAAAACAATGTGTTCTGTTCTTACCACGAAGATTTTTTATGAATTGTTCTAATCGCATTTTTTTCTCTGGTTTAATATTTCGACTGTGCAGATCTGTATTTAACATAATAATAGCAAAAGCAAGAACGAATATTGTATCGATATTTGCTATTGATGATGATGGATTCATTTCACAATAACGTTGTCCAAAAACCTGAATTAATAAAAGATAATGATACTTCATTGTTGAGCCAATCATTTTTAATCAACATATGCACATTGTCGAGTATACTTTATGTTAGACTTACTTTCATCAATTGTTCAATTTTTTGTGCTTCACCCTTTAATAAAGAAAACGAGAGAACATATATAGTATATATGTGAATGAAAAAGTTTAATTAATTTGACTTCTTCTTTTTTCCATGTACTTACCGGTAGTCGAAACGATGACTGAAATTTTCTCAAGGCTATGTCAATTGGCATATCATGAAAATCGAATTCATTAGCGTATGCACTGCAATAAAGAAGAAGAAGAAAAAGAATATTTAAATTTGTCGTTAATTTAATATGAACAAGAAACTTTAATGAAATATTTACCTTAGAACTTGCATAGCAAATGAATCTTGCAAATTGCCAAGGTATTCGCCGATCATTTGTCTGCTTAGACCTTTTCGTGAAAGTAAAAATCGTGCAACGGTTTGAGGATTTTTATCGAGAAAACGATGAGTAATTAGATAATGAATACCACGTTCTGGTTTTCTATTCATTTTGAAGATCAATACAAATTGAAGTATTATTTAAAAAAAAAACGAGAATTTAATTGAATTACTTGTTAAATATATTTAAACCAGCACGATAACAACGTCGTCGATAGGTTTCATTCATTTTAATATTCGATGTTCGCTCATCTCCATGTAGAACAGGTTGATGTTGAATTAATAATGGTTGTGGATGATGAATTTCTAAACTAGTTGATAGTGAACAAGAATTCGAACCGCTACTTGTCGATTGTAAACTCATATTATCACGATCTGAACTTGTTGTCGATGATGGACTCATACGTTGAAGTATTGAATGACTTGGACTGTCGGTAAATGAGTCAGTGAAATCATTTTCATGTGTTGTTGTTGTTGTTGTTGTTGTTATCGTTAATGATGTTTTCCGTTTCCAAACAGGTGAAGTATTTCCATTTGTCGTTTGCGGTAATGTTGAACGAGGTTTCAATGATAGACTTCGAACGGGTGGTGTTGGTTTTTGTGGTAGATTTTTTCTTGGATGTACAGGTGAATCAGTAAAATGTTTATAATAATTTAAATCCGGAATAGGCGATGGTAATTGAGCTTTCAATAAACCATTATGTCCATTGGTATGAACAGGAGTTGATTCAACGAGAACAAGAGGTTTATTTAAATGATTATCAACGAAATCACTCATATTATCGATTTGATCGTAGACTGTTTTATTCGATGGAGGATTATCAGTGACAATACAGACACGTTTACGATTGGTATTTTGCTGTTGTTGTTGTTTTTTAGTTGTTTCGATAAAATGTTCGAAATTAATCGATGGTAGATCGAGATGACGTTCAGTAAAATTATTCACGACTGTATCTGAATTCGTCGGTGTATTCGACGATGATGACGAACTCGTTGAACTATTTAAAATCTCGTCTGTATTTGTGGTTAGTTGAGATTTAGTTGCCGTTGTTTTCGATGTACGTAAACATGGTTTTAAAGGTTTTATTGTTTGATGATTATTAATATTGTTCGTATTCTTATTATGATCGATAAATGTGCATGACAAACGTTTATTTGTTTTAATTGTTGCACATAAATGACGAAAATTTTGTTCTAATTTATATTGTCGATAGGCACGTTGAATGGTTGTTGCTGCACGACGACAACGTAGACTACCTCCGTATTTTCTTTCTAACATTTCAATTTGCTTATCATGAAGATCTTGAGAGAGTTCATATGCATCCAATTGATTTTTTATTGTTGATTGTTGTTCATATCTTTCAATGGAGAAAAAAAAATTCGAATTAATATGTAATTCAAAACGAAGGATCAATCGGAAGAAGTCGTATTCGAAGTTAAAAGCATTTCCAAGATAACAATAGAAAAATAGAAAGAACAAGAAAAGACTTCTTCCTTGCGTGACTGAATAATTCTCGATCGAAATTAAAGCAGAAAAAAAAACAACAACAAATATTAATATGACAATCGTATTTGATTATTTTGCTTTGGAATGATTAAAAGAACGATTATTGCTTATTGATCAAAATAAACAAGTAAAAATAGTCATTTTTTTCTCGTTCGTTATGCTTAACTTTGAGAACCAATATTTGATCAATAAAATAGCGAGCATGACGTATGTCTCTAGCATCTCAAGATATATATATTTATATTTATTAAGATCGATCCAAAAGAACTGACAAATGTCAAGGCTGAACAAGTTCGAAGCTTGTTTAATTGTCAATTTGATGAATGATGGCATCTGCATCGAAGAAAAACGAGTTTGATCAATATTTCTTGCCATTATTCGCCCTATAGTGCATATATATATATATATAAATATATACTCACACATTTGACACGCGCAGATGATAGTAACTTTACATATTTATCTATCTATCTGTTTGGCGATTGATGACAAAATTTCTACATTAGATATATATATACTCTCATTCAATCAAGCTCAGGATTGATTACGTAAAAACTATATATGCATAACCTTGATTTAAATGTACTCAATTGCATACTATCTTAACTAATTGAGTAGAAAAGAAAATGCTTACATTCTATTGTTATTAGTTGTGGTAATATGAATATGATTTCGAAGATTTAATTGTTGTTCATTAGATAACAATGAAAATAGATAATCACGTTCAGCTTGAATTGTTTTCAGTTGTGTTTGTAATTTCGCTAATTCTTCTCGTTGTTTTTTAATAATACTATCTTTTTCTTCGATTAATATACGTGTACCACCTGGCGGTGGACAATCAATGCGTTGTCGAAGATATTGTTCCATGATTGTAAGGAGAATAAAAAATACGAATTAAATATTAGCTCATACTAAAAAAGAAAGAAACTTTGGTATTGTCACTTTTTTTTTCTTCTTCTTCTTCTTTTCTGTGTCATGACCATGTGAGAGTTACTCTTCTGAAAATTCAGCCAGAAAAAAGAACGAAGAAGAAGAAGAAGAAAAGGAAGAAGAAAAAGTTAAGAGACGACGAGTTTGATGACGAATACTCATTGTGTTCATCTATCCTTCCGTTTTTCACAAGAAAAAACCTGAACAAGGAAAAAAAAGAAAATATAAAGACGTTGTGACGATTTTGTATTATCTCTATCTCTCTCGTTCGCTTGTTTTTTCCTTCATTTAATCATCTCGATGTAAAAACTGTAACAATAGAAGACATGTTATTATCGATGTCACCGACGAACAAAAAAGAACCAAGAAATGTAATAATATTTTTTTCTAT